>Ga0207139_1180_pt1 | contig 12404 bp, 8 predicted proteins | sample Alteio_BWMinHeat_7_FD_153585 | JGI IMG/M metagenome (GOLD analysis project Ga0207139, IMG submission 153585) | Enriched cells from forest soil in Barre Woods Harvard Forest LTER site, Petersham, Massachusetts, United States -... | ecosystem: Environmental > Terrestrial > Soil > Temperate forest >... | reverse complement strand
GGAAAGCTGAGTCGAGAGCGGCCGAGGCATGCAAAAAATCAGGCAATAATTGAACAGCAGCCGATTTGTTCGAGAGTTTAATTGCCTCCACACGCGCCTGTCTACCAGGATGGACTTTGCGAACTCTTTCCCAGAGCGCAGTTTCCTTGCGGCGTCGAAAGAATCATGCTCCGAGATGTTATATCGCTAGCGAGTTTTCTTGCGCGAGCAAGCAGGTATCGGGTGACACCGGCAGTGGCGGTCGGGAGAAGCCAGCCCAGAAAGGAACTTCATGCGTCAGAGACTTGCAGGACCTAGTTAAAGCGAGATGGACCGACTCAGTCGACGACTTCGAAGCCGAGCATTTTCAGCGTTTACGTCGGACCGTGGCATTGCAAATTCTGCTCAGTGAAGCGCAGTTACTGAATTCCGTTTGAAACGGTGAGTTCCGCACCTCGAACACCAGCGGGGGAATTGACACCTCGGCATCGATCCGAATACCGCATCGGGTAGAGTTCAAAACGTCGTTCCGGTCCACCGCCGGATTCGAGAAAATGAGCAGCAAGGTAGCGAGTGCTTTGAACGAGCTGCTGACGGTCCCGCACCAGTTCCAATTCGTAGCTCTCCTTACCTTTCCAAGTTTTTGGCATGAAGCGTCTTTCCAATCTTTGGCTGACATCTTCCCAGAGCTGAGGTTGCTTGGGCGGGCAGTTTATCCAGCCGGCCTCGGGCAGTCGAATAAAGATTCATCGAATTCAAGGCAAAACCGAAGACCTACACAATAAAATTCCCCATTTGGGATTATCTCGATTGGGTGCGTTATCAAGTCCGAGAATAATCTTCAGATGGTTGTAGTGTTGTGCCGCCCACTAGTAGCAACGGAGTCGCCCAAGATAGAAGACCAACCTTGGCAACAAGCTTGCCGCTGGAATCTTTAGTTGCGTTGACTGGACGAATCGCGGACAATCTGGTGCGATGCTGGCGAGTTCCAATCCGGTCTTAACAGAGTCGGCCGCGCAAATTCTTGGAAAGCTCAAGATTACACCCTTGCGGCTGCTTGTGGTTACGGAGCCGGGCTGGCGGGCCCGGCGATTCGCACGTTATTGCTGCGTAGCGCTCTCGGATTCCATCTCCGCCGACGAGAGTGCCTGACTGGCGCTCCCGTTTGTGATGGATGTCCGCGTGTTGCGGAATGCTGGTATGCCCGTGCCTTTGACACGCCGCGAGAAGTGGTCGCCGGCGCCGAGCTGCGACACGACGACGCTCACGTGGCGCATCCTTTCTTCTTCTCGACGCCGCAAGAGCCCAACGCTGAGCTAGGCACGATTCCCTGCATCCTCTCTTTTTGGAGAACAGTGTGAGCTGCTGCCGAAGCTCCTGGCGAGCCTGCAAGAGGCGGGCAGAAGCGGAAGGTGGGGAGGACGGTTTCACATCACCGCAATTGCGTCAGCACTCGCGCCTCACTTCATGACAACTGTTGAAGGGGCCAGCGGAGTCGCCTGGCCTTGGTGGAGTCCCTCCGAGCACAATGAGCAATTGATCCGTCTTCGCTTCTTAAGCCCTCTCCGAATTCGCGTGCGAGGTAAGGTGTTGCGCGATCCACAATTTCCTGAGATCGTCCGGGCATTACTACGCCGTCTCCACGTGCTCGGCACGCTATATGGAGGATTGCACTTGCAACAGAAGTGGACGTTGCCACTTCTCGAACAGTCTAATGCCGTGCTGCCGATTTATTCCGACTGGCATTATGTCAAGGAGCAGCGGTATAGCGGTCGACAGCAGAGCAACAAGATGCTTGATGGCTCTTTCGGTGAGATAGCGATGGCTGGTGAGTTGGCGACTCTACTGCCATTCCTCGATGCTGGCCAATGGACAGGCATCGGAGCCAGCACTGGCCGCGGTTTCGGTACGTATGTCCTTGAAACAGGAGTGGCTTGCAGCGAACTCAATCCTGGTGGATAACGCGCTTGTCTTCGCTCCCCGTAGAATCTTTTCGGCACCGGAGTAGTCTCAGCTTCTCAGCTCCCTAGTGGCGAAGATGCCCAATCTTCGGAGGTACCCAGTCAACAAAACCTTCTAGGTCCTGTCTTCGCACGAACGATCTTCATTGCGAGGACGTTCGGTCTCGGGAAATCCCGATCACTGCCTCCCGCAGTTGCGCTCAAGTCTTAGTCGTGTCGTAGCGAGGATGCGCTCTCTCCAGTACTCCTCTGCCCGCCCCACCGAAGGAGAAAGCATAAGCGTCTCAATCCTCTCGTAGCGAGGATGCGCTGTGGTCACCGACCCAACATTGGCAAGCGCCAGGGAGACCGCTGGTATACTGACCCACGCATTCAACGCTCCGAGCAGCTCGACCAAGAAGCATTTGAGTCTGGCATTGATCGTGGACATTTGACACGTCGCGAGGATACTGCCTGGGGAAAAAGTGTCAAAAGTGCGACTCTTGCCAATAACGATACCTTCCATTTCACCAACTGCTCATTGCAAGCCTCGGCATTTAATCGTGGCAAAGATCGTTGGCAGGGGCTTGAGCAGTTTCTACTCGAGCAGCACGCAAAAAAATCCAAGAAGAAGATGATGGTGATCACCGGTCCCGTCTTTGCTCCGAATGATCCTCAGTATGGGAACGAAAAGATGGATTACACAGTGTGGTGTCCACTGCAATTCTGGAAGGTCTGCGTGCTGATCAAGGAAGACGGCACGGCTTCCGCCACTGCATTTATCCTCGGCCAGGATGAGATCAAAGACCTTCCCGGCTTTGAGGAGGCATTCGACGTCGCTGCCACGCAGATCACGATCGCAGAGCTACAGAAACGCACTCGCTTGGATTTCGGTGATCTGACCAAGCACGATCATTTTGCCAAGGATAAGACTCCAGGGACGCTTGAAGCGGTAGGCTTTCGAGGTGCGCGCCGCCTGATCCGAACATTCGAAGATATTGTCGCCTGAACGGGCAGGAATACATGAAGACGAATCGAGCGACTCATCGTCTCGCTGCCAGAAATCGCCTCTTCGTCATATCTCGGTCTTGCTGAACCGCATACGCACTTGCTCCATACGCCAAGGAGAATCTATGCCATTTACGCGTAGAAGTGTTTGGGGACTCGGAGGTGATTGGGCTGGCTCCAAACTCGCTGCTGCAGCGAAAGCACGAGACCTCTAACTAAACTCCAACAGCTTCCATTGGGTGGTACGAAATTTTGACTCGAGGCTGGCTCGAATCTCTGAGCGATCTGGCGCAGCCTTAATTCACCAGTTCCTTAAGGTCGTCACGAATGGAAGTCTACGGCTGCGAGAGATCGAGTGTTTGTATTTTCACTGGTATCCCGAAGATTGAGTAATTCAGCTGTAGGGACACGTCGACGGTACGGTAAAGCAGGATGCCTTCAACATGCTCTCCCCGAAGGAGAGGAAGAATCTCGGACTCGAGTACGGATCGATACCACCCTGCACCTGCGACAGCCGACGGATTCAGTACGGCTTTATCGTTCGGTATTCCGTGTGCTCTCTGCGCATCACAATTTCTGACAGCCACTTGCGTTCAATTGTGGTTGTCAGCTTCTGCATCGCCTAATCTGTAACGGCCGGGGGCTCTACCAGCCATTCCCCAGTTCCAAATGCGGAAATAATTGCCCTAACTTCGTTATCGAGAAATCGCTTCCATTGCCTTTCGAGCTCTTTCTTGAAGTCATCATCGTGTAGCTCGTAAGCTTTTGGCGCTAGGAGCTGATACGTAAAGATGTTGTTCCACTGAGCCCCGAGCTTCGCCATTGGTCGGAATGGGGGCCGTTTGGCTGCTGCGAAATCAAAGATCTTTCTTCTGAGTTCTTGACTGCCAGGACCAAGGATCAGCTTCACTGTGACATGATCTTCCCAGTTCTCCATCTCAAACATGAGCATCCGGCCGGATCGAGTCCAGCCGGAACCATGTCGCAGAAGCTGTAAATCCATCGAGTTGGGAATAAACCGAACATAGCCCTTAGAACAATGGTCCAGTTGCAGTTCTGGATTGGCACCAATGAAACTTTCGAGCAGCTCTCGGGTCAGTTGTGGCCGATCAGGACGGTATTCAAAAATTAAGTCGAGAGCTTCGCGATGTCGTCCGTAAATGCGTCGACACAGCTCGGCGATTTCGGATTCAGACATAAGATGCCTCCGTAACATTTCGGCGTAGTGCTCAATCATCATTCGAACATCTGGATTCAACAGTCCACGACTCGTCTCCAATAGCCTTTCCAGCACTTCACATATCTGGTCATACCCCACGGCGATGAAGCGCTCGTCCGAGGGTGCTTGCCGCTCCACCGTGAGGTAGATGGGCACTATCTCCCATCCCGCGCACTCCGCGGAAACGATATCGAAATATCGCTGAAGCTGATTCGAGTGTTCGGTGCTTTGTACCTTGTTCTCAATCAGAACGGCGAGACGATTGGCTTCATCTCTAATGAAAATGTCAACGTTGTGCCACTCTCGATGTACTTCCGCGGAACCTAGGTTCCAGATGTCAATGTGGACGGGATTTACGCCGCTATTTCTGCCCCGCAGAACGGCCTGCAAGAAGGCTTTCAAAAACCGATCCGCAAGGCCGTGATTTTGTTGAGGATTTAGTAGGTAGGCGAGGAAGTCAGAATGGCGGACCTCGTGCCACACTAGTTTGAGGGCATCAAAAAGATTGAACTTGCGAAGCAGGAGCTCCAGTCGTTCGAGATCCGCGTTGCCAATAACAAAGTCTTCGAGCAATTGCTGGGGCGTACGCTCTTTCGTGATGACTGTGGCGGTGGTCATGAACGAATGGGTGGCTAGGGAATTTGTTAAAAGCGCCCTCTCACTCCCTTGCTGCCACGGTGTCGTAGAGCCCGTAGTGTGTGAGCCCCTCGTGGCTCTCGATGCCCGTATACCGCAGCGAGGCATCCTCATACCGGCGGAACGCGAACACCGCCTGGTTCATCTGCTCGGTGTTGAAAACCTTGAGACGCACGAGCAGATGAAAATCTTTCACCGTCAGGCCGGTGACTGCTAGGAACAAGTCCGGTTCCAGCTTGGTGATCACGTCCTGCAGTGTGTTCTCGCGAAAGTCGGTCAGGTACATGAACGCCGGGATGCGCGTCGCGAACTTGATCAGCTTCTCCTGCACGAGCTTGCGCTTGGACTTGTATTCCTTCTCTTCCTCGGTGAGCTGCTTCTGCTGTTTCTCGGTCAACTCTTTGTCTTTGGCCTTGTTCTTGAGCTCCTTGACCTTTTCGCTCTTGTTGATGATGGTCTCGATGATGTGGTCGCCCAGCGCGCGCCAGCCCTCGATGCGTTCTACAGCGGCCATCGCCTCAGGGTTATCAAGCACTCGACGCAGGGTGTCGTTGTCCACGTTCACCAGCAGTGCGCTCTCCCACTTGCGCGCCAGCAGCGTAGCGGAGGTGCCTGCCATCGCGATGTCGAGAATGCCGCCGGCATCGATCTGAGTCATATTTGCGCCGTCAAAGGCCAGCACCGGCAGGAACGATACGAGGTCCTTGACGGCGTTTTCCGGATTTGACTCGTTGGGCGAGAGTCCGATGCCGTATTCGGCGAGCTGACGAAGCGCGCGCGTCGGCGCAAAGTCGAACACGAAGCACACAGGTTTGAGGATTTCCTCCTCGTTAGGATTGTCACCATTCGGGTTCTTGATAGACCACGGAGACTGCACGCGGAACGAAGCCTGGAAGTAGGTCTCCGGGCTCTTCAGATTGCGCAGCATGAGGATCGAGGACCATTGCGGCACGGTCACGCCGGTGGTGAGCTTGCCGCATGAGAGCGTGATTGTCTTGGTGTCGAAGCCGCTCCCAATCGCCTTTCGCACTGGCGGAAGCGCGTCGAGCCCGATGCCTGCCTCTGCGCCGGCTGCGACGACAACGTCATACTCGTGCCAGAACACGTTGTGCTTCTCGTCGAGCAGATTTGCCATGGCTCGACATGCAGAGACGTTGGGCAGAAACCAGAACGAGTGCTGCAGGTACGGCAGCAGGCGCACATCCGAGTAAGGGAACGGCGGCCGCGTGCCGGTCTTGAGGCCCTCAACAAACTTCGGCATGTACTGGCCTCGGATAATGTCCAGCCACTTCTGTACGTCGCTCTTGTGCTTGAACTGCGCGCCTTTTCCCGTGCCGGCAGCCGCAAAAAATTCGTTGAGGTCGAACTCGTCTAACTCTCCGGCGCTCGCGACCGTCAGTAATTCGTCCGGCATCTGGTAAGTGAGCAGACGCATTTGCGGCAGTGCACCATACGGATTCCACTTCGCCGCATTCTTGACGGCGAAATTTTCCTTGGCGCGTTGTTCGTCGGTGTAGGTCCAGTTGAAGATTTGTTCTTCGATGAACTCGCCTGTGGCCAGTGCCTTGAACGGCGTGCCGGAGAGGTAGAGGTAGGCTTTGGTGGTGATGGGCAGGAACTCGATTTCCTTCTGCGAAAGCGGACCGAGGTCTTCGTTTACGTCTTCCAGAGCCGCTGCATATTCGATCTTCGTTTCCTTCTCCGCAACGGCTTCGTCCTCGCCCTCAAATAGTTCCTTCGCGGTGTCGCGCCAGGCGCCGAAGTGGTATTCGTCAAACACCACGAGATCCCAATTCACCGCGTGTAGCCATTCGTTCTTGGGCTTGATGTTTCCCGTTTTGTCGCGCCCGAGGAGGTCTTGAAAAGAACCGAAGTAGACGACTGGCTTCCGCGGATTAATCTCCGTGGGGTCGAGGTCGGAGTTTCGCGAGAGGTACTGCCAATCGTCGAAATCGACATGGCATTCGAGATCGGTCTGCCACGCGTCTTCCACTGCGGGCTTAAAGGTCACGACCAATACACGCTTCGCGCCAAGCTTCTTCGCTAGCTGATAAGTGGTGAAGGTCTTGCCGAAACGCATTTTCGCGTTCCAAAGGTACCGAGGGACAGCATGCATATTCTCCTTCCAAATCGAATGGAAGTAGGCATGCGTCCTCTTGACCGCTTCGGCCTGTTCACGGCGCATCGAAAAGGTTTCGTGATGCGTGCCGGTGAACCGCTGCCCGGTGCGCAGTTCGGTGAGTACGGTCTTCAAGTCCTGGAGCCCGCAGCGAATCCATTCCAATTCGGTGTTCGCGAACTTCTTCCTGACGAGCGCCGCGCGTACCTCGTGGTCGCTGAAGATGGTGCCGTCGTCACGCTCGGCGGACTCGTCGAGTACGATTTTGTAGTTCTTGATGGCGGCGGTTTTGAGTTGCTCGGCGATGCGCTGCTTCACGTTGCGCGTTGTTTGGCCAATCTTAAGGAGACCCTTGTGCGCCTCATCAGCAATCGAGTAGGCGTAAATGCGCGGCCGAGCTTCAGGTTTTGGCGCGAGGATTTCCGCGAGAGGCTTACTCATCGTCGTCATCGGCAGAATCACTTGAGTCGTCACTAGGCCGATCCGAGATCATGGACTGAATGAAGGTAGTTTGATCTGAGGTGAGCTCATAACGCTTGTACAGCTCTTCGTCAGTCCACAGCCGGTTTGTTGGTAGTGATGGAACGAACCGATATGAATCGCGCGTGATGTTTTGCGTAATCTTTCGCAGAGATACGAGGAATCTCACAAATCGCGTGCGCATGTACCCCGCAAGATTTCGTGCTGAAGCTTCGGAATCGAGAATACCGATGACCAGATAGGTCTCGGTACAAGCGGATCCCGGCCCGGCCAATACTGGCTCTCCAAGAATGGTCACATCATCGCGGCCACTCGTTCCATGAGCTTTGACCAGCAAGACCTTCCATTTATCAACCCAACCATCGTTGTTGCTGATCGCCGAACGTTCCAGATAAGACGTTTGCTGATTTCCATAGACCAACACCGGATTTTTGAGTCCCGCCGACGTAGCCTTGCCACGCTGATTCGTAAGTCCAAATGGCTTCCTCGCCGAGACCTGATCGGCGAGACTCGGCTCTGGCTTGCCGTTAACACGGTACTTAGCAACTTTGTCGAGGATGCGCACAGCTTCGTTCCGACGTACGAGAACGTCATACGCACTAAGCTTTCGGACCACGGGCTCACCGATAATGTCGTTGCCGATCATGGTCACAACCTCACACCCGCCATCATGGTCACGACCCCACAGCCAATAAGAGACCCCGCCGCGGATTTTGACGCCCGGAAAAACGTCGTATAACTGCGGGAAGTCAACGAGCTTCACAAAGTGGGGGTCCCGAAGCATTCGATCTCTAAATTCCTCAAGGCCTTTTCCGCCAGAAAACCAGCGCGATGGGGTGATCATTGCTACATAGCGAGGTTCGAGCGACAGTGCAGCCTCTACGAACTTGTTATAGATGGGCGTCGCCGATGCCCCGCCGCCGCCACCGCCATCCCCGAGCTGATACGGTGGATTTCCAATAATCACATCAAACTGCATGTTGCCTCCAAATAACTGGGCTAGCCGGATCTTAACGTCGTCTGTGTGAATGAACGCGTAGGCGTGGGTTTCAAACCCCTCGCCGCGGTCCAACGTCTTCTGGCTTGCCCCGCAGAATTCACACCTGCCGTTCACCCATGTGTGCTGCATACGCTCGAACCAGATATTGCCGCTTTCAGTCGTGAAGCCTTTAGCGATCGAGTGCGGACCATTTGCATGCTTCGAGCAGTACACGCTGCGCCGCGCCAATAGGGCGGTGAGTTGAATGGTGGCGATGCCAAACACCTGCTTCGTGAGGATGTGATCGACGCGCTCTTGCAAGTCAGGAATCTCGAGTGCCAAGCCTTGGGTTAGGCGGCTCGTAATCTCCCGCAGGAACACTCCGGACTTCGTACATGGGTCGAGAAACCGAACTGAACTATTCGACCAAATGTCCGCACCTGCGTTCGCCGCTGCCCAACCCTCGGCAAGCGTATCGAGCATCCGGTTCGCCAGTTCGGGCGGCGAGAACACCTCGTCGTTCGAAAGATTCGCTATGCAAGTCAAGACATCCGGGTTGCGCCCGCGAAGCGAAAAGCTCGCCTTGCCGTTCATATGGCCTTCCCCAAGCCATCGTCCAATGGCAAGCAGGCAAGCTCACGCACATTCATCGGCGAATATTCTTTGATCGGGGTGAAAACTTCATGCTTACCGAGATGAGCGAACAATGAGCCCTCCCGGCTGAAAGAAGACATTTGCGCAAGCGCTTCAAAGCGGAAGTCGCGCCGCTGGAACTTGCCTTTGCCGAGGTAGCCCCACTCGGCAAAAGTGATGGGCTGGCCGTCATACGCAAACATCGTCAGCGCGTCACCATGCACGAGATTCTGGGATAGGACATAGGAAGCGGCCAGATAAAGCTCATCCGTCTCATTCAGATTCAGGTAGTCGGCAAAGACCTCAAGCATGTTGGCGCGGCACTCAGCGATATTGTCCGGCAAGAGTTCAATGCCGTAGGTGCACATAATCGCCAACAGGGCGTAGTGCCGTCTTTCAAAGTCGGACTTGCCAAACTTAGCTTCTACGGCGGCCAGTTTGCGCTGTAGAACAGGAACAAGGAAGTTTCCGCTTCCGCAAGCAGGCTCCAGGAAACGAGAGTCAATGCGCTCCGTCTCACCCTTCACGAGATCAAGCATGTGTTCAACCAACCACGGAGGCGTAAACACTTCCCCGTGGTCTGCAACGCGCCTCTTGGATTTGATTAGATTCATAGGTGACGCATGAGCCCGAGGACGATGTGCTTGCACTCGACGGCGTCCATGTTGCTAAGCAACGCATCAGCTGCAACCCATAGCATCGCTTCGAAGCCGAGTTGATCGCCGTTAGAGGCGGGCTTACTTTTGCTGTCCGGCATGATTTTGGTTGAACCGGATTATAAGCCGTCGAAGCCGTTTAGAGGATAAGGAATTACGCTGAGAGCCAAAATGGGAAGAAACACGCCGCGAACCAAGCCTCTCAATAGGTACGTTGCCGGATTGATCGGATAATCGGGTTGGAGGAACTGAATGAAGGAACTATTCGCGGCCTTTAATACCGATTTCTTTCGAGCACTAGGCCTGCGATCTCTTGTTTCATCGAACCACGTGGAAACCGCGTTTGTGTTTTTCGTAATTATCTCCTTCGTTGGATTGATGCTCGAAGACATTGGTTCCCGGATTGAGAGCATTTTGGATGATCGGGCTCAAAAAACTCCGGGAAGTGATCACATGGAAACCTGGTATTCCTATTTGCGCATAGCATTCGATTCAGAGCCAATTGGAAGACGGTACATCAAGACTCTTGTCACGCGACTCAAATTCGAATTGGGAAGCTCGGTCGCCCTGATCTTGGCGGATGCGGGCTTCTTTTTTTTGACAGACTGGCTTTCGTGTCGCGCAGCTCTTGGGGGGATCATGGGCTGCGTTATTCTTGCTGTGTATCTGGGAGTGATCGAAGCTCCATCGAGTCACCACCTGTTGGCTAGAGCGCGATCAGAGATGATGAAGGAAATCCGAATCATCAGGTAACCTGCGCGCGGCTAGCTGAAGGGCTATGTCGCCTTCTACGCAGGCGACTACAAGGCAGCGCTGGACGAGTTGGGCAATCTGACAATCCAAATCCCTAGGCCTTCAACCGGAATACAAGTTCTATATGCGAGATGGGCACAGCTGCCGAAAGACGTGCTTTGAGGGTCTTTTAGCGCGAATCGTCAGTCCACCTATAGAGTCTCAATCCGCGGGGAGGAATGTGAGCGGGTCTGGAGATATCGAGTTCCGCTTCTTGACCCAATCTGTACACTAAATATTGGACCTTTACTAACAGCTCTAGCCCGCCAAGTAGTCCTGCCGTCTGCGCGCGAATCTCAAAGAGATTTCCCATGTCGGATAGTGCCCCCGCCAGGGCATCTTCATAAGGGTTGGAATCCGCGGTCCGCAGAAACAGAAAAGTATGTTTTGGCGCCTTTTCAAATATGTGTAAGAAACGTCCGTGGCTAAAGTCCTTCACCTCATGTAGTACCGCGCTGCCGAGCCCACCCTCGATGAGCTTGCTCTCAAAATCCAAAACCGCAGGCCAGCTGTCTCCTCCACCAAAAACGTTTAAGGGAGATCCCTCTCTCATCCAAGATCCAAGTGTTTCAAGGTTCAATTCGTCAATCCACTTGCCATGAAAGTGCTCGGCCAACTTGCTGATGCCTGCAGTACCGAGACAAGCTGCTGCCCACAAGGTACAAGGAGCTACCGTCCCGGCTATTGACACAAAGCCACGCTCTTGGCTGGCTCCGTTGCCATAGGAGATTACAAAATCTTGAGGGCGGAGGCATGCGGCGAGCTCTGGCTTCGATTTAGAGGTGAGTAATGCAATCTCGCGGACGCTAAGTTCTTGCGCCAAGTTTATCGCGCGCTCACAATCCGCGGTCGAGCCAGAATACGATACCACTAGAAGGTAATCAGATCGCTTTCTCAAGCGAAGGTAATCGAAAGGTTTGATCGCTTGAGCGAAAGTCCGTTTTCCACATTTGTTTATTGCATTTGAAATGAAGGCGGCTGAGGGGAACGAGCCGCCTGTAGCTACGACGAACAGCGTTCCACTCCAAGCGAGGATGTCTGAGCACTGCTTTAGAGCTGCTTTCTTCTCTGCTGCAAAGAGAGCGCGCTTCCCAAGCTCCGCAATGTTTTTCGCCATCCCCGCTTTTTTCCGTGAGAATGTCTGCCGCGTTCTCCTCGGTAGCTGGGACATCTCACAAAAAGGACACTCCTTCAGGCCCGCAACTTCGTTTCGAATTTCGACAATCGACTTACCTCGGAACCGCGGAAGGAACTCACATGTAGCAGCTCGAGGCAAGTGAGATCGAGCGCCGTGCGCCTGCAGTACTGAATTCATGGCCTCAGGAAATCGCGCTTCTAGCGATTTAAGAAATTGCATCGGGTTATGGAGTCCTATTCGCAACACATGATCAACAACAAGACCAAGAAGGCAATCGCCCGCACCAGCTGTATCAACTACATCGCCTGCAAAGGGCTCCAGGAATGCCCGCCTGACCGTTCGTTCTTCCGCTAGATAAGCCCAAGCTCCCCGCGCCCCATCGGAGACGACAAGGAGCTTTTCCGAGCCGCTGAGCCTAGCAAGCTGATCGTCTCCCTTAATATCAGCTCGTCGCTGAAGAGAATCCGCCACTCGTCTGGGAATCAGCACGACATCAAAAAGTCGAAAAGCATTGAGGAGATGTGCTACCGGCCTGTGGCGAAGATAACTTAGGTGGCCGCAATCCAGTACGGTGAGTGTGCGACTTGCCTGCGCCCTTTCTGCCATTTCGATCCCAGCCTTGCTTAAACTGTCAATCGCAAAGGCGTCTATGTCAGAAAATGCAAAGGTGTGCACAGGACCTTGATAGGTACGACTCGTTGGGCGTTGGCGACAGATGAAGCACCGATCAGTGAAACGGTCATCCCTGTGCATTGATTCAAAGGTCAGTTGGGAGGCCACTTGAAAGAAAGCCCGCGTGCTCACTCTTCCGTTCCGCAATACTTG
>Ga0207139_1053_pt3 | contig 12475 bp, 13 predicted proteins | sample Alteio_BWMinHeat_7_FD_153585 | JGI IMG/M metagenome (GOLD analysis project Ga0207139, IMG submission 153585) | Enriched cells from forest soil in Barre Woods Harvard Forest LTER site, Petersham, Massachusetts, United States -... | ecosystem: Environmental > Terrestrial > Soil > Temperate forest >... | reverse complement strand
CGGGCAGCGCAGACTGCATCTCGAACATATTGGCGGGAAGAAAATCCGCCAGCAAACGCTCCAGGCTGGCTTCGCCAAACTGACCGCGCAAATGCGGAAGTTTCAACAGATTGTTCAAATCATTGATCGAGTTTCCTAGCGCCCCCACCTCGCGCAACTGCTCTTCCGCCGCTTTCAAGTGCTGCTGGACTTTTTCGAAGTGGGCAAAACCCTCCTTGATGTTTTGGTCGAGCTTTTGCTGCACCTGGTCGGTGATGGCGAGTAACTTGGCATCGACCCGATCACGAATTGCGTCCAGGCTCTGCGCCGTCTTCTGATTCAAGCCGTCAAACTCGGCTTTCAGTTGGGAAGTGGTAAGCGCCAGCGATGAAGTCAGCTCAGTGCGGGCCCCGGCGAGCCCTACCGATTGCTCCTGTCGACCCGCTTTCATCTGCTCTTCGACCGCACTTCGCATTAAAGAGAAGCCGTCGCCCAGCCGATCTGTGACCTGCTGGCGGAGGTCGCCTTTAGTTTGCTCCAGGCGGCTGGCCATATCGGCGGTGGCGGAGGCGAACTGCTGCGAAAGAGTCTTCTGCAAGGCCTCAAACTGGCTCGTAAGTTGTTTAAATACTTCCGCTTGCGATCCAGTGCCAGATCCTCGCTGCAAGAGCAATAGGACGAGTATCAGAAGTACTAGGTTCAAGACGAGAACAAGGCCAAGCAGCAATGAGAGGACGGCCAATTCGCTATGTCTCCGGGTAATGGTGCTTAAGGTGATTCTAGAGCGTATCGTCCAGTAAACAAAGCAGGAAGTTTCCCCTCCCCCTGAAGCGTCGGTAAACCATATATGCTTCGGGCCTCCTTACTATCGCTGGTGATTTTGGCTGCGAGCGTAGCCGCCATCCAAGCCAAAGCGCCGAAGCCGAAACCGGCGAGCTACCGGCAGGACGGGCCCTCATACTCGTCGTCCACTCCCTATGACGCAGAGGCTGAACAGCAGCTTCTGTCCCTTGCCAACCAGGCCCGCGCGCGAGCTGGACTCCTTCCTTTGCAGCCAGAAGAAGGACTGACGCAAGCCGCCCGGCAGCATGCCTTCGCCCTGGCTGCACGGCAGCAGCTTTCGCATCAATTTCCCGGTGAGCCCTCCCTTGCCCAACGGCTGGCGACCGGCAGCAGCTTGCATCTGAGTCAAGCGGGAGAAAATGTTGCCTCCGCGGCTAATGTGGAACAGGCGCACGAAGACCTCATGCTTTCACCTCCGCACCGGGCCAACTTGCTGAATCCGGCATACAACGTGGCTGGGTTCGCCGTCGTCCGCAGTGGGTACACGCTGTATGTGACCCAGGATTTCGGACAGGGTTCGATCACGCATTCCGCGGACGTGTCGGATGACATAGTGGCTACCAGGGTTAGCCGTATGCGCGCTAGTGCCGGGCTGCCACAGTTGCAGCGAGTTGACGGCCGAACTGTTCAGGCCGCCGCCTGCTCAATGGCCCAGGCGGACTCCCTGGCCATCCCGCTCGCGCGCGAAATCACCAGTCGCTACGTTCTTCGCTACACCAGCATGCAGTTGGATACGGTGCCCGACAATGCATCAAAGTTCATCGGAGACCGGGCGATTCACAAATTCTCGGCGGGAAGCTGCTACTCGCGGACGACAAGATACCCGAACGGTGTGTATTGGGTGGTGCTGACGTTCTACTGAAGGGCATCCGGCGACATCCCGATCCATTCACGCTGCCAGTCAATCGTGGAATAAGGAAAATTCTATCTTCCCTCTTCAGCAATCCGTCGTGGTGCAGTCTGAGAAGGGAGCGAGCCAAACGCGCGATTATTGCGTCGCAAGGAACGCGACGGTTCGCGCGGCTCGCCCAGATCCCCTTCGACTACGCTCAGGGCAGGCTTTCGCTGCGCAAAGAACTCTTGCTCAGGATGACAACCAACTGCGCCACTAGCCTGTAGTGGCTGCGCGGGACAACTCTCCGTGCTAACCTGCAAACTGCGCTTGCTTCAGTTGTTCGCCATCATGGAATCATTGCGTGAAATCCGCGTCGGCACCGCCGGCTGGTCGTACAAAGACTGGGAAGGAATTTTCTATCCTCCCGGAATGCATCATCGCAAGCAACATCCACTGGAGTTCCTGGCACGCTGCTTTGATATGGTCGAGATCAACACTTCATTCTATGGACACATCAAGCCGCATTTGGCCAAGCTGTGGACGCGCAAGGCGGCAGAGGTCAATCCCAGGTTTGTATTCACAGCCAAACTTCATCGCTCCTTCACCCACTCTCCACTCGCAGTCATGGAGCCGACTTCTGCGGCCACCATCCAGCCCAATGATGAAGACGAGGCGCTGGCCCGCGAAGGGCTCGAAGCGCTGGCAGCCGAAGGAAAGCTCGGCGCCCTGCTGATCCAATTTCCAGTTTCGTACAAGAACACATCGCTGAACCGCGAATATCTGGATGGGTTGCTGCGGCAGTTCATCGAATATCCGCGCGTGGTGGAAGTGCGGCACGCGAGCTGGGACAACCCAGAAACGCTAAGCTTCTTCTCTCAGAAAAATGTCGCTTTCTGCAATATCGACCAGCCGTTGATGGGACGTTCGCTAGAACCCACTGAGCACGTGACGTCACCAGCCGCATACGTCCGGCTGCATGGACGAAATTATGATCAGTGGTTTGAAGCCGAGAAGAGCGAGGACCGCTACAACTACTTCTATCGCGACTCAGAGCTGGCTGGCTGGAAAGACAAAATCGAGCGCATCGCCCGGAAGGCCGAGGTCACCTACGTGGTGGCCAACAATCATTTTCAAGCTAAAGCCGGAGTCAACGCCCTGCAACTCAAACACATGCTCACCGGACAACGCGTAAAGGCTCCGGAAGTGTTGTTCCGAAACTATCCCGAGCTGAAGAAGATTGCCGATCCTATCGTGGACGAAGAGACAGGGGAGGATTTGTTTCGGTTAGCGTGAGGCAAGAGCACGGGCGGGGACGCCCACGCTTACATCTTTCGCGGCGTAGTGGGACTCCACGTACTCATCCAGAATCTGAATGAACTCCGCGACAATTCTGTCGCCCTTCAGCGTGGTGAACAAACGTCCATCCACGTAGACTGGCGCCTTGGGCTCTTCGAAAGTTCCAGGAAGAGAGATGCCGAGACTGGCATGCTTGGATTCGCCGGGGCCGTTGACTACGCATCCCATGACTGCAACTTTCATTTCCTCAACGCCGGTGTAACGTCCCTTCCAAACCGGCATCTGCTCGCGCAGGTAAGACTGGATCTGCTCCGCCATCTCCTGAAAGAAGGTGCTAGTGGTCCGCCCGCAACCCGGACAAGCTGTAACTTGCGGCGTGAAGCTTCGAATTCCAAGCGACTGCAGAATCTGTTGTGCGACCCGCACTTCTTCGGTGCGATCGCCACCGGGCGCGGGCGTAAGCGAAACCCGAATGGTGTCTCCGATACCTTCCTGCAACAGGACGCCCAGGGCCGCACTGGAGGCAACGACACCCTTGGCTCCCATGCCGGCTTCGGTCAATCCGAGATGCAGCGGATAATTGCAGCGAGCCGCGAGCGACCGATAGACGTCGATCAGGTCCTGCACGCCGCTGACCTTCGCACTCAAAATGATCTGCTCTGGTCGCAATCCGTATTTCTCCGCCAACGCCGCAGAGTTCAAAGCGCTCACAACCATGGCTTCCATGGTGACTTCGCGCGCGTCCTTCGGTTCCGGCAGGCGGGAATTTTCGTCCATCATGCGAGTGAGCAGGGCTTGATCGAGCGATCCCCAATTCACTCCTATGCGCACTGGCTTCTGATTTTCTACCGCCACCTCAATCATGGTTCGGAAATTGTTATCGTCCTTACGGCCAATCCCAACGTTGCCCGGATTGATACGGTATTTGGCCAGCGCCCGCGCGCACTCGGGATACTTCTTGAGCAGAATATGTCCGTTGTAGTGGAAATCGCCGACGATGGGGACGCGCACATCTTGCTTGTCGAGTTGCTCGACAATGGGCGCAACTGCGGCGGCCGCTTCTTCGTTGTTGACCGTGACCCGAACCAGTTCAGACCCCGCCCGAGCCAGGGCCGCAACCTGCTGGACCGTGGAGACGACGTCCGCGGTGTCGGTATTGGTCATCGATTGCACCACAACCGGTGCATCACTGCCCACGCGCACGCCGTCGATCGACGCGGTAAGAGATTTCCTACGTTGAATATTAGCCATCCGGAACTTCTAGTTTAGCATGTGCTTCATTGGGAATCATGCGGTCAGAAGGGGAAACCGTCACTTGGTCAGCGGAGCGATGGCCCTGGCGCGCACTATGGCCCCATGAGAGCTTCCGGGCGTACGTGGGGGCCGGAATCTGCCGGCGCCCGCCACGCTCCTAGACTACGGCAATCTCTGCATGATGGCGGGCCAGGTCTTGACTAGATCGTTGTAAATCACCATGACCGCGAACAGCACCAGGAATACGAACGCCGCCTGGTAGATTCGCTCTTTGATCGGCAGACTGATATCGCGACGCATCAACCCTTCCACAAACAACAGCATGATCACTCCGCCGTCGAGGATGGGAATGGGCAACAAGTTAAAGATGCCCAGGTTTAAGCTGATCATCGAGGTCAATTCCAAGAGCGGCGTCCAACCCTTTCTCTTGGCAGCTTGTCCGGTCGCACGTCCGATACCGATTGGCCCCTCGATGGAACGGATTGAAATCTTGCGCTCGATCATCTTTCGGACGAGTTCCAGGATCAGGAGCGAACCCTCTTTGTTTTGTTGGACGGAACGTCGCAACGCCGCTGTAAATGGGAGGGTCGTGACCTTCGTCATCTCGCTTGCAATTCCAACCCGATAGCGCTTTTCGCTGAGCCCATTTCCCTCGGACAAAACGGGTTGCAGGGTGAAAGTCTTGAGCTCACCTAGCCGGCGCACCACAATCTCAATCGGCTTGTTCTTGGTACGCTTCAGTGTCTCGACCATCGCTTCCAGCCCGGCCATCGCTTGACCGTCGACAGAGACGATTTCATCGCCGACCTTTAATCCGGCTTTCGCGGCCGGCATGCCCGGTTCGAGTTCGGTGATAGCGAAGTTTGGCTCTTTAGGGGTCCATCCCGTGGAGCCCATTTGATTAGGACCGAAAGCCTCAGGCACGATGGTTTTTTCGAACCTCTGGCCGCTACGTTCGATCGTGATACTCAGAGGCTGATTTGGACTCAGCGCTTCCCTCGGGACCACTTGCTCCCAAGTCGGATTCTGGATGCCTTCGATACGAACAATACGATCACCAGCCTGAATTCCAGCCTTCTGCGCGGGAGTGTCGTCAACGACGTAGCCGATGACGGCCGGCTCGTCGAGGACCGCAGGATACTCGTAGTGCACCATATACACGCCGGTGAGCAGTCCGATCGCAAGCAGAATATTCATGGAGGGCCCAGCGATGGCGATCAGGAACCGGTGCCAGCGAGGATGAGAAAGAAATTCGCGTGGGTCGCCCGTGCGCTCGTCCATCGGGTTTTCGCCACTCATTTTGACGTAGCCACCCAGGGGAATCGCTGCGACGCGATAGTCGGTCTCTCCCCTACGAAAGCCGAACAGACGCTTGCCAAATCCGATGGAGAAGACCTCCACGCGCACACCCAACAGCTTGGCGACAGCGTAGTGGCCGAATTCGTGAATCAGGATCATGAATCCCAGAATCACGGCAACGTAAAACAGAGTACTGATGAGTCCCATCATAAAATTAGTGGCGCCTTATTCCCCTCGCAACCCAACCGAGGCTGGTCGCAACGGTCCCGGCCCGCAGCCCAACTCTTCCACTTTCACGCGGGTCAGCTGACGAGCCCGGGCGTCGGATTTTAGTACCTCTCTTATAGATTCCAGTTTACCGGCTTTTGTTTCGCCCAAGACCTGTTTAATCACCTTGGGAATCTGATCGAATCGGATGCGGCCATCTAAAAACGCGGCCACGGCAACCTCGTCGGCGGCATTGAGTGCAACTGATTTCGCACCCCCGGCCTCCGCCGCTTCATACGCCAGCCCGAGGCAAGGGAATTTTTCCATATCCGGTGGACTGAACTCGAGATGCCGTAAGTCCATGACCGGGAAGCGCATAGAGGATGGAACACGCTCCGGATAGGTCAAGGCATACAGGATGGGCAGCCGCATATCAGTTAGCGAGAACTGAGCAAGTATGCTGCCATCCACGAACTCCACCATCGAATGAACTGTGGATTGCGGATGAACCATCACCTTTACTTTGCTGGGCGGCAGATTGAACAAGCGGCAAGCCTCGATTACCTCAAAGCCTTTGTTCATCAATGTTGCAGAATCAATGGTGATCCGCTGCCCCATCTTCCAAGTGGGATGGTTCAGTGCCTGTTCTACCGTGATCGAAGCAAACTGGGACTTTGGCGTGCTCAAGAACGGACCGCCCGACGCGGTCAGCCAGATGCTCTGCACTTCCTCGATTCTTCCGCCGCGCAAGCATTGATGGATCGCATTGTGCTCAGAATCAATGGGCAGGATTGGCTTGCCCCGCTGCCGTGCCTCCGCAGCAATCAACTCCCCCGCCGCAACCATGCATTCTTTATTGGCCAATCCGACCGTCTTCCCCGCCCGGACCGCTTCGTAAGTGGCTTCCAGGCCGGCTACACCGACGATGGCGCTAACCACAAAATCAGCCCCAGGGCGGGTCGCTACCCGTACCGTTCCTTCTGTGCCGTAAACGATCTCGACTTCTCGGAGGCCCGCAATTTTGAGCCGGTTACGAAGAACCTCAGCGTCGGCTTCGGTTGCTACCGAAATGATGCTTGGCTTCCAGCGCCGTGCCTGCTCGAAGACCACATCCAGATTGCGACCCGCCGCCAGGGACACAATCTGGAAGCGATCCGGATAGGATTCAACCACTCTGAGGGTGCTGCGGCCAATAGAGCCAGTCGAGCCTAGGATGGCAATGCGTCTCATGAATACGATGGCCCGTCATGCTGAGCGCAGATTGAACTTCGTCTCACGAAGGTAAACACGAGTCGAAGCATCCCTACCCAAGTCCATCTGCCGGGAGTGGGACCTCGCGGGGTAAAAGCCCGCTCGGAAAGACAGAGGAAAGGGTATTCGCCTACTGCATTACGCGCCAAGCCGCATAGTACCACAGGACGGGAGCGGCAAAGAGCAGTGCATCAATGCGGTCCAGCATGCCACCATGCCCCGGAAGTATTGAACCTGAATCCTTCACGCCGGCACCGCGCTTGATCAGCGACTCCACCAGGTCGCCCAACTGCGCCGCCACATTAATTGCCGCGGACAGCAGCAAAACCGGCCACAGCGGCGGCTTCTCCAAAGCAAAATAGCCATCTCGCTTCTCAATTAGATGCGCATTCAGCAGAGCCGAACTGATGGGCAATGCGTAGTTGTACAGCAAGATGCCCACCGCCAAACTCGCCAGCAACGATGCCAGCGCTCCCTCCCAGGTCTTTTTCGGACTGACGCGCGGCGACATGAAATGGCGACCTAACGACCGGCCGACAAAGTAAGCGAAGATGTCTCCCGCCCAGACCAGCAGCAGCAGGTACAGCAGCAAGAACGCGCCTGACCACTGTTCACGTAGCTGCACCAAGAATCCTAGGGGCAGGGCCACGTACACGAAGGACACGGTTGAGACCAGGGCCGCGGGAAACGCGCTGCTCAGATCGGCGCGCTTCATTCCAATCACAAGAAAAACAAATGGAGCCAGCGCAGCTGCGAATCCCGCGCTGTAGACGAAGATTGCAGTCGACAGCAAAGGCTTATCATTGCCGGGATTCGTCGCAAGAAAAAGAAAGAAGATGCCAACGAAAACATAAGTTGGCCAGCGCAGTGGGCGAATCCCGTACGCCTCGGAAAGTTTGAGCAATTCCTGGACCGCGAGCAGAGCCACTAGCGCCGCCACCAGCGCCAGCACAGGAATCGGCGCCCGTAGTACCAGGCCCAAAACAATTGGAATTAAGACTACCGCCGTGAGGATTCTTTTGAGTAGCTGCAAGCCGCCTTAGCCCCGGCCCACTGGCAGATGCAGATGGGGCACCGGCCCCCCCGCCCGCTGAGTGCCAGCGCGGCGATGCAGCTCGCCGTGCGGCTGCGATGCGTCGCCCGCCAGACCACCGTAACGCCGTTCTCGCTTCTGGTATTCAGCAATGCCTTCGAGCAGATCTAGACCACGAAATTCAGGCCACAGCGATGGAGTCACGTAGATTTCGGCATAGGCGAGTTGCCAGAGCAGGAAGTTGCTCAACCGCATCTCGCCGCTGGTCCGAATCACCAGATCAGGATCGGGCAGGTGCCGGGTATAGAGATGCCGGGAAACCGAGTCTTCATCAATTTCCAGATGATCCAGCCCGCCGTTGCGCGCCGCAGCGTCCACAATAGATCGGAATGCATCCACCAATTCGGTGCGAGCGCTGTAATTGAGCGCCAGCGTCAACACCATGCCAGTATTGCGAGCCGTGGCTTGCCGCGCCCACTGCATCTTCTCCTGCACCGAGGGGGGAAGCTCATGCTGGCGTCCGATGTACTCCAGACGGATGTTGTTCTTATTCAGCGTAGGGACTTCAGCCTTCAGGTAGCGGCAGAGCAAGGCCATGAGGAAATCTACTTCACTCTTGGGACGCTTCTTCCAATTCTCCTCGGAAAAAGCATAGAGCGTGAGCGCGGAAATGCCGACGCGGGCCGCAGTCTCAACTGTAGAACGTACGGATGCGACTCCGGCGCGGTGTCCGGCCACGCGCGGCAAATGACGCCGCCGCGCCCAGCGGCCGTTGCCGTCCATGATGATTGCGATGTGCTTCGGGAGCCGTTCCGGATCAAGCCGTCGGTAAACTTCCGCTTCCTTGCGATCCAGCCCGGCAGGAATCGTCGCTTGCAAGCGCAAACCTCTGCTGTTTGTTGAAGCTAACACAGGGTGACAGGGGATGCAATGTCACGAAGAGAACCCTGCGGCGCGTTTGACACTCCTTTTGGTGAGCGCCTATACTGCCCAGCCGCGCCACGAATTTCCTTTCCGGAGAGATTTCAATGTCGAAACGTTTGCTGACTGTTTTGCTGATTACGTACTTCGCCCTGGCGACCTTGAGCTTTGCGGAGACCCACTCGAAAATTCATCAACCTACGCTGACAATGCCGGCGGCAAATTGCCGCTGATGTCCTGCCAGGTCACTCCATCGGTGGTTCGGAGGCGACACTTGGAATGCCTATGACACTCCGCTCGTGAGCTCACCCAGCGCCGGCGCGTTCACCGTCGCTTTCCGCGACCACTGGCACGGCATCGTGGGCGGAGGCGATTTGGACCCAAGCGATCCAAATAATGCGGCAACGGCCACATCCAGCGACGGCGGCAAAACCTGGAACCTTACGAACAAACCTCCGGTGACCGGAGCCATTTACGGCTTTCGCTACGTGGGTGGAGTTGGTGACAGTGGCGATCGAGAAGGAACCGACGACAACAGCCGCCACGCTGTCGTGATCACGGCCAATACGGGAGGGGCGGCCTGGACTCCCGACGAAGAAACACCTGGTTCACACTGCCCGGTGTGAGCGGCTTCTGGGCGGTGGCTTTTGCCAGTCCAAAGGCCGGATGGCTGGTGGGAACTGGAGGCTCCATTTTGAAGATCAGCTTTTAGCGACGGTGAGGTCTTAGGGTCGGCTGCCCCCGACTGTCGGTTTCTTGGAGCCGTAAGGGCACTGCCCGCTAAGATCAAGATCAGGGCGCGCGCCATGAGTCCTTCTTACCCCACCATTGCCCCCCAACCCCGCAACGAGCGCGTTGTTATTTGAGGGTGTAGGTGCCCTCACAATCCCATGTGGCTGTTCCGTCGCCATTCCCCTTGCCGGTGCAACTGCCCTCACCCTTGACCGCGGCGAACTTCCCGGTGCCGCCTACCATGGACCACTTGTTGTTCCCGGATTGAAATTTTCCAGCTTTCACCATACCCTTGCCCGAGTTGGCATAGTGGTAGTAAATCTTGTCGCCATTTTCCGCGGTGACCACGAACATTCCATGCCACGTTATCGTGTCTCCCGTGGTTTCCTCGAACTCCGTGCCGACACCTTCCTTCTCTTTCACACCGCCTACTTCGCTTTTGGAAGCGGTGCAAGTCGTTTTGGTCACCGCATAGTTATGATTCGCCTGGTCGCCCACATCAATGCCGTGCGTTTCGGACGGCATGCCGCACTTCCACTGCGACACGACCTTGTCCGCCAGCGACAGCGATGACAGCAGCAGCACGGAACAACCAATTAACCATAGTTTGCGCATATTTCGTCTCCTCTGAAATTTTGAAACTAACGTGGGCCCTGGATACCCAGCGCCGGAGGCTATTTCGTCTCCGCGTGCGCTTACTTCGCCGCTTTGCCTTTCAACTCGACTACGATCAAATCCATCCCGTTCTCACCGGTGTTCTCCGGCAGATGGGTCGCGGCGGCGCTGTATTGGGAGTCACCTGCCTTGGCGGAAAAGCCTTCCTTCTTCCCGTCTGGATAGATGAACTGCCCTTTGGCGTCGGTGAGGAACACCGCAACCGTGACGGGATGGCTGTGCATTACTGACTTCTCGTGTGGGCCGTAATGTACCTTCAGAATCCGTACTTGGTCATTCTCGGTGACTACTGTGTAATGCTTGGGATCAGCCTTGGCCGCATCTTGGGCCGAGACGATTGGGACAAGACAAATGCACAACAAGACGCCATAAAGAGCCAGATGCACTCTCATCTTTGATCTCCTTGAATACTTGGTATTTATTGGAAAAGCACCCAACCCTACTCCGGCAGGGTTGTTATGTCAATCAGGCTTTGATTCTTGACCAGGGTAGAAATCGGATTGGTTCAGCCGATCGGTCGAATTTCGGCGGCGCGCGCCGCGCGTGGTGCCCGGACGATGCACCCGCGCCACACAAACTACGCCTCTCGCGCTTCTTCAGGCACAACTTTCAATTCCAGCTTTTCTGTCCAGCGCAACACCGTCAGCGAGCTGCTCACGCCGACTCGAGCATCCGTCAGCAGCCGATGCAGATCATCCACGCCGGCTACGGGCTTGGCATCGAGCGCGACGATCACATCGCCTTCCCGCAGGCCAGCCTTCCGCGCCGGGCTACCATTGGACACAGACATCACGACTACTCCGTTTTCGCTGGGAAGATCGTAAAAGCGCACCAGGCGACGGTGCAGGGGCACGGTCTGGGCTTCGACACCAATGTAGCTGCGTCGGATGCGTCCGTCGCGCAGCAGGCGTCCGGCAACAAATTTCGCGGTATTGATTCCGATCGCAAAACACAAGCCCTGCGCCATCGGAATCATGGCAGTGTTCACGCCCACCACCTGCCCAGCGGAATTCACCAGAGGTCCGCCAGAATTACCAGGATTCAGCGACGCGTCGGTCTGGATGACGTCCTCGATCAGCCGGCCGGAGTAGGAACGTAGAGAGCGTCCCAGCGCGCTCACCACCCCTGCCGTCACCGTGTATTGGAAGCCGTAAGGATTGCCGATAGCAATAGCCAACTGGCCGACGCGGAGTTTCTGCGAGTCGCCCAGAGGAGCGGCAAAAAGATTCGGCGCGTCGCTGCTGGGATCAATACGGATGACGGCAAGGTCAGTAGCCGCGTCATCGCCGATCATTTGAGCCGGAAACCGTCGGCCATCGGAGAGCGAAGCTTCAATTCTCCTGGCATCGTGGACGACGTGACTATTGGTAAGGATCAGTCCATCTGGAGTAAAAATGAAGCCAGAACCGCCGCCCTGCAGTTCGCGAGGCTCCCCTGATCGGCTTCGGCCCGTCTGCGTGACCTCGATCTTGACCACCGAAGAACTGATCTTCTCCGCAGCGCCGACCACCGCATTGGAGTAAGCATCGAGCAGGGGCGAGTCATCGGGTATACGGGTGGCAGATGTCTGCTGGGCCGGTTCTGAATAGTCTGCCAAAGGGAAGGTTCTTGATGAATTCATGTTTGCTAGATGAAGCTGAGAGGAATCCGGATTCAAAGCAGAAGCAGTTGCGACGAGGGGTGATCGGCCCCGCTATCGCTTGGGACGCAACCTGGTGGCCTGATTTGGCACCAGGCAAGCCTTCGAGGCATTCGCTAAACCCTGTTGCAGCGCGACGCCCAGCTTTGCCATTTCTTCGGGAGTCATGAGCTTCTGCATCTCCTCAAAAAGTTGGCGTTCTTCTTTGCGGATATGGGATGCCAATTTCTCCACCAGAGCTTGCAAGCCCGCCCCGTGCAGAGTACGAGCCGAAGCCCGGGAGAAGAAATCACGGAGCACGGCGTGTCCAGTGAGAAGCTCCGCGACTAGAGGCTGGAGTTCGGGAAAGCGCGCGGCCACGGGAAACAAGTCGCTTTCCTCAGCCGCAAAATGGACCGCGATTTCCTGCTCAAAAATCTGCTGGATTTCCGCTTGCCACGCTTCCAGGTCAACTTCCCCGGCCTGAATGGCACGATCCAGGCGCACACACAACGCTAGCGCACGCTGATGC
>Ga0207139_1179_pt1 | contig 12488 bp, 10 predicted proteins | sample Alteio_BWMinHeat_7_FD_153585 | JGI IMG/M metagenome (GOLD analysis project Ga0207139, IMG submission 153585) | Enriched cells from forest soil in Barre Woods Harvard Forest LTER site, Petersham, Massachusetts, United States -... | ecosystem: Environmental > Terrestrial > Soil > Temperate forest >... | reverse complement strand
CTTTGACATAACGCTTGGCAATGCTTTGAGGCGTATCTTGTTGTCCTCCCTACAAGGAGCAGCGATCGCGGCAATAAAAATTGACGGCATTCTACATGAATTTTCTACTTTTCCAGGCATGAAAGAGGATGTTACGGATTTGATTTTGAATTTAAAAAATGTTGTTCTTAAAATGCATTCTGCAGATAAGAAAACAATCGTGCTAAATGCTGTTGGCCCATGTACTGTTACTGCCGGAATGATTGAAGGAGGGCACGATGTTGAAGTTGTGAATCCAGGACATGTGCTTTGCCATCTAGACAAAGGTGCCTCATTAAACATGCAGCTATTTTGTAAAACTGGTAAAGGCTATGTTCCAGCTGAGCAAAATGTTGAAGAAGAAGCGCCAGTGGGGGTAATTTATATCGATTCTCTCCATAGTCCAGTCAGCAAAGTAACTTATAGAGTTGAAAATAGTAGGGTTGGGCAAGTCACTGACTATGGAAAGCTGATTATTACAGTGAAAACAAATGGTTCAGTTACCGCAGATATGGCTCTCGGGCTTGCTGCAAAAATATTGCAGGATCAATTGCAAATATTTGTGAGCTTCAAAGAAGAGCGCATTATTAGTGAAGACAAAAAAGATGAACTGCCATTTGATAAACATCTGCTTAAGAAAATTGATGAGCTTGATCTTTCAGTCAGATCTCAAAATTGTTTGCGAAATGATGCCATAATTTACGTTGGAGATCTTGTGATAAGAAGCGAAGCTGAAATGCTTAAGACTCCTAATTTTGGTAGAAAATCTTTGAATGAAATCAAAGAAGTGCTGGCGTCCCTTGGCCTAAAATTTGGCATAGAAGTTGCCGAATGGCCTCCTAAAAATATAGAGGAGCTAGCTAAAAAATACGAAAATCCATTTAAATAAAGCTTTGAAAAGAGAAAGACCATGAACCACGGCAAGAAACTATTTAAACTAAACAGAAGCGCTTCCCACAGGAAGAGTTTGCTAATGAATCTGGCCATATCTTTGTTCAAACATGAGCGTATTAAAACTACCCTGACTAAAGCAAAAGCTTTGAGACCATACGCGGAAAAATTGATTACAATAGCTAAAAATGGCAATAGAAGCGTCCATACGATTCGTGAGCTCTCAGCTGTACTTAGCGATAAATCTGTCGTACGAAAATTAGTAGAAGAACTCGGGGAAAGATTCAAAAAAAGGCCTGGTGGTTATACAAGAATTTATAAATGTGGTTTCAGAGCAAATGACTGCGCCCCAGTTGCTTTAATCGAATTAGTCGATTATTCCGGCAAGAGCCAGGATAAAGAAGTGAAAACTGTAAATGCTACGACAACAGTGAAGGAAAAGCTCACTGCACTGATCAAACCAAAGAAGTCAGAAGAGTTTGAAGAGCCAAAAGAACACCAAAAGAAAGTAGCAAAGAAAGAAGATAAGAGCTCACCTTCCAAAGCCCCTAAAGCAACGCAAAGAAGACAAACTGCTACAAGAGAAGGTAGTAGCAAGGCAAAGAAATCTAAATAATCTGTCATTTCTAGCAGAGCTTTGTTGCATGCTTTAAGCCAGCATGCTCCCGTCATCCCAGCTACAGTCCCACTACCATGTCCAAGAAACGAATTCCCACCCATTCTGTCATCCCACTACCGTTAAGCTAAGGAATACGCTCCCACACACAGCGTCATCCCCTGCCATTAAGTTAAGGAACGCCCTCATCCCACTGCCATTAAGTTTAAGGAACGGGCGCCCCCCCACACAGCGTCATCCCAGCCTGCGCTGGGATGACGCTGTGTGTGGGGCCCCTAAACTTAATGGCATGGGATGACGATGTGTGTGGGGGCGTTCCTTAACTTAATGGCAGTGGGATGACGCTGTGTGGAGGTATCCTTAACTGAATGGCAGTGGGATTATGGAGTGGGGGTTTAATCCAATAATCAAGTTTAAGCGTAGGTTTGTGTTGAGTTTATGTATATATTTTATATAGTCACACTATAGCGCCCATAGCTCAACTGGATAGAGCGTCAGACTACGGATCTGGAGGCTGAGGGTTCAAATCCTTCTGGGCGCGCCAGGCCACCACGTAGGTCGTTAGAGCGTAGCGGGCCGCTCGAAGAGCGTAGGGGGGCTGATAAGGCTTAGATGATATCAGCATGAACAAGAAACATATCTTAATAGTCGATGATGATGCGAAGATGAGGGCGTTGCTTGGCCAATATCTTCAAACTAATGGCTTTGTGACTACGGAAGCGCAGGATACGCAAGAGGCGAGGGTGGCGCTTGATACTTTTGTATTTGACCTGATACTACTGGATATCATGTTGCCTAATGAATCTGGGATTGAATTTGCCAAGAAACTTAGAGACGTTCCTTCCAAAGTTGCGATTCTTATGTTGAGTGCAATGGAGGATGCAAAAAGTAGAGTGCTTGGGTTAAAAGCCGGCGCGGATGACTATTTATCTAAGCCATTTGAACCTGAAGAATTGGTATTGAGAATTGCAAAGCTTATCCAGCGAGCTCATGCTATTCAACCTGGAACGAGCAAGGCTGTGAGCTTCGGACCGGTGAAGTATGACAAGGAAAGAAATATATTTTTGAAAGGGGATAAAATCATAGCGGCCACCAGTCTAGAAAAGACCTTGCTGAGCATTTTACTGGAAAGTGAGGGCCATGTTATAGATAGGGATGAGCTTGCCCAAAAATTAAAGGTCAATGCACGGTCAATAGATGTTCAGATAAATAGATTAAGGAACAAAATAGAAGATTGCTCGAATAAACCAATATTTTTGAAAAGCGTCAGGGGTAAGGGCTATCTATTATATAATGACAATTAAGCATATATGCAGATAAAACATTTCTTGAGCAACCTTATCGCCAAAGCCAAATTTCATCATAAGATATTGATGCGAAAGCGCTTTCTGCCGCGGGCTCTTCTGCCGCGCATGCTTCTGATTATTATCGTCCCAACTATGATCGCCCAGAGCATTTCGACCTATATTTTTTACGAGAAGCACTGGGATCACGTCAGCAAGTATATTATTTACACCTTATCCAGTGAGGTCTCTCTCGTCGTCAATACCTATACGAGCTTGCCAAAAGCAAAGGTTAGAAGGATGAACAAATACACATATCTACGGTATGACTTTCTCGAAGGGAATAAAATTAAAAAGTCTGAACCGGCAGAAAAGCTGCCCAAAGAGATCAAAATACTAAAAACTAATATTGAATATAATTTGCCAAACAAGGTAATCAATATCTCATATAACCGGAAAACTAAAGAAGTTGAGATTAACATTGGCCAAATCTCAGGCGGCACCTTGTCGTTCCATATAAATCATAGACAGGTCTTCGTCAACTCAACCTACAGCTTTATTGTCTGGATGGTTGGCAGTAGCTTGTTGTTGTTGCTAATTACCATTCTTTTTGCCAAGAATCAGATCAAATCTATTACGCGATTGAGCAAGGTGGCCGATAAGCTTGCCAAGGGCCAAAAGGTCCGGCGCTTCATACCGCATGGGGCGACGGAAGTGAGAAATGCCGGACATGCCTTTCTGAAAATGAAAGACACAATCGAGGATGAAGTAAAACGGAAATCAGAGATGCTAGCCTGGGTTTCGCATGATCTTAGGACACCACTCACACGGATGAAGCTGCAATTGGCTTTAAATAAAGATATGGAGAGGTCTGTGGATTTGCTGGATGATATTCACCAAATGGAAAAGATAATCAATGACTATCTAGATTTTGCAAAAGGGGATACAGAACTAAAAACAAAATATGTGGATTTTGCCAAGCTACTCAAAGCTATCATAAAGATTGCAAAGATTGGTTCGGACGTATCATTTGACACGCATATCCAAGATAAAATCTTCGTAGAAATCAATGAAAACCAGTTCAAAAGAGCCCTTTTCAACCTAATCGATAACGCCAAAAGATTCGGTTCAGCAATCATCATCAAGCTCTATAAAGCTCCCACCGGCACCGCCTATCTAGAAATCCACGATAACGGCCCCGGCATTCCAGAATCCGAAATAAAGAACGTCTTCAAACCCTTCTACCGCGGCGACAACTACCGAAACCAAAGAGCGAATGGTGTAGGCCTAGGCATCCCCATTGCCAGCAATATCATCAAAAAACACGATAGCAAACTAATTTTCTCCAAGAGTCCGTATGGTGGCTTGATGATTACGATATCAATTGCTGCAACCACAGAAGAGCTTGTGAATTCACTATGAACATAATTGTTGCTGACTATGGTAAGTTATGAATAATATTGATCTAGCTAAGCTAACGCTTACGCAAGGTTTGAAAATTTTAGGGGGATATCCATATGATCACACTGGTATCTCTGTAAGTAGCGCTGGGGATCTTAATAACGATGGCATAGACGATTTCATTATTGGTGCAGATTGGTCAGACCCAGATGGTAGAAATAAAGCAGGTTCCGTCTTTGTCATATACGGGTCTAAGTCTTTCCCTGCTTATATCGATCTGGCTAGATTATCTCCTGAGCATGGCTTTATGATCTCTGGGGTAGCTGATGAAGATTACACGGGCTTCTCAGTAAATAGCGCTGGGGATGTGAATCATGATGGCATTAACGATATTATTATCGGCGCAGAGGGTGCAGACACAGCTGGCGGAGTTGATGCGGGAGCTGTTTACATAATTTTCGGTTCTAATTCTCCTTTTGAAAATATAGATCTAGCTGACTTATCTTCTAAGCGTGGCTTTGCGCTCTATGGTATTGCTGCTGGTGATTATACTGGAGTATCCGTAAGCGGTGTTGGCGATATTAATAACGATGGTATCGATGATTTTATTATTGGTGCACATTTTGCAGATCCATATGACAGAACTGATGCAGGCGTCGCTTATGTAGTTTTCGGCTCCGATAAGCCTTTTGTTGATATCGATTTGGCTAGGTTAGCACTTACGAAACAAGGCTTTAAAATCTCAGGGGGATCTCCATATGATCACGCTGGCCGCTCAGTAAGCGGTGCTGGCGATATTAATCATGATGGCATTGACGATCTTATTATCGGTGCATTTAATGCGTCATATGCGGGTAGGATAAGTGCAGGAGTCGTTTGTGGAATCTATGGCTCTAATGCTACTTTTACTGACATCGATTTGGCTAACTTAACTTTTGCCCAAGGCTTTAAAGGCTATGGAAATGCTGGCGATCACGTTGGTACCTCAATAAGCGGTATCGGTGATATTAATAACGATGGTATAGACGATTTTATTGTTAGCGCCCGTGAGGCATCTCCTTTTGGCATATATCATGCGGGAGCTGCTTATGTCAAATACGGGTCTAAAACTATCTCTGCTAATATAGATCTGGCTAATATGACGCTTACACAGGGTTTTGCTATCTTTGGTTGCAATATTCATGAATATGCTGGTTTCTCAGTAAGTAAGGCCGGTGATGTTAATAACGATGGCATTAATGATATTATTGTCGGTGTAATTTATGCCTCCCCTGCTGGCAGATATCGTGCAGGCGCCTCCTATGTCATATACGGATCTAATTATCCTACTGATGTTGATCTGTGCAACTTACCTCCCGAACGTGGCTTTATGATCTCTGGCGGTGCTGTTGATGAGATTGCTTGTATAGTGAGTAGTGCTGGTGATGTTAATCATGATGGCATAAACGATCTTATTATCGGTGCATATTGGGCGAAGCCCGCTGGTCGGGCTGAGGCAGGAGCGGCTTATATCTTCTTCGGCTCGTCTACTCCTATATCCGAGCCTGCTCCAACATCTGCTCCAGCCATAGTGGAATCACCTACATCGTCACCTGCTATAGCATTAGCGCATCTTCCAGTGGAATCGTCTACTTCAACCATAATAACGCAGCCAACTATGGTTACTTCTTCAACGGCAATGGGTGCTGTAACGCTTGGCGCAGTTTCTACATTAGCGACGATGGCATTTTTATATCATAACAATATGTGTTGCTTTAAATCTCATACATCAACTATTGAAGATATAGGTCTGATGGGTATTACAGTAGATCATAACGATTAGTCTTATTAACTTATTTCCGAAGAAAAAGCATAAAAACTCTGCCGTAATTACTCCGGCTGATTTCCTGAATATGATTTAAGCGTCAATCAAACTTGACGCCACATCATAGCCAAAGATTTGCATAAGTGGATAAAAGCTCTCCAGGTCTTGCTGGTCTATAATTTGCTTCGCGTATTCGGATACTTTATGCATTAGGGGATAATGTTTTTCTACGCAGACTGTTTTAAATTCTGGTAGACCGCTTTGTTTGTGGCCTAGGATTTCGCCGCCTCCGCGGAGTTTTAGGTCTTGCTCGGCTATATAGAAGCCGTCATTGGAGGTTTTCATTATGCGCAATCTTTCTCGTGCTACAGCGCCGACGATATGGGAGAACATCAGGATACAGTCGGATGCTTTACTTCCTCTGCCAATCCTTCCGCGTAGCTGATGTAATTGGGATAGACCGAATTTTTCAGCTTGTTCTATGATGAGCAATGTTGCTTCAGGGACGTCTATTCCGACTTCTATTACGGTTGTTGCTACCAGGATATCCACTTTTCCATGCGCAAATTCCTGCATGCTTGCTTCTTTCTCTGAGTCCTTCAATTTTCCGTGTACCAGCCCGACTTTGTCCCCGAATATCTTTTTCAGAGCATCAAATCGTGCGACTGCTGTTGAATGGTTTGGCTCTTTAAGATCAGCTTCCGGATCCTCTTCTATCTTTTGTTCTATCAATGGGCAGATCCAAAATACTTTTTCTTTCTCTTCGATCTTTTTTCTTATAATTTCTACTATCAGATTTACTTTTGAATCCAGCGTTGTAATGGTTCTGATTGGGATCCGGCCCGCTGGTTTGTCTTTTATTATTGATACATCCATGTCTCCATACATAATCAAGGCAAGAGTCCGCGGTATTGGCGTTGCGCTCATGGCCAGCACGTCGCAAGTCTTATTTTTATCCATTAGCGCGAGCCGCTGTTGGACGCCGAATCTATGTTGTTCATCTATGATAACTAGACCCAGAGATTTGAATTCAATGTCCTTTTGGAAGAGGGCATGCGTACCAATTAAAATTTTTATTTCGCCTGACTTTAACTCAGCATCAATTATTTTCCTCTTTGATTTAGCTGTAGCGCCGGTCAGCAGCTCGACCTTTATATCAAACGGCTTCAAAAGCTTCGAAATCAAATTAAAATGCTGGTTGCTCAGAATATCTGTCGGTACCATTAAGGCAGCTTGTTTACCGCTCTCCAGTGCGTTTAGTGCAGAAATCAGTGCCACGAGTGTCTTCCCGCTGCCTACATCTCCCTGAAGCAGCCGTATCATTCTTTTCGAATATTTCTGATCACATTGAATGTCATGAAGTGCGGAGGCCTGGCCAGGAGTTAAGGCAAAGCCAGTGCTCGCCAAAATGCTCGATGCCAGCTCTCCTGAAAATTCCAAGGCTTCTCCTGTATCGTCCAAATGCCTCTTCCTAAAAAGGCGAATAGCAAGCTGGTTCGCTAGCAATTCATCAAATGCAATCCTCTCCCTGAGCTTGTCTTGTATCTCCAGACCCTTTTCATCTTGCATAAGATGCAGAGTCTTGATTGATTCAAAAAACCCCAGCCAGCCATTCTCAGCTAGTAATTCTGGCGCTAGCCATTCCCTTATTTCGATCTGTTGCCGCTCTAAGCTTTCTATACATAACTGGCTGAGCTTACTGATATAGGCGGGCGATAAGCCAGCAACAAGCGGATAAATAGCGTCAATCTTCTTGATCTCAGAAAGAGTCCGATAAATTTTGGGATGAGCTAACTGAAAAAAACCAGAGGAGCTTATCGTCAGCTTGCCAGCGACGATGATCTTGGCTTCCTTTCTCAGACCTCTAAAAATATAGTCCGGAAAATAATTAAAAAAGACCAATTCCAACTCCTCGCCAAGCTTGGTGGAGCAAAGTACCTCCGTTATTTGCTTTCCACGGCCTTTGGTTATTCTTTTATCAATATTATGCACAGAAACCGAGACAATCACATGCCTCCCTTCCTCCATGCCAACAAGAGAATCCGGCTCAAATTGCTTCAATACGAACCTACTAGGCAAATGCAAAAGCAAATCCAAAAAGCTAGAGCAACCAAGGCTGTACAACAGCCCAAGCTTCTTCTCCGCAACTCCAGGGAGTTCCTTTAGTGAAGTGAATAAGGTATTGATATTAAACATAAGGAGAGTTTAGCAAGAATTTTTCAACAAGCAAATTACAAACTAAAAACCTTGCCAGCTACTTCTATTCATAAAGCCAATGTTTTTTCTTGCTCAATAAAGCTCTTCTCTCGCTCTAGCTCGCGTCGTAGCTCTTCCTCTGTAGGCAAGCAGAATTGATATTTTGATGTAAAAATATTCTTGCTACCTTCTGGCAAGGTGTATTTGACGACTGAGTCTTTCTTATCCGCGCATAAGATAATGCCTATAGATTTGTTGTCCCCCTCATTCAGTAGCTGTCTGTCATAGTAATTGACATACATCTGCATTTGACCAAGGTCTTGGTGAGTTAAAGTACCTATTTTTAGGTCAACTAACACAAAACATTTTAAGATATAGTTGTAAAAAACCAGGTCGATATAAAAATGATCTCCTTCCAAAGTGATGCTTTTTTGCCGTGCTACAAAGCAAAAGCCCTTGCCTAATTCAAGTAAAAACTGTTGTAGCTTATCTATCAATCCTTGCTCAAGATCCTTCTCGAGACATCTCATATCCTTGCTTATGTTTAAAAACTCTAAAATGTAAGGATCTTTGATAAGGTCTTCTGGTTTTGTTATTAAAGCTTGCGTGTTTGTGTCTGCTTCCTTTTTTACGTCTACATCATTTTTGCTTGCTAGAATTCGTTCATAATAGAAGCTGTTTATTTGTCTTTCCAGAGCCCGCGTGCTCCAGTTTTGCCCTATCGCCTCATTCAAATAATACTCTCTAGCCCTTGTGTGTGTTATGCCTAGCAACAGTCGGTAATGAGTCCAACTCAATTCGTCACGCAGTGCGTGACGAATTGGAAAGGCTGCATAAAATAGCCTCATATACTTTAGATTAGTGGTGCTGAATCCTTTTCCAAAATCTTTAGTTAGTCGCTGAGATAGGGCTTCTAGCAAGCTTTCTCCATATCCAGCCCGTTCCTTACCTTTCTGCTCCTCTTCCACAATAATCTTTCCAGTCTCCCAGTAAGCCATTATCATGTTGAAATTGATTGCTCGATAGGAACGACTTCTAGCTTCATGCAAAATAGCTCGAATGTTGGCGTAAATAGGGTTGATATTAAGTATGGAGTGAGTTTCTGTAATATTTGTCATGGTATTACTCATATAATGTATGTTTCATATCACCATTCATAATGTAAATCTATGCATATGTTCTAGAATTTTTTTAGCCACCTGAATTGCAGATAATTGAGTGACATCTAGCTCTAATAAATGTGGATATTTTATTGTGATAAGAGGCTCTGGGTGGTACACGTCTTCGGGGTCAATTGACTTCAATCTAGCCTTCCTTGCTGGCTGGGATATGCGCTTTAAGTGTTCTTCCTCTGATATGTGCAGTATGACAGGGATAAATAATGAGTCACGTTTTAAGGCCATAGATTCTACTTGCGTGTACCATAGGCGATCTCCCTCATTTTCGTACAGGCAATTGGTTAGAACATAATTGTGGTTTTGCTCCTCGGACATAAAATCTAAAACAATACTACGTATATGTCCGATGGCATTCCATGCAGTTTGAGGGATTTCGTTTAGGCCATCATAGTTCAGCAAGGTAAAAATTGGATTGTTAATCAGGTGATTGTCGCAGACAATAAACCCAGATTTCTCCAGTTCCTGCGCTATTGTATATTTACCTGTGCCAGGTTTTCCTATGAGATAGATGATGTATGAGTGATTTTGAGTCATAGTCTTTTTGTTTTTTATGCCAACTAACAGACGATAATGCATACAGCCCAATTTGTCACGCAGTGCGTGGTGAATTGGAATGATTAACAATGCGCCAGCCTGGCCCTTATAAGCGTTTTTCTGTAGATTGGTAGTTTGAATTGCATTATGGGAATAGTTTTTGTAATATATAGGGCATTATAAATTTCAAGGGACTCAGATATGCAAACAATAGCGATAGGCAATGATCATAAGGGAGCTGATCTGAAGAAGAGTCTAGTCAGTTTTTTGAAGAAGGATTACACCATCATAGATTGTGGCAGTAACACATCGAGTGAGAAGTCGGATTATCCAGATTTTGCTAAGAAAGTTGCGACATTGGTGGCTTCTAAGAAGGCGGATATTGGGATTTTGATTTGTCATACTGGCATTGGGATGTCTATTGCGGCAAATAGAATAAAAAGCATAAGGGCTGCGCTTTGTTATACGGTCGAACATTCAAAGCTGGCTAGGCTTCATAATGACGCTAATATTCTTGTGCTTGGGTCAAGATTTATACCTCAGAAAGAGGCACTCAGCGCTGCCCAGGTGTTTCTTACGACGGACTTTGAACAAGGCAGGCATGTCGGCCGCTTGAAGAAGATTGAGCATCTGTAAATCGATAATGGTAACAAATTTCTTCAAATCAAAATTACACGATACTGATCCTGCAATAGCGAATCTTCTTGAAAAGGAGTTGCATCGCCAGCAAACGCAGGTCAATCTAATTGCATCAGAAAACCTTGTAAGCAAGGCTGTTCTTGATTCTCTAGCCAATGTCACAACGAATAAATATGCTGAAGGCTATCCTGGTAAAAGATATTATGGTGGCTGTGTATATGTGGATGAGATAGAGACCCTTGCCATCGAACGGGCCAAGCAGCTTTTTAAATGTGAATATGCCAATGTCCAGCCTAATTCCGGATCCCAGGCCAATCAGGCGATTTTTCTCGCGTTTTTAAACCCCGGAGACACGATCCTTGGTATGGGCTTAAATGCTGGGGGGCATTTGACTCATGGCGCTGCGCCCAATCTGTCTGGCAAATGGTTTAATGCCATCCATTATGGCGTAGATCCAGAAACTGGATTGATAGACTATAATGTCGTAGAAGCTTTAGCAAAAGAACATAAGCCCAAGCTACTCATTGCTGGCGCCTCCGCCTATTCAAGGCAAATTGATTTCAAAGCCATGAGAGATATTGCCGATAAAGTTGGTGCCTTATTGATGGCAGACATAGCACATTATGCGGGATTGATTGTTGGTGACCAATATGAATCTCCATTTCCATACGCAGACTTTGCCACCACCACTACGCATAAAACCCTCAGGGGGCCTAGGGGTGGGATGATTCTCACCAATAATGCTGATCACATAAAAAAGATAAATTCAGCCATATTTCCAGGTTTACAGGGCGGTCCACTCATGGACATAATCACGGCTAAGGCAGTTTCCTTTGCTGAAGCTCTGCATCCAGACTTTAAAATTTATGCCAAAAATATAATAGCAAATGCCAGGGAACTAGCCGCTACAATCGCTAGCCGTGGCTATAAAATAGTGACGGGCGGGACGGATTCTCACATGCTCCTTGTTGATTTAACCGATAAAGATATTACTGGCAAAGATGCTGAATTGGCTCTTTCCAATGCGGGCATAGTATGCAACAAAAATACTGTTCCAAACGAGGCGCGCTCGCCATTTATTACCTCTGGAATTCGTCTTGGTACTCCTTGTGGTACAACTCGTGGATTTGGCGTGAAAGAGTTCAAAGAGATTGGGGATTTAATTTGTGATGTGTTGGGTGAAATAAAATCTGAACCACAAGCACGAGAGACACTACAAGGCAAAATACTAAGCCAGGTGCAAGCCCTTTGCAGCAAGTTCCCAATTTATAATTTGTAAAGATGTTCCAGAATAAACCCATAGTTTTATGCGTGCTAGATGGCTGGGAATAGCGCCGGACTCTGAGTTTAATGCAATAACAAGGGCTGATCCAAAGTGTTTTAATTTTCTTTCTTCATCCTTTCCCAGCACAGAATTGATTGCTTCCTGCGCAGAAGTTGGCTTGCCAGAAGGGCAGATGGGGAACTCAGAGGTTGGTCATATGACCATGGGCACTGGCCGTGTGATAGAGCAAGAGTTGGTTCGGATTAATAAGGAGTTAGAGTCTGTTTTAGGAGGCGCGGAAATAAACAATATGATCGAGACTTTGCGTCAGACTGGTAAGAGCTGCCATCTGATCGGCCTTGCCTCGGATGGTGGAGTGCATTCGCATATAGATCATTTGATGGCCATAACTAAACGGTTAATAGATGCGCAAGTAAAGGTGAAATTACATTTAATTACAGACGGAAGGGATACCGCGCCAAATTCCAGTGAGAGATTTATTAAGCCATTCCGCGAGCTTGAAGAGAGCAATTCACTCCTATCAATTAGCACGATAGCCAGCGACTCCAAGGACTTTGAATAGGAAGTTAAAGTCATAACATTAGAAAACTTTATATGAGTACGCCTCCTGAAGCCAACAAAATTGGGATCCAGCATGGAATCA
>Ga0207139_1137_pt1 | contig 12604 bp, 13 predicted proteins | sample Alteio_BWMinHeat_7_FD_153585 | JGI IMG/M metagenome (GOLD analysis project Ga0207139, IMG submission 153585) | Enriched cells from forest soil in Barre Woods Harvard Forest LTER site, Petersham, Massachusetts, United States -... | ecosystem: Environmental > Terrestrial > Soil > Temperate forest >... | reverse complement strand
TGTCGATTCGCGGGCGATCCCATTTGGAGTTGAATTGCTGAACCACCAGCGGAATCTGTTACGAACGCCGCTGGATTCTCCGGAATGGACCCAAGAGGCGGATTACCGGAATATCAGTTTCATTTTCGTGTCACTCGATCGCTATACCGGTCTGGGAAAGATTCCTCTACAGGAGGATTGCCGCGGCCACAACTGGCGTCCGGTATATCTGGACGACACTGCAGCAGTCTTCTTACGGAACACGGCGCAAAACGCAGATTTGGTGAGACGTCTCGCCATCGACTGTGGCGCCGTTCAGCTTATCGAGCCTGAATACGCACGCGGCAATTCATACCGCGCAAGGGGGAACGCCTACAACTTCTACGCCAATGCCGGAGCGATTTTTTACGTCCTGGGACGCGATCTGGAGGCGCAACGATATCTCGCGCGAGCCGCAAAGATCGAGCCGCACGACAGCAACCTGCATCTGACGCTGGCGCAGCTCTTTCAAGCGGACAATCAATTACAGGACGCGGAGCGCGAGTATAAGGCCTCGATCGCGCAACGTCCCACGGACTTTGCCTGGTATCTGTTGGGGGTTCTTTATGGGAAGCAAAGCCGCTATCCCGAAGCGATTGCGGCCATGAAACGCTCGGCTGAGACTTCCTACAATCCGGCGGACCGGTATCGAGTCATTGGTCAAATCGAAAATGTCATGCAGCAGCCGCAGGAAGCGCTGCGGGCGTTTGATCGCGCCGAGCGGATCGGATCCCATGGCAGCGTGGAAGATCAGAGAATCTTTCGCGCCCAACTAGCCAGCGGACGTGCGCGATCATGGGAACTGTTGCACGATCCTGATCGCGCGATCGAGGAGCAGCGCAAATCGGTCGAACTGTTTCCGGACGATGCGGCACGTTGGGCTACGTTGGCGAATCTGTATCGTGAAAAGGGCGACTCTTCGGCGGCGGCGCAGGCGCAAGCGAAGTCCGATACTCTGAACGCTTCCCACGTGCACTGAGAAGAGTACGCGTGCTCAGTTTCAACGAGGACTACTTATTATTGCTTTGGAGGAGCTTTGGGTGTGCTGTCTGAAGGAGCAGACTTGGTTCGAGTCGATCGCATACCGATTAGAGGGCCCTGGTAGCTTAATTCGCTGGCTTTGCCTGCTTGGGTTGTGTTTTCCATGGACAGAGTAGCCTCAACAATTGTGAGATGCTGAAAACTGTACCGCGGTCCTCCATAAACGCCTAGATTACCAAAGGAATGAAATAGCGACGACGACGTAACTCATTGATTTCAGAGCAGCAATTGGTTTTCATTTCCTTGCCCACGGCCGCCCTCGCACAAGATCGGATCCAAGGCACTTCTTGGTCAGTTGTGCCAGCAGCTAAACAGGCTTGTTCTAGGGGGAATGCTCTAATGGTTTCAAGTCAGTGGTATGCGCCAACACAGTCACTACACTGGCAGCACTGTTTAGCGATTTTCGTTGACGAGATTCCCCGAGTGCTCCTGACTGGTTTTCGCAGAGGTCTTTCTTTTTTTCTGGTCTCGCTCTGCTGTTCAGCATTCTCGTCTGCGCAAGAACCTGCCCCCAAGAAACCGGCTGAGCCATCCACCATTCGTTTTGAGGAGATCGCTGCCAAACTAGATTTGCGCTTTCAATATCAGGCTTCGGCGACTTCGCAGAAATACCTGCCGGAAGCCATGGGCTCGGGCATCGCGTTGTTCGACTACGACAACGACGGACGCCTCGATATTTTTGTCGTGAACGGAGCGCGCATCGACGACCCCATGCCAAAAGGTGCTATGCCGGTGAAAGACTCCCCGAAATATTGGAACCGTCTCTATCATCAACGCAAAGACGGAACGTTTGAAGATGTCACGGAAAAAGCTGGCCTGGCCGGAATCGGGTATGGCATGGGCGTGGCGGTCGGCGATTATGACAACGATGGTTACGAAGATCTCTACGTCACTGCCTTTGGCGGCAATCGCCTGTATCACAACAATGGCAATGGCACCTTCACCGACGTAACGGACAAGGCCGGAGTCGGCGGTTCCGGATGGTCCACCAGCGCCGCATTTTTCGACTATGACAACGATGGCAAGCTCGATCTAGTCGTTGCGCGCTATATAGACTGGAGCTTCGACAAGAACATTTATTGCGGGGAGAAGCGTGAGGGCTATCGGCAATATTGCAAGCCCGACCTGTTCAACGGCGCCTCATTGATTCTGTATCACAACGACGGCAACGGCCATTTCACCGAGGTAACCGAAAAAGCCGGACTCGGCAGCACTGAAGGCCGTGGTTTGGGCATCGCCATTGCCGACTTCGATCATGACGGCAACATGGATCTGTTCGTCGCCAACGACTCGAGCCGGCAGTCGCTGTATCGCAACAAGGGCGATGGAACTTTCGAGGATGTTTCCATGCAGGCGGGCGTTTCCGTCGATGGCGATGGAAAGACCTATGCCGGAATGGGCGTCGATTTTTCCGATTACGATAATGACGGCTGGCCCGATTTGGTAATCACCAATTTGGCCAATCAGAAGTATGCGGTGTATCAAAACCTGGGCGACGGCACCTTCGATTATTCGAGCTATGCCACGGGCATCGGCGGCATGTCGCTGCTTCATTCCGGATGGGGCATGCGGCTCGCTGACTTCGACAACGATGGCCGCAAAGATCTGCTTATCGGCCAGGCCCATGTAATGGACAACATCGAACTCAACTTTCCTCACCTGCGCTACAAGGAGTCGCCGCTGATCGCGCGCAACACCGGCAAGGAGTTTGAAGACGTTTCCGCGACCGCCGGCGACGTCTTCCAAAGGCGTTTTGTCGCTCGCGGAATGGCGGTGGGCGATATCGACAACGACGGCCGTCTGGATGCGGTAATCAACTCCCACGACGGAGGACTGTACGTCCTTCACAACGTCAGCAATAACGCAAACCATTGGCTCACATTGAAACTGGAAGGACGCACCAGCAACCGCGACGGCATTGGGGCGCAAATCAAACTCACTTCCTCAGCCGGCGGCATTCAGTATGTGACCGTCAGCACGACTGGAAGCTATCTTTCCGCGAGCGATCGCCGAGCCCATTTTGGTCTCGGGTTTGACATCGTCGCAAAGCAGATTGAGATTCGCTGGCCGAGCGGGATTGTCCAAAAGCTGGAGAATGTGAAAGCGGATCAAATTCTTACCGTGACCGAACCTGCCGGACATGCCACAAGCCTTACCGCCACAAAGTAAGTAGCGATCTGGCCTTCCCCTTCCTGCATGTTTTGTCTCCGTGTACCCTAGTCGCTTGACTCCAACTGCTCACGAGGCCTGGTGAACCTTACCGCTGTCGACTGGACCATCATGCTGGTGTACTTCGCCTTTGTGCTGGGCATCGGCGTGGCGCTTAAGCGTTTCATGCGCACCAGCACAGACTTCTTTCTCGCCGGCCGCGCCATCCCTGCCTGGATTTGCGGACTTGCGTTTATCTCTGCCAACCTCGGCGCGCAGGAAGTGATCGGCATGGGCGCTTCGGGTGCGAAATATGGCATCGCGACCAGTCACTTCTATTGGATCGGCGCCATTCCAGCGATGGTCTTTGTCGGGCTCTTCATGATGCCGTTCTACTACGGCTCGCGGGCGCGCTCCGTGCCTGAGTACCTGCGTCTGCGCTTCGACGAGAAAACACGCGGTCTGAACGCAATTTCGTTCGCAATAATGACGATCTTTTCGTCCGGCATCTCGATGTATGCCATGGCGCGGCTGATCCAGACACTCCACGTTTTTGATGCGCTGTTCGGGCGCATGAACCTGAGTTACTCCGCGATCTTCGACTTCTCGATTTTTCTCTCTGCACTCATCGTATTGGCTTACATCCTGCTCGGCGGTCTCACAAGCGCGATTTACAACGAAGTGCTGCAGTTCTTCCTTATCGTCGCCGGATTCCTACCGCTGGTCTGGCTGGGGCTGAAGAATGTTGGCGGATGGCAAGGTCTCGCGCAGAAGCTGCCGCCAAGTTTCACCCATTCCTGGAAAGGGATGGGGAGTCCGAGCACGAATCCCATGGGCGTGGAGTGGTTCGGACTCGTGGCAGGCCTTGGCTTTGTTCTGTCGTTCGGTTACTGGTGCACGGATTTCCTTGTTATCCAGCGGGCGATGGCCGCAGATTCGATGAGCGCCGCGCGTCGTACTCCGCTCATCGCAGCACTCCCCAAAATGTTCTTTCCCTTTTTGGTCATCTTGCCGGGCCTAATTGCCGTGGCCGTGCGACCGGGGTTCGTTTCGGTTGGGCTCGATGTGAAATTCAAGGAACCGGGTCATGGCGTATCAGCACTGTCGCTCAACGATCCCACCCAGCACCTCGAAACAGCTTGGCCAGGAAAAGGCCTGATTCCCCCAAAGCTCGACGCAAACGGCAACCTTCTACTCGATAGTAATGGCAAGCCTCTGTACGACTACGATCTGGCCATTCCTATGATGTTGTTGCATTATTTTCCGACCGGAGTGCTTGGATTGGGATTAACGGCACTGCTTGCCAGTTTCATGTCGGGAATGGCAGGAAACGTGACGGCGTTCAATACCGTTTGGACCTACGATATCTATCACGCCTATCTGAACCGCGATGCCAGCGACCACCACCTGCTTTGGATGGGACGCATGGCGACCGTGTTCGGCATCGCGTTTTCCATCGCGGCAGCCTATGTTGCCGTGAAATTCAACAACATCATGGACATGCTGCAGTTGGTCTTTGCCTTCGTGAATGCTCCGCTATTCGCGACCTTTCTGCTGGGCATGTTTTGGAAGCGGACCACCGGACACGCAGCATTTACCGGACTACTGACAGGCACGGCGGCGGCCGCGCTCCATCATGGACTCACGCTTCCGTCGGGCCAGTCCTTTGGCATCAAAGGCGGCTGGATTTCCGTTATGCACACATATCCCAGCGAAATGGCGCAAAACTTCTGGACCGCGATCTTCGCCTGGAGCACATGTTTCGTTGTCACACTGTTTGTGAGCCTGATGACAAAGCCGCGCGACGAGAAAGAGCTGGTCGGACTCGTCTATTCGTTGACCGATAAGCCCAAAGAGGAAGGGTTAGCCTGGTACTTGCGTCCAGCGGTGCTGGGCACAATTGTTTTAGTTCTTGCGCTCGTGTTGAATGCCGTGTTCTGGTAGACGGCAGTGAGCGATAGGCAACAGGCAGTCGACATGAACCTGGGCGCCATGATTGTTGCCTGTGTTGGCGTATTGCTTGCTGCCTATTGCTTATTGCCGAACTGGAGATTCCCGATGGGTATTGATGTCCGTCTGCCAATTGGGGCGATGTTTGCATTCGTCGGTTTGCTGCTCACGGTTTATGGAGCTGCGCGTCCGCTGGCGTCGCAGTCCGTTGGCGTGAACATTAATCTTACTTGGGGAGTCGTCCTGTTAGTTTTTGGAATCCTGATGATTCTTCTTGGACGTCGACGATCACAAGGCAGGTCGGTTTGACCAACTGCTTATTGCTTACTGCTTATTGCTTACTGCCTACTGCTGATTGCGAAGATCGCGGCAGAGCCGGCAACTCGGTTCTTGCGCTGGTCCAGCCAATGCATGGCAACGATGCCCTTCGAAGGCTGACTTGGCGTGCATCTGGTAACAGAACGGTACCGACCACTGCACGTGACAGTCCGGGAACAGCACCGCCCACGAGCACGCGCCGCAACGATATCCATGCACGAATCCCAGCGGACAAAGCACCGGGGTCAGCACTCGCACCGGCTGTGTAAGTGTGTTGTGACGCGGACACTCAATCATCGAGTCCATTCTAATGCTCCAGGACGAGAAATCTCCGGGCGTTAAACTTGCTGTCTACGCACCAAGTGCTGTTTGAGCAGCTTCAATTGTCAAAATCGCATTTCCCCGCATCGCCAACTTGCGCCGACTGGCGGGAAATGCTCCCACAGTAGTACATTTAGAGCGTCCAAGCTCTACGCTGCTGCCCGCCGACAGAAAACCTGCTTCGAGAGCCGCTATCGTGGTTTGGTGTTTTAAGGCCCAACATTCAGCAAGAATTCCCGAAAGGACGGTCGCGACGCTTTGAATATCTACGTGGGAAATCTCCCCTTTAGTGCCAGTGAAGACGATTTGAGACAGGCTTTTGGAAAGTATGGAACGGTCGGCGAGGTGAACCTCATTCGCGATCAATTCAGCGGACGCTTGCGCGGTTTCGGGTTCGTAGAAATGGCTGACAGCACGCAAGGCACTGCCGCCATCGAAGCTCTGAACGGAAGCGATCTGGGTGGACGCGCTATCACCGTGAACGAGGCGCGGCCACGCGCGGAACGCGGAGACAGTGGCGGACGCGGTGGACGTCCTGGCGGCGGTGGTGGCGGCGGCAGACCCGGCGGTGGCGGTCGAGGGGGAAACCGCGGCGGCGATCGCGATCGTGGTGGTCGCGGCCCGCGCTGGTAAGGTTCCCGTTATCGCATGGTAAGGGCGCAGCCATGCTCCAGGGCTGTCAAAATTAGGGAGCACGAGCTATCTCGTGCTCCGAAATTCTTTTAGAGTTCGTGTCAGGGCACTGACTTCATTCAGTCGCGCCGAATCAGACTCTTTTCCTTGGCTTTAGGCCGAAACCGGTCGGCTCCACCGTGCAAAGTCGAGCGGAAGGACACGCCAATAGCGCCGGCAGATTCCGTGCAGCAGGGAATCTCGCAGCGAATTTTTTCGCCCCAAGCGACGAATTCCGCAGTTTCTGCCCAAAACCAGCAGATTTCTTCCCCGCAGCAGGGAACCGTGCAGGGATTCACGGGAATTTGGGTGCTTACCTGTTCTGCCCGCGACACTTAGCCTGTCTTTTCCGATGTGGACGCGACCAGGAGCAGGGATTTACCAGGCAATTTTGTTCCTGACTGTAGGTCCTGGGTCGCTTAATTGGACAAGCCTGCAGCCTGCTGCGTCTCTACTGCTTTTAGCACGAGCTTTCCCGTTCCAGGCCTCTGAACGCCGAATAGATGAACCAGCCCAGGTGCCAGCCGTCGATGAACTTGAAGGGAATCTCGCCGACTGTGTAATGCCCGCAGGGCATGGCGACGGCTTTGAAATCGACGTCGTGCTCGCGGAACAGTCTCACTACCTCCTCCGATAGCTGGCGTAAGAATGTGAGATCGTACTTGGCATAGACCACCAGCACTTTCTTGCGGTGCGCAGCGAACTTTCTCATGTAGGCCACCGGGCTGATGGCCAGCCAGACCTGCCGCAGCCGCTCCAGGTCCATCACATTTTCTAGCGCGGCGCGGATGTGGCGGGTCGATTGCCCGGTCCAGACCACATCGCCGAAATACGTCGACGCGTGATTGAAGGCATTCACCTCGATTCGTGCATCGTGAGCGCTGGCAATGAAGGCGTAACAGGAGCCAAGACTGGTGCCGAGAATTCCGAAGCGCTGACAACCTTGCGTTTCCAGCCAGTCGAGGCAGCAGCGAATGTCGATGACGCCCTGGCGGCATGAGTCGAGCGTGCGACCGATGTTGGCGGAGACGGCGTAGTCGCTGCGCTCTATCTCAGACGGCCGCCGGATATCGTGGTAGGGCTTGCTCAAACGCAGTGCCGAGACGCCATATCGATTCATGACGGCGCAAAGCGCATTGTGGCTGAAGGCGTCGGCATTCCACTGTGGGAGCACCACGACGGCCTTCTTGCTTGGTTTGCCCTCACGGTCGAATGCCGGAAACCAGCGAGCGTTTACAACGTCATTCTCCGGATACGGCGTGCGCACCGGCGAAGTAAAGCGCAGGAACTGGGCCGGTTTAAGCTTTCCTGTCTTCGACATCTTTGCCAGTTTTTCGAGCTGCTTCTGCTGACGCATGTTGGTGGGAAAAAGTTCTGGCAGGCGTTCTTCCAGGTAAAAGTCCGTGGGAGTCTCGTAACTGAAGAAGCGATCGCTGTCCTGAACGACTTGCCGATTCAACTCGCTGAAGTATTGCTCAGCTCGAGCATTGTCGAACTCGGAAGCCGAGAGTGGGAAATTCCCGTTTACCTGAGGCCAGGAGCGAGTCCACTCGATGCCCCATTCCAAAGGACGCACGATGCGATTGGTGTCTCGCGTGGTGAGATGCGTCTCCCAGGCGAACATCCATTTTTCCCAGAGGCGGGGCATCTGTTTAAATTTATCAGACTAGGAATTGGCACTCAGTATTTAGCCCGAGAACGGTTTGCGTGCTGATTCTGTAGCCGCTGAAGAATTCAGTTTCATCGAAGGTCGATTATGCGCGTCCCTGGCTGAATGCTGAGTGCTGACTGCTGAACGCTTTTCATGAACCTACCTGAGTAACGTTCCCGTGAGCGCGACTCCGATGCCCACGATAGCGATGGCCGTGCCGATATACCAAAAAGGCCTCCGTCGCGTTAGCAGGGTGATGGACGTAATTACGAGCGCGACTTCGAGCAACGCCTCGCCGAAGTCAAAGCGGTCCGCGCGGCGCTCTTCGCTGCGCACTTCCCCTTCGAGGCGCTCGGCTTCTCCGCGCAGCTCATCGCGACGGGTATCGTATCGTTGCGCCTGTTGCTGAAAGCGCTCCCGCGCTTTTGCGGCTTGGGTTGGGTCTTTGGGAGGAGTGATGTCGATGAAGTCTCCAAACACTTCATAGCTATGGCGGCGCGTGTTCACGGCCTGGTACTCCGACCAGGTGTCTGTGGCTTTGATCTGCGCCACCACCTCCTGCGTGTGTGCCCGATGTGCCAATAGAGTGACCACTGCGACCAGCACCGCGAGCACGCTCATGGTGAAGCTAACGGGAAGAAGGGAAGGATCGTGGTGGCTATCTGAGGCGTGCTCGTGCATCTCCTGCACGTCCTCTTGGCTCATGCCGTCGTCGTACATATGGTGTGAACGATTGTACGGAACGCGGCTCGGCTGTGCAGCCTCGAAAACAAGTAGCGGCCTGGTTCTCGGTTAAGAATCCAAGCCGCGCTTTTCCTCGCACTTATCTTCGGCGAAGCACCTTAGCGAGTTTTTAGCCTCAGAGAGAGGAGACGGTTTTCTTTACTCGTTCCTGCAGTGGTTGCGGCAGGGGAGCGTAATCGAGCTGGTCGGTCATTTTTTCCCCGTCGTCGATCATCCATGCGAGGAAATCCTTTATGATCTTTCCCTTATTCGCATCGGACGGTTTTTTGGGAACCAAAAGCCAAGTGAAGGTTGCGATCGGATACGCATCCTTGTTCGGCGAATTGGTGATCGAGACGCGATAATCGTCCGGGATCTTCACTCCGTTGGCTGCGGCGCTGGTGTTCTGCAAGTCGGCTTTCATGAAGACGCCGGCTGCATTCTTCACTGAACCAAAAGTGATTTTATTTTGCAGGGCATAGATCAACTCCACATAGCCAATAGCACCGTCCACCGCCCGAATTGTGCCGGCAACTCCCTCGTTTCCTTTGCCGCCGATGCCAACCGGCCACTTTACCGACGTGCTGCTCCCCACGTTGCTCTTCCACTCGGGGCTAACCTTTGACAGGTAATCGGTGAAGACGCCGGTGGTGCCGCTGCCGTCGGAGCGATGGACAACATTGATGTTCTGGTTGGGCAGCTTCACATCGGGATTTATCTTCTGGATGGCAGGATCGTTCCAGGTGCTGATCTTGCCCAGGAAAATGTTGGCCAAAACGTCGGGAGTGAACTTTAATTCCTGGGTCACGCCTGGAATGTTGTAGGCGGGCACTATCGAGCCCATAACCGTCGGGATGAGCTGAATCGGGGACTTCGCTTGCTTCAGCTGCTCGTCAGTCATACCGACGTCGCTGGCGCCGAAATCGACGGTTCCCGCAATGACTTGGCGAATGCCGCCGCCGCTTCCAATCGACTGATAGTTGATCTCCACATCAGGGTGCTGTTTGTGATACTCGCTGAACCACTTCGAGTAAATCGGATACGGGAAGGTAGCTCCCGCTCCTACCAAAGTCGTTTGCGCTGTGGCGGAGCCCGCCACCAGTGCCAGAATCGCAAGGGTCCATTTGAGACCTCGAATCACTGTGTCTCCTCCTGTAAATGCATCAGTCTTTTCGATTTCATACTCGCGTCCGCTTGTTACAGGAGGGTTACAACGGGATAAATTTGCAGAGAAAAGGGGGAAAGTAGCTTCGAAGCTGCGAAGCTAATGCGTGGACTTGTACTGATCCCACAGCCAGGCCAGGTAGTGCTGCTCGAGTGAGCCTTCCTGTCCGGCGGAAACATGGCGGATGGTTCGTCCGCTGACAAAGTGGCAGACCTCTTCCGCAATATTCTTGGCATGATCGCCGGCGCGTTCCAGAGCCAGTGCCATAAGCAGCACATGAATGCTGTTGGGCCCGGCACAACTGGCTTGATCTTCCAGGTGTCGCAGGAAAATCAGATTACGAATGCGATCGATCTCCCGGTCTGAGCGTAATACAGCGATGGCGCGGCTCAGATCGCGTGCCCTGAATGCATGGGAAACCTCAATCAGCATGGATTCCACATGCGAATTCATGTTGATGAGATCGGAGATGTCCTGCATGTCGAGCCGCGAGACCACGATGCTACCGCGGCTGACGAATGAAGAGATCAGATCGCCAATCCTCTCCAGGTCGATCATGCATTTCAGGCAGGCCAGCAACTCTTGCACCTCCTGCGGCGAACTTTGCGTCAGCACAGTGGCGAAGCGCGCGTCCATCTGGCGGTCCAGATCGTCAAGCTCCTTCTCGCCGGCAAACACGGCCGAGGCCATTGCCGGCGCACTCACTGAATCGGCGGCGTTGCTGACGGCCGCAGTGGCTACTTCAAACGCGCGAAGGGTGAGCGCGATCACGTCGGCATAGCCTGACGCCGGCGGCGCCGGCGTTGGCTGTGAGCCTTTGAGAGGATCTTTTGCGGCAGATGACACGTGGTCCTTTCTGCCAGTGGATTCGCTCGCAGTTAAATCTTCGTGAACGTGGAGTGAATTGCCGTTGAAAAACGCGGACAGCGCCGGCTTTGGGCCTGGCTAGTTTGACCGTCAAACCAGCCTCATGAAATAGTCATCAATTTGTAACAATCGATTTACTCGACCTAGAGGTTCCATGATTCGCCTGATTCCGCGAACGACCAAGTTCTTTGAAATGTTTTCCGACATGGCGAATAACCTCACCGACGGGGCTCGACTGCTCAAAGCCATCCTGCAGGATATGAAGGATGTTGCCTCGCGCGTCGAGCAACTTAAGACCATCGAGCATCGTGGCGATGAACTGACTCATGACATTCTGACCAAGCTGAATCAAACCTTCATTACACCTTTCGACCGCGAAGACATCCACAAACTGGCTTCTTCGCTCGACGATGTGCTCGATTACGTTCATGCGGCCGGCGAACGGCTGGTGATGTACAAAATCACCGAAATTACGCCTTCTGCTCCGCAACTGGCGGACGTAATCGTGCGGCAGGGAGAACAGCTTTGCCAGGCGGTGTCCCATCTTGAAAAAAAGAACAACGTTCTCCAATACTGCGTCGAAATCAATCGTCTGGAGAACGAGGCCGATCGCATTGCGCAAGTCGCCCTAGGCAAGTTATTCGAGACCGAAACCAACCCTATCGCTCTCATCAAGAAGAAGGAGCTCTATGAAGTGCTGGAGACTGCGACCGACAAGGCCGAGGACGCGGCTAACGTGATCGAATCCGTAGTGGTCAAGAGCGCCTGAACCGGCCCACGACGTGAGGACCGGCAGCGAACCAATTCGTAAATCGCGCTTCAAGGTTATGCGAATCGCCCTGTCCGACAGCAGATGCGCGCAATCAGAACCTACGAATCTCTACACTTTGGAGACCCTTCTGCTTGGATAACACCACAGTTCTCGTAATCATCACGGTCCTGCTGGCGCTATGCTTCGACTTCTTCAATGGCTTTCACGACGCCGCTAACAGCATCGCAACTGTAGTCTCGACGCGAGTGCTCTCGCCAAAGCTGGCGGTGGTGTGGGCGGCAACTTTCAACTTCATCGCTGCGTTTATTTTCGGTATCGCGTCGCAGCAACGGCGGCCGAGGCCGGAATGGTGAGGATCCATGCCCACACGATCCTTCCTGCTACTCCCCAGCGCACCGCCGACAGGCGCTGAGTAGCCCCAACCCCGACGATCGCTCCCGTGATGGTATGAGTGGTGCTCACGGGAATACCCGCTGCGGCGGTGGCGAAGAGAGTAATCGCTCCTGCGGCCTCGGCGCAGAAACCGCCAATGGGTTTGAGCTTAGTAATTTTTGAGCCCATGGTGTGGACAATCCGCCATCCCCCGAAGTAAGTTCCAAGTCCCATCGCTAAGTTCGCACCTAGCACGATAGGCCAGTGAAATTGGCCCCAGGTGGAAGAGAATTCGTGTCTGCTCATGATCCCGGCCGCATAGAGCGCTCCGGCGATGATGCCCATAGTCTTCTGCGCGTCGTTGCCGCCGTGACCCAGGCTGTAGGCGGCTGCGGAGAGTAACTGCAGGCGACGAAACCAGCGATCCACCGGTTGAGGCGCAGAGCGGTGGAAGATCCAGAACATCGCCGTCATGAATATAAGTGCGAGAACCATGCCCAAAATGGGAGCCACCACAATGAAAATGAGCGTTGTCGTCCAGCCGTGGGGAATGATGACGGCAAAACCAGCTCGGGCGACGGCAGCG
>Ga0207139_1176_pt1 | contig 12621 bp, 9 predicted proteins | sample Alteio_BWMinHeat_7_FD_153585 | JGI IMG/M metagenome (GOLD analysis project Ga0207139, IMG submission 153585) | Enriched cells from forest soil in Barre Woods Harvard Forest LTER site, Petersham, Massachusetts, United States -... | ecosystem: Environmental > Terrestrial > Soil > Temperate forest >... | reverse complement strand
GTTGCGGACTTCGAGAAGAGCCACATGCGGATAGTAGCATTCTGCGAAACTACTCCCCCTCCCGATCTTTGCAAAAACCCCGATACACCCTTGACTGTAGTCCCTTGAGGGAAAGCCAGTAGTCCGCGAGAAATCTGGTTATGCGCGGGAGCAATCGACCCCGCAACCGTCCGATTTAAGTAAGGAGGGAGCAGTCTTGGCAAACGGAAATGGAATTCTCTGGTCCGGCCTAGAGATAGTACCCTCGCAATGTTTATCGGCAAACCCCATCGACAAGACTTCATCAAATGACATTGTTGCCGCCACTGGGAAGGAGTTTCTTGTGCGGAAAATAGGAATTGCGCTAGGGGTTATCGTGCTCATTATAGTAGTCGGTGCTCTGATTTTTGCCGCAACATTCGATGTAAATCAGTACCGCGGCACGATTCAGTCCGAACTTCAAAAACACGTTGGGCGCCCTGTGAATCTTGGCGATTTGCATCTGAAGATCTTTCCACCAAGCTTTGGGATACAGGATCTGGCGATTGCCGACGATCCACGCTTTAGCCCGGACGCGCCCTTCGTAAAGGCCAAAGAACTGGATGTCTCCGTCCGACTTCTGCCGTTGTTGCACAAACAGATCGAAATCAGTTCTCTGGATTTACAACGGCCCAGCGTGAACCTGATCAAAAACCGCCAGGGGGAGTGGAATTTTGCTTCTCTAGGGCACCCTCCGGAGACCGGCAATTCTGGGGTTGGGCAGCCACCTTCCACCGCGTCCAAGAACAAGCGGCCCGCCGAGGCCTCTCCCGAGTCACAGACTGCTCCACAGACCTCGTCACCAGGAGGGGCGGAACAGCAATTGTCGCTTGGCAAGCTGACGGTCCAGGATGGCCAGATTTCTCTTCTGGACCAGACGCAAAGCAAGACGCCGTCCTTGTACGATCACATTGATGTCACGTTGACAGACTTTTCGCCCAATAGCGTGTTCACCGTCGATGCTGCTGCGCACATGGCCGGTACAGGCTCGGAGGATCTAAGGCTGCAGGGGAAAGGCGGTCCGCTCGCCCAACCGGACCTTAGCAAAACTCCGTTCCATGGCACCTTGAATTTAAAACAGGTTGGAATTGTTGACTTATCAAAGTTTCTCAATTCTCCTGCGCTGAGCGGAACCGACGGCGTGATGACGGGACAGACGAAAATCAATAGCGATTCCGGCAAGCTGACTGCGGAAGGCGAAACAAATATAGACAAACTCAAAGTGCACGGAATGGAGCTCGGATATCCTGTGTCAGCTCAATATGACCTGACCGATGACCTACCCGTCGAGCTGATTACCATTCGCAGATTCAGTGTAAAACTTGGACCTTCACCTATTGAGATGAGCGGCACCGTCAATGCCAAATCGACGCCGCCGCAAATCGATCTCAATCTGAGGGCAAACAATATTTCGATCGCGGAAGCGACAAAATTCGCAGCCGCATCGGGCATGGCCTTTTCCCAGGGGACCACGGTCACAGGCAACGTGAATGCGAATGTTCAAGCAAATGGCGCTGCAGATAAGCCGGCGCTGACCGGAACATTGACTGCCAGCGACATTCAGATGAGTGGAAGAGAAATTCCACAGCCCGTGCAGATCCAGGCCATAAACTTAAACTTATCGCCTTCTGAGGTTCGCTCGAATCCTTTCAACATGGTCTCGGGTGGAACCACGGTGAGCACGCAATTCACAATGCGAAATTACTCATCTCCGTCACCGGTCGTGGATGCGACGGTGCGGGCGCCCAATGCTCAACTACCTGCAATTTTGGCGTTGGCGAAGGCTTATGGCGTGACCTCTCTCGACAAGGTGAGTGGCGAGGGCACGCTGAACCTGGACATGCACGCAGCCGGCCCGGTCAAGTCAATCAGCGGACCGGAGATCACGAAAGCCCTGAACGGCACCGTGAATCTGAATTTCTCGAACGTCAAATACTCCGGGGCGAACATTGGGCACGAGCTCGCCTCGATTGCTGGGTTCTTAAATGCCAGCTCAACTGCTCAGTCCGCATCGGGCGTTACCAACATTGAGAAGATGACAGGTAACATTACCGTGAAGAACGGAATCGCGCAGACCAACGATTTGCAAGCCCAGCTCGACATCGGAAACATTGGGCTTGCGGGCACGGCGAGCTTGGTCACGGAAGCCCTTAACATGCACGCGACGGCAGTAATGTCGCAAGGTGTCAGCCAGAAAGTAGGCGGGCAAAATATTGGTGGATTCATGAAAACCGCACTGGCAAACAATCAAGGAGAGTTGGTAATTCCGGCTCTGGTTACTGGGACATTTTCAAATCCGAAGTTCGAACCGGATGTCCAGCAACTGGCTCAAATGAAGCTGAAAGGGCTGATCCCGAATATCAATAATCCGGCCTCGGTGGCCAGCACGGTGCAAAATCTGTTAGGCGGGCCTAAGAACCCTGCTGAGCAGCCCCAACAACAAGCGCCGCAACAACAAAACCCGGTGCAGCAGATTCTGGGACTATTGGGAAAGAAAAAACAATAGAACGAACAGTAGAACGGCGAGCGAATTACAACGGGCGGCACTATGGTGACGCTCCCTCAGGCCGCAAGGTCAATTTTTGTGATCCGAGGAGGCTCATGCTTCTGTTCGATTTTGCCCTGGCGGCTAATCTTCGCCAGCTCGCAGTTAAGTTCCGCTCCCACCAGCATGGCAATGCCGATCCAATAGAGCCAAATCATCAGTGCAATGGCTGCGCCAAGCGTTCCGTAAGTTTTGTTGAAGTTTGCGAAATGCCGGAAGTAGAGACCGAGCAGATATGAGAGCGCAATCCAGCAGCCTACCGCGAGGATCGCGCCCGGTAGAGTAGCCAGAAAGCGCTGCTTAACATTCGGCGCAAGGAAGTACAGAGCTTCCACAGCGAGGATAGTGAATCCGATCGCGATGGCCCAGTGAACGTACGGCCACAGCAAAACGAACAAATAGGAGAGATGAACTCGAGCGGCGAGCCATTCTCCGAATCTAGGTCCGACAATCATCACGGACAGTGCTACCAGCATCAGGGCTCCAGTCACCAAAGCTAAGCCCATCGCCAATGGCCGCGTTTTCCAGAATGGTCTATCGTCTTGCACGTCGTACGCAATATTTAAAGCCTCGATCGCCGCCGAGAATCCGCCCGAGGCCGCCCAGAGCGTGCCGAAAATACCGAAAGAAAGAAACGTTCCGCGGTGGGGCGTGATCACATCAGACAAAACTCTGCGGACCAGCCCCATGCTATCCGGTGGCAAGAATCGTGCCATCATGCCCAGCGCCTGGTTGAAAAGGTCGGGTAACGGTAGGAAGGCAACTACGGCAGACAAGAAAATAAGAGCTGGGAACAGTGACAGGACAAAGTAGTAGGCGAGTGCGGCGGCCATCTGCAAGGTATGGTTCCGAAGCAGGTCTCCGTAGGTCTGCACCAACGCATGCTTGATCCGCGCCAGCATGACGATCCTTGGATGCAATTCCAAGGCAGACGATTACGAACTGCCGGATTGAATTCTACTCTGGAGGGTGCCCCGTCCAAGCTGCGCTTGGGCGGGGATGTTGCTATATTGATCAGAATCGAGTGCAGCGGAGCTGGTCGCACGGCTGAAGGACTGGAAGTGAAGCAGCTTTTGCCACTATGTGTGCGGTTAACCGGGAACAGTGGAAATTGAATCGCAGTGGACGGCGCGGCGTCGTGAGCGCTTGGGAGTCTTCCTCATCGTGCAAACACGTCCACCTAAGGACATCCCGCCCAAGCACAGCTTGGACGGGGCACCCTCCAGAGTAAGATGAATGCGAGTTAACCCGGGCCACCCGCCCTGGAGTGACCGCTGGCAACCAAGCGACAAACGAGCATGGGCAGAAAATAGCCCCCTGTGGAAAACCCCAAGTTAACAACGTAAATAAGACTACGCGGGAGGCAGCCAAGAATGCAGCGAACAAAGGTTCCGGTGTGATCTCGGATCGCGGCCACTTTCATACTAGGCGCGGCACCGGGGCCAAGAAGCGGGACGGCGTGCACTATAACTATCGCGACTAGCCATGATGGAAAAGCTTTGGATTACAACAGTTGAGGTTCAGGTAGAACCGGGAGATATGCCTTCCGGAGATACCTTGGGATTCATGAGAGTCACTATGTGGGCTCCGTCGCATGAGGAGCTTTGCCGGAGACTGGAAGCGTATCTTGCCAAATACCAATGGAAACTCCTTTCGATGGAGAAAACGGAGGTGGTCGATCCATCGCGAGATTACGGTGACGAAGAAAACCAGTTGATTGAGGAAACGCTTCACGATCCAAACGCAGTTCGGCTGGGAACCTACTATAGCTATAAGCCGGAGTGATCGGCGCTGACGAGCCGCTGAGCCGCCGCCCGCCGCGTATGCGCCCCTCTAATCCATAGCTAACCGGTAGACATTCGGGCAGGTGGGGGAATTTTCCCGGCCCGGTATCTATCCCCCTGTGCGTTGACGGGTCTATGTAGGGCGACGGCAAAATGCTCCCTCCCCCTCCCCAGACCCCTAAACCGGCCCGCCCGCGCGCTAGTGAGCCAGAATGTTTAGCAATTGAGAGAGCGGGGGCTCATGTGAACCAACGGCGCAGGGAGCCAGGGCGGCTCGCCCGTTCGCGACAAGTGATGAGGCTCACTGCCGAACGTGTCGCCGAAGCCGATAGACAGTATTGGTCCGGGTCAGAGAGGGAGGCAGAAAGGCGATTGATCCGGCAGCGACTGCTGCAAGGCTTTGTCAACCGGCGAAAGTAAGTTGGATGACTTGAAGAAGATGAAAGCAATCCGATTGAGCTCAGTGGGAGGTTTGCAGAGTTGGAGCAGGTTGCCGAGTTCCTGAAGGAGGCTGTGAAAATCTGACAAGGTTGCTCCATTTCTCGGCTCGCACCGTGCTTTCTCCGAAGCCAGAGACTGAATTCCCCGCACGCCTCGAAAAGGTAAATGTGCCCTCAGCAACGTATTCCCGATCATTAGCGCTTTTCAGGTATAGCGTAATAGGAACATCGACCGAGCCCGTTTTCGGGAGGTTGTCAAAAAGATTCGGGTAGAATTCCTCCAGACGGATAGTTTTCATCATCAGTCCCGCAATTGGAGTCGGACCCTCTGGATTCGATTCCGCCGGACGATCTCCAACCTTAATGCCAAAAAAGACGATCCTGTTCTTCGAGTTGTTAAAGAGAGAGATTCCTCTTTGCTCGTTGTACTGTACGTTCACGAATACCTCGTACTGTAGCGCCAACTGAGCGGCCAGTGAATCGGCAGTGTTCTTCGTACTTGCTTGCAGGTTGCGTAGGACCTCCGTCTGCGCCGCTATCAGAGAAGTTTGCCCGTGCCCTTCGTAAACACTAATCAGAATCTCTCCGAGGATGAGTACGATGACAATTACCTCCATCCAGAACTGTGTGGTGTTGGCCTCATCTCGGTACTTCATTTTTGATCTGGACGAAATTCCGACGGGCCTAAGGGACTCTGAGGCGGTGAAGGTCTTACAGTGGGACCGGCGTAATTTAGAAAACTATTTAATCGATATTGACGTTTTGACCGATTTGTTGAAAGACCCAGATATTGTGAAAAACCCGTTCGCGAATCAAGGGGAGGTGAGCAAGCTGCTTCGAGATCTAGCAATGTCCCAGATCGGCGAGTTCACGGCTAGGCAAGTCTACGCAAGCTATCAATTTGAGGATCCAGGGCTACGAACGGCTGACCTTCGAGGGAAGACATTGGAGGAGATTGCTGATGTATTATTTGCACGAATAGTTTTAGTTCAGAAGCAAGTATGTGCTTTGGAAGACTCGTCCTGGAAGAAAACATTCCTAGAATCATGTGATTCTCTGCGTCCTGGTATTACCGCAGTCTGGGAAGCTAGATGGCTTGACGTGTGTGATGGGAAGCGTTTGTTTGCGGAACTGTTTCAGCGCGTGATGTTTAAGACTTCTCTCCCCCGGTTTAAGAGGAGAGTTATGCTGGAGATGAGAGGCCGACGAACGGTAAACTGGCGATCTATTGAGAGCCTCCTCAAGCGGTTGATCGAAACTTGACTTGTAGATTTAGTTGTTTAGGGCAAACAGGTTAAAACCCGAAGGTCGATCCCTTTCTTTTCCCCCATTGCTGACCCGCAAATCGCCAGAGTGTCCCATGACCCGCAGGCCGAAAACTATGCCATCTGATCAATGAGTTTTCCCGACTTATAAACGGTGACCGGTCCGTCCTCCGAGATTTTGATCGACAGGCCGAATATGCTTGCGTTCCACACTGCCGTAGATCTCGGAGTCTGAGGTCAGGAGGGAGCATTTTGCCGTCGCCCTACATAGACCCCCCTGTGCGTTGACTTCCCTCAACCGCGCCCCTAACATGGCAGCCCAGCAGCTCATGGCGAACTCTGCATCCATGATTGGCCAAACTATCTCTCATTACCGCATTACGCAGAAGTTGGGCGGCGGCGGCATGGGAGTGGTGTACGAGGCCGAAGACCTCCGCCTCGGCCGGAGAGTTGCGCTCAAATTCCTCCCCGAGGAACTAGCGCAGGATCCGCAAGCTCGCGACCGCTTTCAGCGAGAGGCGCGTGCCGCCTCGGCATTGAACCATCCCAACATTTGCACGATTTATGACATTGGTGAGGACGAGGGCCGTCACTACATTGTGATGGAGTACCTCGAGGGTACGACGCTGAAGTACCGCATCGAGGGCAGGCCCATTTCCATCGATCAACTGGTGGACTTTGGGGCGCAGGTGGCGGACGCGCTCGACGTGGCGCACACGGCGGGGATTGTTCATCGTGACCTGAAGCCGGCCAATCTTTTCCTGACCAAACGAGGACAAGCGAAGATCTTGGATTTCGGACTGGCCAAGGTGGTTTCCGGGCCGGCGCCGCAATTGGCGCAAGTAGCGGCGTCTTCGCCCACGATTGCCGTGGAGCACGCACACCTGACCAGCCCGGGAAGTACAGTGGGCACGGTTGCCTACATGTCTCCAGAGCAGGCGCGAGGCGAAGACCTCGACGTCCGCACGGATCTCTTTTCCTTTGGCGCGGTGCTTTACGAGATGGCCACGGGCCGCCAGCCCTTTACCGGGAACACCTCGGCGGTCATTTTCGACGCGATTCTGAACCGGGCGCCCACCGCGCCGGTGCGGCTGAATCCCAATCTGCCCACGGAACTAGAACGGATCATCAACAAAGCGCTGGAGAAGGACCGGGACCTCCGCTACCAGGTGGCGTCGGAGATGCGCGCGGATCTTAAACGGCTGAAGCGGGAGATTGATTCGGGCAAGAGCTCGTCAGCAAGCGCGGCTGCCGAGCCTGTGATCACGCCGCCGCCATCCGGCACATCAGCAGTGGCAGCACCTTCAGCTCCGTCGGTACAGCCCGCCTCGGCGATATCTGGTCCAGCTTCGTTGCCTGTGGTGGCGGCACGAAAGAGTTCAAAGCGTCGCCGGTACATTGCGGCCACGGCGGCGCTGGTCGCAGCCGCGGCAATCGGCGGAGTCTTATACACTCGGCGGGCGCACGGATTGACGGAGAAAGATTCTATTCTTCTAACTGACTTTGTTAACACCACTGGAGACGGCGTCTTTGATGGAACTCTAAAACAGGCGCTAGCGGTGCAACTGGAGCAGTCTCCGTACCTGAATGTTTTTCCCCAAGAAAAAGTGCGGGACACACTGCGCTACATGGGACGGTCGCCCGATGAACGGGTTACGCCAGACCTGGCACGAGACATCTGTCAGCGGGAAGGCATCAAGGCGGTGCTGAACGGCGCCATTGCCAATATCGGAAGCCAATACGTAGTGGGTGTGGATGCCACGAATTGCAAGACGGGCGACAGCCTAGCCCGGGAGCAAGTCCAGGTTGACCAAAAAGAGCAGGTGCTGGGAGCGGTGGGCAAAGCGGCTTCGAGCCTGCGAGGCAAGCTGGGCGAGTCGCTGGCTTCGGTGCAGAAATTTGATGCGCCCGTAGAAGAAGCCACGACGTCATCGTTGGAAGCGCTCAAGGCCTTCAGTCTGGGTGAGGCGGAGCGCGACAAAGGATCAGAATTGACGGCTGTTCCATTTTATAAGCACGCGCTGGAACTGGACCCCAATTTTGCCGTAGCTTACGCGCGGGTGGGCCAGTCCTATCGCAATACCGGTCAGACTGAGCGGGCTAGCGAGAGTACCAAGTTGGCATTCGAGCGAAGAGAACGGGCCAGTGAACGGGAGAAGCTCTATATCACCACTCATTATTACGACAACGTTACTGGAGAACTCGACAAGTCGATAGAGGCCTATCAGCTATGGAACCGGACTTATCCGCGAGACTCCATTCCCACCAATAATCTCGGGGTTGACTATAACGAGATCGGCAAGTTTGACCAAGGACTGGTGGAGGCCCAGGAAACCATGCGCCTGGATCCTAATAGCGCTTTCAGTCACGGGGTTCTGGGAGGCGCATACTTGGGGCTCAACCGCTTGGCCGAGGCAAAGGCGATTCGCCAGAAGCAAGTAGCACTCAAGCTCGATGGGATGGGTGACCATAGAGACTTGTACGTTCTGGCCTTTCTCGAAGGCGATGTGCCCGGGATGCAGCGTGAGGTGGAGTGGGCAAAAGGCAAGCCAGATGAATTTTTCATGTTAGAGCATGCCGCGCAAGCAGCGGCCTCCTGGGGCAAGCTACAAAACGCTCGTGAAGCGTACGGCCGAGCTGTCGAGATAGCGCAAAGAGGAAAATTTGAAGAAGCGGCGGCCGACATTGTTGCAAGGCATGCCATCGTGGAAGCAGAGTTTGGGAATTTGGCGCAAGCGCGCGACGGGGCCCACTCAGCGCTGACTATGGACCGAAGCCGGCGAACGCTGCAGTCGGCGGGCCTGGCGCAATCTGCAGTGGGTGACGTCAGCCAGGCAACAGCCACGGCGGATGAGTTGAGCAAACGCTTTCCGACTGACACCTTCGTCAACGACATGTGGGTGCCAATAATCCGAGCGCAGATAGAGACTAGCCGGGGCAACCCCAGCAAAGCCATTGAACTCCTGCAGGCTACATTGCCTTACGAGTTTGGTTTGGGGACTGGTGCTGCGCCGAATTACGTTCGCGGGCAAGCCTACCTCAAGGCGCGACAGGGGAAGGAAGCGGCAGTCGAGTTTCAGAAAATCCTGGATCACCGTGGAGTCTGTCAGACCTCGCCGGAGTGTGCCTTGTCTCATTTACAGTTGGGGAGGGCGCGGGCTTTGGCCGGGGACAATCCCGGTGCTCGCGGGGCTTATCAGGATTTCTTCGCATTGTGGAAAGACGCCGACCCCGATATCCCTATTCTGAAAGAAGCTAAGGCGGAGTACGCGAAGCTGCCGCAGTAACGTTCGCACGTGGGGACAGCCGCCCTCGGCTGTCCGGCGGAGCAACGCTCCGCTCTTCTGGCTCCGGCAAAAACTGTCGAGCTGCGCTCGACCCGACAGCCGAGGGCGGCTGTCTTCACGTAACCCATAGCGATCCGAAAATCTCGCGGGCGAGGGCGCCCGCGCCACATCATTCCTACATGCTCACGTCTTTGATATGGGTGGCGATGTACCACTGGTTGCCGAATGCGTCTTTCACTCCTCCGCTGCGGTCCCCATAGGGGTGGTCGGTAAGTTCGGCGATTGACGTGGCCCCTGCCGCAAGCGCACGACGGTAAAGGGCGTCACAATCCGGAACGTAGAGATAGAACATGGCCGGCATGGGCTCATACTTGCCGTGGGCTTCGCCCATCTCCACTACCGAGTCGCCGACGCGTATCTCGGCATGATGAACCACGCCGTCGGGCGATGCATACTTGGCAATCTCCTTCGCTCCGAAGGCCCGCTTCAAAAAGTTGATAACTGGCTCAGCCCGAAGAGGATGCATGTAGACATTGACGCTGTTCAGCCCTTTAGGAGTGTAAGTCTCGCCTTGGTGAGTAGCGATGTACCAGTAGTTGCCCGCCGGATCTCTTACGCTGGCGGAACGCTCGCCATACTCCTGGTCTTTGGGCTCGTCAATCGAGGTCGCGCCCGCTTGCAGGGCACGTTCGTAAACCGCGTCGCAATCCGGGACGTAGAGGTGGATCGCGTGCGTATTCGGGGTGGCGCGGAAATCGCGTCCAGGAATGCCGCCACCCATCATGATCATGGAATCACCAATCCGCACTTCGCCATGCAGGCCGCCTGCTGATCCGACGGCGCGGAACTTCTCCTCAGCTCCGAAGGCCTGTTTGGCAAACTCGAGCAGGGCTGGCCCATCCTGCGCGATCATATACGGCGTGACCGTGCGATAGCCCTTGGGAACCGGACTCACAGCCGGCTCCTTCGGCTCCCCCTCTTTCATCATCGCTCGGAAGCGTCGGTGCATTTCCCCGACCGACATCTCCTCTTTCACCGTGGACACAGACCACGTGTATCCAAAGGGATCAAGTAAAGTTCCCTCGCGGTATCCATAGAACTGGTCCGTGATGGGGCCTGCCAGCTTGGCACCCGCAGCCACAGCGTGCTCCGCGAAAGCATCCGCGTCCGGAACGTGGATCCGCATGCTGACTGGCGAACTGCCCATCGTCTCTGCGCTGTACCGTCCCCCTTCCGGCCACTCGTCGCAGAGCATGACGACCGAATCTCCAATCATGATCTCAGCATGCGGAATTCCCGCTCCGGTGTCGAAGCGCATGGTTTCTCTCGCCCCGAAGGCCTTCTTATAAAATTCGATTGCTTTCGCCGCATCCTTGAAAGCCAGCCTCGGGGCTGCGAAGGTGCGAGTTGCAGCAATGGGTTCTGCTGTAGTTGCCATTGAAATACTCCTTTTAAGATCAGCTTTTAGACTTGCTTTGAAATTTTCACGTGGAAGAGCGAGTAGTTCGCCGGCAATGAAGAAATAGGGGACAAGCTCCGGATCAGCCTGCGCAAGTCCCTCAGCAGGCGGTACGAACATCGACTCCACCATAGCGTTCACTTGATCGATTAGAGAGCGCTTAGGCATTGGCACCCTCCATCTGGGCGCGCAATTTCTCGAGCGCGCGGAATTGAAGCTGTTTCACAGCGCCCTCACTGCGTCCCAAACCCTGGGCGACTTCACGAATGCTCCTCTGCTCAACAAAGCGTTGAAAGATGACGCGGCGCTGGTCTGAAGGAAGCTGGTCGACCAGACGAAACAACCGCGCGCGGTGCTCTATTTCCTCCAGATTCACGTCGCTGACAGCGTCGGGCGGATCATCGCCACTGGAGACCTCTTTGGCCGCGTGTCGTGAGCGATCCGCGATCGCGTTGACAGCGATCCGCAGCAGCCACGCGACGAAGGGAACGCCTCGCCATTCGAACCGCCGGATATTGGCCAACGCTTTGTGAAATACATCGGAGGTAAGGTCCTCGGCTACATCGCGGTCCCTAACCCGGCGCGCGATGAAGGCGTAGACCCGTTCAAAGTGAATCTCATAGAGTTCCGCAAACCGGGACGGATCTTTCTGCGCGGCTTCGACCAGGAGGCGGTCGTCGGCCAGGCTCAAGCCGGGCGCCTCCCTTGGGGCCAACTTCGATGCCGGTCTGCGGACGACCATCGTGCCTCTAAGTGTATAAACTGCGGGGCCTGAGAAAGGTTACGGGGCGATGATTTTACGCAAAAGAAATGACGACGGGCAGCTGAAGACAAGGCGTCCGGCACTCCTTCTCCACGTGATAGAATTTGCCAAGAATTTCTTGCGCGAGAGCCCAGGTTTGATCGAACTCGCACCCTCGATTTTGTCGGCTGACTTCGCCCATCTGGCGGACCAAATCCGCAGTGCGACTGAGGGTGGCGCGACCGTCATCCATGTAGACGTGATGGATGGGCACTTCGTCCCCAATATCACTCTGGGGCCGCCGGTGGTGAAGTCCTTGCGCCGGACGACCGATTTGCCGCTCGATTGCCATTTGATGATTGAGAATCCCGACCAGTACATTCCTGACTTCGCGGAAGCTGGAGCGGACTGGATTTCGGTGCATCAGGAAGCCTGCAGGCACCTCAACCGCACGCTGCACTTGATCCGCACGCATGGCGCCCTGGCTGGAGTGGTCATTAATCCTGCTACTCCGGTGGAAACTCTCAGCGAGGTGCTCGACATTGTGGATTACGTTCTGGTTATGTCGGTAAACCCGGGATTCGGGGGGCAGAAGTTTATTCCCGGAGCGGTGCATAAAATCCGGCGGCTGGCGGACTTGCGGAACCAGCGCGATCTAGGCTTTCGCATCGAAGTTGATGGTGGAATCGACGTCACGACGGTGGCCGAGGTCGTGCGAGCCGGGGCTGAAATTTTGGTGGCGGGCAACGCGGTGTTCGGTCAAGATGATCCAAAGACTAACGCTCAGAAATTGTTGAAGATGGCCACGGAGGCCAGCCTGCAGAAGGTGTAGGTCATGGCGGGAAGCCGCCGATCGGCAGGGACTCTGGCGCGACAAATGAGGGAATTTCGAGGTCTTATGTCAGGTCGTATTCCAATAATTTTTCTCGCGGGCCTATTGATTGTCACGGTTGCCTGCACCAACAAGAAAGTCAACAACCCAATCGCCAATATTGACTCGAAGCAGCCGGACAAGGTGCTGTTTGATCGCGCCATGGACGCGATGAAACACAACCGGTTCGACGTGGCGAGGATCACGCTG
>Ga0207139_1175_pt1 | contig 12720 bp, 13 predicted proteins | sample Alteio_BWMinHeat_7_FD_153585 | JGI IMG/M metagenome (GOLD analysis project Ga0207139, IMG submission 153585) | Enriched cells from forest soil in Barre Woods Harvard Forest LTER site, Petersham, Massachusetts, United States -... | ecosystem: Environmental > Terrestrial > Soil > Temperate forest >... | reverse complement strand
TTGACCGGGGAGAACCATCATGGCTCCAGCATCCCCGATATAGATCATGTAGATTTGGACCGGTTTCCGCTGTTCGCACATGCTTCGTTAGAAATCGCGGATCTTGAGCCGGGCGACACTTTATTCGTGCCGGCGGGTTGGTGGCACACCACACGGAGTTGGTCGACGTCGATAACGGCCAGTTTCAATTTCGCCAACGCCTGCAACTGGTCAGATATCATAAAAGAGTGCGGCCACCTGGTTCCTTTCTTTCCCAAACTTCGGTTTCAAACTTATCTAATCCTGCTGAAGGTTTTTAGATTAGCTTTGGGACGATGACCGATTAATCGCATTACAAATAAAGAGAATAATGCGTAATCGACCGCAGCAAACAGCACATCCGGGAATCAAATGAAGAATGTCAAACTTTCACTGTGTCAACGAGTTGCCACGGGGAGTGACGGATAATGCCGACCAGCCAGCACTTCCAAATCTCAAAGATAGTCAATCTGATAGTTCATTTGGCGCCGAAATCAGTGCTTGATATAGGCCCGGGATTCGGTAAGTACGGCTTTTTGTGTCGGGAGTATCTCGACTGCTGGAAGGATAGGGGAGAAGGGTATGGAAAGTTTTCAACGCGCATCGACGCGATAGAGGTTTTCGAGAAATACCTGACGCCAGTCCACCGATTCATTTACAACCGGGTTTATGTAGGTAACGCATTGGACCTTCTGCCGACGCTTGAGACGGATTATGATCTAACGCTTATGATCGATGTGCTCGAGCACTTCGACAAGGACGAAGGCAAGCAATTGCTTATGAGCGCCCTTGCCAAAACCAAGAGTCTTTTGGTGTCAGTTCCTCGTGACCTGGGAAGCCAGGGAGAGCTTTTCGGCAATGAGCATGAGGCGCATCGAGCGGAATGGACAGCCCAGGATTTGCTTTCGTTTGCTCCGGGCTATCAAATTCGCGACAATGTGAGTCAGATCGTCTTCATGGGCGCAGATGGGGATGATTTTAGTATCGCGTCGATCATCTCTCCGAGGCATCTTTGGGGCTGATCACGCGTGCTGTAACGGCCCTCAACGGTCACTTTTGTCGAGTAGTAGTGTTGTTGGAAATACTCCGGTGACCATTTGGAGACCGCCTGCCAGTCCTTGATTGCGTCGGTGATAATTACGGGAATACGAGGGTCGCGGTACTCGCGAGTGAATTCTTCGTATGAAAGGCTCGATCTTCGCCTTATCGTCTCCCTGCGGACTGCTCGAACATCAGGGCCATTGATACCACACGCAATGGCTTGTGCCTCCGACATATGCAATATCTTCGCGGGTGTCTGACTAGCACTCTGAGACATGGTACTCATCTTTGGTTTGGATCGGGTTCACGGCTCCAAGGTGTGTAAATAACCGAAACGACATTACTGGTTGCTATGGTCGGGGGGTCGATTTTTGCGCAACCATGACAACCGGGGGGTTGTTTCTGTTGGTGCCATTAAAAGAATAATCCATTAGGATAAATGAAAACCTGAATGCGCCCAAAAGTGCCGCCAGTATGCAGAGGTCGAGCACCATAACCTCGAGCCCAGGTATCAGAAATGGTCCAAAGATTTCGCAAAGCGCCCAGGTCCCGAGGCTTGCGAATGAGATAGACCGAACCAGAACCAGCACGTCTTCCGTGTCAACGACTGGGAAGTCCCTGTGATAAAGCCCGCCGACTCCGAGCAGGATCGTCTGAACTATAGCGATCGACAGGAACTTGGATGTGAGATAGCCATCAATTACGTGACCTCCACTGCCGGGAATGTGGATCCAATTTGCAGCCAGGAGGCTCAGAAACGCGAAAGTCAGATCAACTGCTGCCCGCAGCGATTTGCGTTTGAGCAACTGCATCGGAAGAAGGGGGAGCAACAGGCCTTTGCGTAACGGCTGGAGCTCGTCGTAGCCGAGCGCACGAATACAGGCGATCAGAGCAAGCAGGAAAAACATGATGAGAAGAGACTGATGCGTACGGTTCTCAGTCGCAAGAATGAATGCACCTGCGTTCACTGTGAGACAGGCAGCGTACAAAACCAGAACAGCTCTTCGCGAGGTCAAGCCCCGCGCGAGCAGGCGGTGATGAATGTGATTCCTGTCAGGAGTGAAAAGCGCCGCCCGACCAACAATACGAAATACGTAGCTGACGTTCTCTTCTCGACTCCGGACTACCCGGACAATCCCTAGCAGCCGCCTTACCGTCGTTAGTATCAGTTCGGTGAAGGGCAATCCCAGCGCCAAAATTGGAACCAGAATAGTAGTTGCAGCCGAACCCTTATCGCTAATTGCGACGGAAAGCGTTGCCATCAGGAAACCGATGAAAAGACTACCGGAATCGCCCAAAAATATACTAGCAGGGTTGAAATTGTAACACAGGAATCCGCCCAAAGCACCAGCCACGCTCGCGAGAATCAGTGCCGGTACAATCGCCCCGGCGCGAACCGAAAGCAATACCAAAGTGGTACTCATTATGATGGCCAGCCCACTGGCCAGGCCGTCCAATCCGTCGATCATGTTAAAGGCGTTGATCAGCGCGACCACCCAGAAGATCGTAGCCGGAACCGACAAATACCCGAGGTGAATCCCGAATAGACTCTTTATCCCGCCGCCGACCAATACGAATAGAATAGCGGCAGACATTTCGGCCGCTAGCTTCACGCCCGGGGAGACGCCCTTTCGGTCGTCGCGCACTCCTACTGCCAGCAGTACGGTCGCACCTAATCCAAGTCCGACCAATTTCGGCATAGCACTGGTGAGGCTCAACCTTAGCCAGGGGCTAACAGCTGCGATGCACAGGACTGTAAGTAGTATTGAGACGTATACGGCTATGCCGCCCCATCGGGGCGTCGGGACCAGATGTATGCGCCGGCTATCGGGCACATCAATCGCGCCGCTTTTTAGCGCGTGTGCTCGGACTAGAGGTGTGATGGTAAGACTGCATACCATAGCGAAGAGGAAGACGCTGAGAAGACTTGCGAAATTCTGTGCGAGGTTTGGCATACACTGATGACCTCTTTACAGATGGGCTTGGTGTCCATTTTCAGACAATGTCTGGCGATACAAATCTAGCATGCCACCGGCCATCTTTTCGGCGGTGAATAGCTGGTTAACGCGCTGAACTGCGGCCTCGCCATACTTCTTGCGGAGAGCCCGATCGTTCAGCAGCCGGTTTATAGCAGCTGCCAGAGCCAGTCGGTCACGCGGCGCAACGGTAAATCCTGTTTCTCCGTCGCGCGAGACAAACGGTACTCCGGATTCGATTTGTGTGTTTACTACCGGTGTACCGCTAGCCATCGCTTCGAGCTGCACGATTCCAAAAGCTTCGCTGCGTGCCACCGAAGGCAGGACAAAGATATCCGCGGCGTGGAAGTAGGGTGCCAGCTGTTCATTCTGGATCTCTCCCAAGAAGAAGATCCGGTCCATCAGCCCCAGTTCACGGGCTTCTTTCTCCATATCCTTGCGCAGCGGTCCGTCACCGACAAGGAGTAGTTTACCGGTAACATGCTGCATAGCGCGGATTAAGTATTCGAAGCCCTTGTAGTATACGAAGCGGCCTACACTGAGTATCAGGCGGTCGCCATATTGTTGACGAATACTCGCCACTTTGTTGTCGTCTGCCGTTTTGAATTGATCGAGCTGTATTCCGTAAGGTACTACCCGGCATAGATCTCTATACCGGTCCAGGAGCGGAGAGCTGTCGCGATAGTTCTCCGATGTGACAACGCATGCGGAGCATCGCTTGAGCGCAGAGATTTCGAGGGGTATCAGGGCTTTGGCGAGCGTCTTTTGCCGGACTATGTCGCTGTGCCAAGTCAAAATGAGCGGTTTGTTTTGACCGCCCAACAGATAGCAAATGAGCGCCACGGGATTCGGTAGGTGGATATGGATGAGATCGGCCGGCGTGTCCCGGATCTCGCGCACCATTCGCCTGCATATTGGCGTCGAATTCAAGAACAGTAGCGTGGCCAGGCGACACACACTCACGCCATCCACGAAACTGTCAATCTGGCGCCGGCCATCGTTCGCCACGATCACGCGCAAATCGACCGATTTCTTGAGCTCCGTGCAGAGCACCTGGAGATGGGTTTCGATACCGCCCATGTGCGGCGGATAGAATTTTCCAACTTGTAATATGCTGATACGTTCGGCGCCGTTCATGCTAGCTCTTTCCGGTGTTCGCGCACCCACGCCTGAAGTTTGTTCAAGCCCGCGCGCCATTGGATTTTGGGCTTCCATCCCAGCGCGCGCTGGGCGAGGCGGATGTCGCTGATGTAAACGAGTTGATCGCCCGGGCGCGCGTCCGCGTACGACAACGGAATCGGTGCTTCACTGCACTCCTGGATGACGCCCAGGACGTCCAGCAGTGAGACCGCGTTGTAGGGTCCGCCGCCGAGATTAAAGACCTTCCCGGCGACGGATTTTATGTTCGCAGCAGCGGCTTCGAAGGCATCTAGCAGATCTTCAACGTACAGAATGTCGCGAACCTGCCTGCCATCGCCGTAGATCGTGATGGGCTTTTTGCACTCGGCGGCAATCATGAACCACGCCACCCAGCCCTGATCCTCGATTCCGAATTGCCGGGGACCGTAGATGCACGATTGCCGCATCACGACCGTATTGAGCCCGAAGATTCGATGGTAATCGCGCACATATTGGTCGGCCGCACCCTTGGAACATCCATAGGGAGAATGGAAATCCAGCATCCGTTCTTCGGAGATCCCGTTGGGCAGACTCGCGTAGCGGTAACGCCCGTCGACTTCCGCTATCTCCAGGTCGGTCATTTCGCCATAGACCTTGTTGGTCGATGAGTAGATTAACGGCGCGCGAATACCGGCAACGCGCACCGCTTCGAGCAGATTGAAGGTGCCGATCGCGTTGACCTCGAAGTCCAGCACGGGATCTGCGACCGAAGTCGTCACGGCCACTTGCGCCGCAAGGTGCAGTATCAGTCCTGCATCGGTGTGTTCCTTGAAGATGGAGCAGACCGCGAGCCGGTCGCGCAGGTCGATCTCGTATACTTCCAATCGACCTTGCCGCTTCAGCCATTCAACATTGTTGCGTGAGCCCCTTCTCGAAAAATTGTCGATTACGACAACTTCGTGGCCCTGCTGGAGAAAGCGCCTGGCCGCGCTGCTTCCGACAAAGCCTGCTCCGCCCGTGATAACGGTTTTCATCTAAAGCGTCCTTCTGCCTCTAACGATCCGTTTCAAACATGCACCCCATTGCTTGCTTGATTTGCGCATCAGATATACCCTAATTTAAATTAAGTTAATTCAAATCAAGTGATGAAGATAGTATCATCTTAAAGTAATGTTAAGTCAAGTATAGATCGACTGAGGGTTCGAGGTGGCGGTGCGGCTCGCTGCCGCAAGGGCTCGGCTCAGGTAGCTAGACAAGCATGGAGTGTAGAACTCGCACTCAAGCCGACCCGCGGGTACTGTGCCGATGGGCCTCGCCTAATCGAGGGTGGAGATAACGCTAAATAACTGATCCAGATTGGAATGAACCCCTAAAACTGGACAGGCAGAAGCGGATAGATTGGACCAGCCGGGCCGACTTGGAGGAGATTGAGTCATGGCACGGCATCGAAGGTTCAGCATGGGGTTCAAGCGTCAGGTGGTGCTCGACTTTCTGGAGCAACGGATGGGTCTGCGGGAACTGGCGCGCAAGCATAGCCTGTCGCTCAATCTGCTCAGCCAGTGGGTGCGGAAGTAAACTTACCGATGAAGTAGTCGACGCCGTGAGCATCGCTGAATACGAAGGCCAAATCGCCGAGCTGGAGCGCAAGGTCGGCCAATTGACGATGGCAGTCGACCTGCTGAAAAAAGGGGCGCGCTTGGCACGCCAGCCAAACGGCGACAGCTACTCCCGTGGTCAGCGGCCCGAAGGTTTCGGCGCCGCGCTGCGGCGGCGAAAATTATCGTGCGTGATCGAATCGTGGCGTTGTGCGACGAGTTTCCACGCTATGGCTATCGCCGGGTGACGGCTCAACTGAAAGCCGAGGGAAACACGATCAATCATAAGGCCGTGTCCCGCATCATGCGTAAAAACGGTCTCCAGGTGCGGCCGTTGCGCCGTTTCGTGCGCACTACCCACAGCGATCATGACAGTCCGATTTTTCCCAATCTGACGGCGGCCTTCAGTCCCACGGGGCCTAACGAGTTGTGGCTCGCCGATCTGACCTATGTGGGGTTAGACGCGTATCGATCCGTTGTGAGATCGCATAGCCGATCACGCGGCCGGACCAAGCGTCGAGAATCACTCCCACCTAGACTGCTGGCGTGGAATTGCAAACTCGTCGTGATCTTTTTGGATCGCTGGCTTCCTGGTGAATGCGCCAAATTTCGTGTGTCGCTTTTATGAGCGTTACTATCAGGAGCAGATGCTTGGGGAAGAGCATAGCAAGATTCGTGATGCGCCGCACGTGTATGTTGTCATCATGAAGGATGCCGGCAGTACCGCTGGTTCAGATCCCGGCTATCTAACCAGAGCTTTACTGGGAGAGACATTTCGATGGGATCGAATGTAAAAAACTCACAATGGCTGACAGAAGTGCCGCTAAAGTATCCGTTGCAACGCTCGGTGCGTTCATGCCTGCACCGGCGAAGATTTCAATTGGCAGCAGCGGGAGTCTTGGTCGCGCTGGGAATTTTTGTCGGGAGGCACTTTTACCGTCAGTTCAAGCCTACGGTGAAGCCGAACGTTGATTTCGATCCGCGTGCATCCTTCGAGTTTCGATTCGAAGTTTCAAACCAGACCTGGATGAACCTTTACAAGGTAAGGTCCCTGTGCAACGTGAGTCGAATTGCCGAGAACGGGAGGGAAATCAAAGACCTACAACTCGCAGCCAGTCCCGACATTCCGGTCACTTTGGACCGAGACTCGAGCCAGGCGTACGCCTGCCTGGCAGACTTCAAGAGTTATCGTCCCGATTCAGTGAATCTCGCTGTCCTCATTCGCTTCGAGCAGCATCTCATCCCCGGTCATCCATGGAGACGCTCGATGTGGGTGCCTTTCCATATCGTTATGAAGTCGGAAAACGCAGGACGTTGGATGCCCGGCGGAGCTGTCTTCCATTGAGCGGTCCGATCTCGCTGAACAGGTGTTTAGCGAGTCGCGCGTCCCACCTACTGCACTTTCACGACGGCGCATCGGTCGCTCCCGCTTCCGTGCACGACGACGCTCCGGTTGCCGGGGACGCAACTGCAAGCGGCTCCCGAGGTCGAGGTTAGATCGGTGCAACTGAGGACATCGTTGGCGGTGAAGCATCCAGCGGTTGCTGTGCCGGATCCTCTGTCCAGGGTTACGACCTGAGTGCAACTGTCGCCGTGATTCTGGAAGGCTCCATCCACTTTGATTGTGGCGTCAGACATAGTGGGAGAGCACATGTTGTTGAATGAGCCCGTTATCTGCGGCACTGCGGATGGCATGTGGCCGGGGATGATGTGGATATTCACCGGGGGGCGTCGATCGCCCGAGCACGACATCTCCACTCCAAAAAAATCGTAGTTCCCGCCGCCATCGATTGTAACCGGAATGCCGGCTCCAGAGCTGCTGGACAGAGCGCTCGCTGTGCCGCCGAACATCCTGAAAGAGTAGATGTTGCCGAGAAACAGGCCTGAGACAGGGCCCACGCTCTCGAAGTCGTCGGTTTCATCGAGTATGGTGTAATGGCTGAACCGATCCGAGCCTTTCAGTACCATACAGCCAATGGTGTTGTCGCCTGAAGAGCAGGTGTTCTGGATGAACAGCCCGGCGTCACTATATTGCGCAAATCCATATGGCGTCCCCATGACAACCTGATTGTGCACCCACATATTGATGCTGTTCGACGGTCCGGCCATCTCAAACGCAACGCCGCGGCCATTCTTCGCGGTATCCGAGCGGCAGAAATTGTTGGCGAAGATATCCTCGAAGTTCACCGCGAAGCCATAGATGCAGTGCCGCATGTAATTTCCATTGATGTTCTCGATCCGGCTGTTGACGAGCTCGGTAGCCCAGATACCGCTGGAGCCCGGCGCCGAACCACTGAAGTTCAAATCATGTATGCCCAGATGTACTGTTAAGTTGCCTGATCCAATCCGGCGAGGCACCAGGTAGCCGATACGGCCGGTGCCGCTTGAGACCTGAAGCGCTGCGCCGCCCGGATTCTGGCCGACCCTGGCGCCGCTCGCCCCCGCAACGATGAGCGAAGCCGGGTCCGAACGCAGCGCCGCGTCAGGCGCCCTGACGATTCCGGTTCCGTGATGGCGGGCGGCATTCGATACGCGGATCGAATCCATTAGCAATCCGGGTGAAGGGTTGGAAAGGATGTCCCCGTCGGGCCAGTTGTAAATTATCTCGCCGGCGGTTACGTCCTCGGTCGCCGATTGACGAACCGTTCCATGCGCCTGTGCGATGGCTACTGGCGCTGCCGAGGCTCCCGGAGCCATCCGATACAGTTTCAAGTTCGCACCATCGTAGTCACAGTCAACGTACTGGACGGAGCCGATCGGAAATGTCGCGCGATCCTTCGCTGTGATCGTCGCACCACCGACATTCATGCTGCATCCGAGCCGGCCGCTGAATAGCTTGATCGCAAATGCCTGCGTGACATTTTCATGCGGCAGCCGCGCCCCGCTGCTCGCAACGAACGCCTGGTTGTCGCCCACCTCCCTGACCTGGGCAAAGAACTCGATCGAAAGGTTCGCCGCCCCGTTTACCTTGTCCAGCTCGCCCGTGTCATCGAGATCGAGATACCAGTTGTTATCGAAGCTGAACGCCGCGTGAGAGCCGGCGATGATCGCCGGTCCAGTTGCGATGCCTTGCAGACGGCCGGGGTACACGATGGTGTCAAAACCCTGATAATCCGACAGCAGAACGCTCTGAGAGCCGCGGCCGACACCGAAGTATTCGATCCCTGAGCACGGGATCACCAGCGGCTTCGTATGACGGCAGACATTGGCTGGAAAGAATACTGCGCCACCGGCTTGCTTGCTGCCCGAGGATCGGGCACAGGCGGCATTGATGGCGGATTGAATCTCCGACGTGTCGTCCGTCGCTCCGTCGCACTTCGCGCCGAACGAACGGACATTGTAGTCCGTGTCTCCCGTGGCGGCGGACCCATTCTGACCGGCTCTCGCGGCCGTTCCTGCAGCCGAATCAATAAGTGGTGGCAGGAAAAGGGCAGCGATCACCGCGAGGGCCAACGCCGGAAATTTCCTCGCCAGCGGGCGTTGGTGCGATCTGCGGGGCGCGCCCTCCGGTTCGATCAACACGAGTGGGGGGTGTCTATCGCGGTCGTGCATATAATCGCAACAATTTGCCAAAGTCGCGCAGTATAACGCAGGGATTCACGCCTCACTGCTCACCAGCCAGACGGGGCAAGTGTGAAACACATGAACCTCGCGCACGCTTGCGTCACGTTTACCGACCTTCACCAGCAGCTCGGTGAAAAATCATGGCTCCTTACGCTTCCAGCGCAAGTCCTTCGACCAAGTCGCGCTGGCATCGAATTGGCCATCTCCGTGGTGGGGTTTTGTTTGATTTCCGATTCGCGATGCATCGGTTCCTCGATTGAACGAACGCTTTTATGCGGCAGAAGCTTCAAGGCCCTGTCGGCTCACACTGCTAGAAGTCCTGACTCTCTTGCCAGTCCAGCTAATGCTTCGAACTGCTCATCGGCGAAGTGTTCTTCAGCTAACACCCTGGCGTTGGCGTAAATCGATTCCTTGCGGCTTGACCGAAACAACACGGGTCCTCGCTGATTATTCCTGACTGCGTAACTGAGCATCATCGCCGCCAGCGCGGCCGGCGTCGAACAGTCCGCACCTACCCTGCACGACCAAAGACGGGCCGCGTCGGGGTTATTTGAAAGATACGCATTGACGGCCGTATAGCTTCCGGCCAACGCCCCGTGTGTGATCACCGCCCCAGGCGCGTTATTGAGGCTGTGCAGCTCGGGGCTCAGCAAACTGTTTTGAAACTGCACGATTGCCGCATACTCCGGCCGGTCTCGGCAGATGACAAAGACCTGCTCCGGATTTGTCCCCACTCCAAAGTAGCGGATCTTTCCTTCGTCGCGCGCCTGGACCAGGAATTGAAGCAACTCGTCGGACGCGTCATCGATGATGCAATCGTGAAGCAGGTAGACATCGATATAGTCGGTTCCGAGCGCGCGCAGGCTCGTATCAAGGCTGCGATGCGCCGCGTCAGGCGTAAAGCGGCCGCTCTTCACGGCAGTGCGCGCACCTCGGCCAAGAGAGCTTCTGAGCGCCGGAGAAAACTGCATTAGTCTGCGAACCGCGGCCCGCACGAAGCTGGCGCCTGCCACCGAGACCATCGGCTCGATCCCGAATTTGGTGGCGATCAAAATTTCCGTCCGCTTCCCTTTAGAGAACTTGCCGACCAGTGTCTCCGCCTCACCGTAGCCGTATACGCGCGCGACATCGAAGTAACGAATACCGGCATCGAAGGCGGCGTCCAGCAAGGCCAAGCCGTTAGTCGAGGTTTTCTCGCCGAGTAGGGCATTGCAGCCAAATCCCAAAACGGAGGTGGTCAACTCCGTGCCGGCGAGTGTCACAGTGCGCATCGGTGCACCACGTCCAGAGTGCTGCGCGCCAGCAGTACCTTGAGATGGTCGGCCAGGCGAACAGCGAGAGAGAGAATCGTGAATGTCGGATTCGAATGGCCTCCAGTGGGGAAGACCGCACTGCTACTGACAAACAAGTTTTCCACGCTATGCAGCCGGCAATCGGAGTTGACGACGCCCTTAGAAGGATCGGTGCTCATCCGCGTGGTACCGATGTGGTGATTCATGTCCCAGAACAATTGCTCCCAATCATGTCCCTGCTGCGCCAGACCGCACGAGTCAGCATCGACTTTGCCGATCTGCAGCCGCTCTAATTCCTGTCCAAACGCTTCCATCATCACCAAAGCGGTGTGCCGCACCAGCGGCGTGAGGCGCCATTCAAGCCGTGTGCGCCGCATCCCCAAGGCGTCACGCTCCGCGCTGAGCATGACGCGGCTGAGCGGATTCGGTTCGCACTCGCATTGAATTGCTATCCACGGTTCGCCGGTCATCTGAAACGCGGCCTTGTGCAGAGCAAAATGACGGAATGCAGCACCGACCACCTGATGCGGTGAAGTCAAGGTTCGATAGAGATCAGGACCTGGCGGCGCCAGGAATTTTCGCTGTCGAATCCCCTTCAGCAGCCGCTTGGCGGATTCAATGGAAGATTCGCGAGCAGGTACGGTGTCGCGGCATACTCCCGCCGTTGCGTTAAGCGTCTGACGCTCTTCCTGGATTTTCTCGCTCAAGGCGAGTTTTGGGCTGTAGGCGACGCCCCGGCGGTAGAAGGTCTCGAACAGCGAAAGCGCGAATGCTTCATTCCTGAGTTGAACTTTCGCCGCCAGCACCTGAACATGATCCTGAAAATATCGTCCTACACGATCATGACCGTTGCCAAGTCCCGATTTCTCTACGTCGTCGGATGCCAGGAGAAGGCGCGCGGTCTCGATTCCACCGCAGCAGATAATGTAATAGCGAGCCTTCGCCCATCCCGTCTTCCATGAAAGCGAGCGAATCTCGACTCCTTCAACCGCCGATGCATCGGCATTGGCCACGAGCTTCACAACATTTGCGTGCAGCACTACCGTGATGTTTCGCGACGTCTTCAGATCTTCAACGTAGGCTGCCGCGAAATTGGCCTTTGGGCTGAACTGCGAGCTAAGCCGCCGCAGCTTGCTGGCGTCGAAGGTTATATCTGAAAGATCGTCGAAAGGTCCGCGGGGCGCATCATAGTCAATTTGGCCCAGATGCAGCGTTTTTTCGGCGCGGCGGTAATAGCTCTCCAGGTCATCGCGACTCAAAGGCCAGCCACTTTCTGCTACCCACGGTCGGAACCGGAAATCAATCGGATCAAGCGGAAGCGTCTGCCCCGCCCAAAGTGTAGTGGTGCCGCCGAAAACCCGCGCGCGGCCGATATGAATTCCCTTGTGGGGGAGTCCGGCTACCTCGCTAGCGTATATCGCCTGCGTGTCCAGCTCCCATTGATCGCCTCCGCCTTCGAGCACCACGGCTGAGATGCCGCTCTTGAAAAACTCGCGCGCCACGGTGATTCCCGCGGCTCCGCACCCGATAATGCACACGTCGGCTCGGAACGTATGCCCTGCGTCGTGCTCTTGGAAATCGACGATCATTGGCCTAGTGTGGCGCCGAAAGAATATCGGCACGTTGCCGGAGTTCGAAAATCATTCGCGCGAAGTATCCGATCGGTCTTTATTGGAATGCATAGCGGGGCATTAATGCCCGAAAGGGAAGCCCGCTCGCGTCAAACTCATTAGTAACGTCGCGCATTGCTGCAGGCCGTACGACAAGGCGTATGACATGCCCGCTCAATGCCTATGGCTTCGCCTGCATTCGCTGTCCTCAAATTCGTCTTCACAGAGTATAATTACTATACTTGACTTTCTTTGACAATAGATGCTTTTATATCACTCATTGCTGCGTACGCACTCTGCCGCTTTGCTGGGGCCAGCTTGGGATCTCGCTTGCCGTCCGAGCGCTGTCTATTATTGAGTCCTGCATAATATAGAGACAACTCGAAGATCCGGATGATGCCCCCTGCATTGACTCACGGCATGCATGACGGACGTCATCCTATACAAAATGTACTCTGCTCGCGCATTCCGCATCGTCGATAACACCAGTGGCAAGCCACGAAGA
>Ga0207139_1173_pt1 | contig 12735 bp, 9 predicted proteins | sample Alteio_BWMinHeat_7_FD_153585 | JGI IMG/M metagenome (GOLD analysis project Ga0207139, IMG submission 153585) | Enriched cells from forest soil in Barre Woods Harvard Forest LTER site, Petersham, Massachusetts, United States -... | ecosystem: Environmental > Terrestrial > Soil > Temperate forest >... | reverse complement strand
ACAAATTGCTCGGTTATCGACGCAGTTCCTGAATCTAATACACGAGTTCGATGGTGTCGAGAAAGATGTCCTGCAGCAGCGAGTCCTCGCAGCAGAAATAAGTGACCAACGAGGGACCAGAATAAATGAGTTTCTCAGTGCTTCCGTATTTCTCGTTTTGATCCTCGCACTCGCATTTCTCAATCGCGAACTCTCTCGCCGCGAGCAAGCCGAACGTGCCGCTGCCGAACAAAAGGAACTTCTGCAATCGATTTTGGACAGCTGCAACGACGCAGTCATTGTCGCCAACTGTTCCGGTGTGATAATCCTGCGGAACCCCGTTGCCGCCCGCGATAATGCGAGTGCTCCCACAGTAGTTCTAAACGAGAAATATCCGCAATTGCGAGGGCTTTATAAGAAAGATGGAGAGACCTTGTTTAAGACCGAAGAGCTGCCGCTTGCTCGCGCCTTGCGGGGCGAATCCGCAAATGGTTTGGAAATTTGCATGCGTCAACCTGACGGGGGCGAGCCCAGGTGGCTGCTCGCCGCTGGGGGACCACTTATCAACCCAAGGGGGGAGAGGCAAGGAGGTGTCGTTTTTCTACGCGATATCACCGAGCCCAAACGGTTGGAGCACCAGCTCTACGAAGCCAAAGTCGTGGCACAAGCTGCCAATAAAGCAAAGAGCGAGTTTCTGGCCAACATGAGCCACGAAATCCGCACACCTATGAACGGGATTATTGGCATGACAGACTTAGCGCTCGAAACCAACCTCAGCCAGGAGCAGCGTGAGTTTCTGGGCATGGTGAAAAGTTCGGCGGCTTCTCTGCTTTTATTGCTAAACGACATTTTGGATTTCTCTAAGATAGAGGCCGGAAAACTAGATTTCGAAACAATCGACTTCCAGCTGCGCGACACGCTGGACGACACTACAAGAGCCCTGGGCGTGCACGCCCACCAAAAAGGACTCGAACTCGCCTGCCACGTTCTGCCCGATGTGCCGGACGGTTTACGAGGCGACCCTACCCGTATTCGCCAGATTCTGGTCAATCTCCTTGGCAACGCAATAAAGTTCACTTCGGCAGGTGAAGTTGTAATCCAAGTCGGGATTCAGGATGAATCAGAGGACGAAGTGGTGCTGCATTTTGCCGTCAGGGATACGGGGATTGGCATCCTTTTGGAAAAACAGAAGCTCATCTTTGAAGCGTTTACGCAGACAGACAATTCGACCACGCGGAAATATGGCGGAACTGGCTTGGGTCTCGCGATTTCCTCCCGGCTTGTCGACAGGATGGGTGGAAAGATCTGGGTGGAAAGCGAACCCGGCCGAGGCAGCACTTTTCACTTCACGACGCGTTTCCAATTGCAGAAGATTTCATCCAGGAAGTACGCACCATTGGGTGCGGAAGCGCTTCGAACACTTTCCGTACTAGTGGTGGACGATAACGCCACAAATCGCCGCATACTCCAGGAGATGCTCCTCGCTTGGCAGATGAATCCGGAGTTGACCGAAAGCGGACCTGAAGCGCTCACGATCCTTGAGCTGGCTGCCGCCGAAGGAACTCCTTTCTCGTTGATTCTTCTGGACGCGCAAATGCCAGACATGGACGGTTTCAGTGTCGTGGAAAGAATCAAACAGAATCCACGGCTGTCCAAATCAGTCGTCATCATGCTGACCTCGGCAGGGTTTCGGGGAGACGCTGCTAGATGCCGAGAATTGGGTATTCAGGGCTACCTGACCAAACCGATTAAACGATCCGATCTTCTCGAAGCCATTAACGCAGTGCTCGGATCACAGACCGAAGCCGAGGCGAGTCCCTCGCTCGTTACACTCCACTCGCTGCGTGAAAATCGTGGACGGATGAGAATTCTCCTGGCTGAAGATAATCGCGTGAACCAAGTCTTGGCGGTCCGGTTGTTGGAGAAAAGAGGACATGAAGTGACAGTGGCGGAAAACGGCGAGGAGGCCCTCGAAGCACTCGATAGGCAAGTGTTTGATCTCGTCTTGATGGATGTTCAAATGCCCGAAATGGACGGGCTACAGGCGACAGTGGCCATTCGCAGGGGCGAAATGAAGAGTGGGAAACACATCCCGATTATCGCCATGACCGCTCATGCGATGGCGGGAGACAAAGAACGATGTCTTGAGGCTGGGATGGACGAATACATGACAAAGCCGATTCTGCCGGACTTATTGGTAGATATCCTTAAGCGTTATTCGCTCGTGACTTCGGTATAAGAGTTGTTCTAGGCGGCCGATGACGGCGTACTCGTAAAAGACCGGGTACCTTTCGGATTACCGATAATTCGCCCTCAATCATTATCATTAGAATAAGTCGATCAAGCCCATCAAGCGTTTAGGCTGGTCGCCACGATCAGCTAGGGACGACTTTAACCTCTTCGAGCAGATCGCGTGCAGTTTGATTGGTGTGCAGAATTTGTCTTGCAATTTCCAGACGCAACCAGCCAAAATCTTGGCACTACGCACTTCTTGCTGGTTGTTCGTTGCCGAGTATTATTTTTCACTATCTTTTGCGCTGGATTTGAAACTGTTAGAAATACGGCAGTTTGACCTCAGCCTCGAACCTCCTGATAAACGGGATTATCGGAATGTGGGAATTTGGCGATTTCGGCTTCCGGGCCACATTCCGAGAATCATAATTCGAAGCGCTAATGGAACTTGGTTGGTTAAGCAGGTGATATCATTTGGCGATGAAAACGGACGAATCGAATGTTGACCGAACGCAATATTCTGATCAATCGCGCTCCCGTCTTGACGCTGTGGGCGACTATCGTTGCCGAACGACTGGGATTTGACGAGGCCGAGGCACTCTCACTTGGCAAGGCGGTGGCTGGTCTGAATGCTCAATCCAAGGGTCAGAGACTGGGAATATATAAACCTGTGCCGCAAGAGGTCAAAAAGGCGCGGGCACGAAAACGAGGAGAGGAATTCTTGATTGAGATTTGCGGGCGACAGGTGCCAGCAATCAATACGACGGACGGAGTCCGGGCAGTGAACAAGAACCAACCCATCGAAGCAAAGAGCGTGGAGCGATACCTGGAGAGCAAGTTCGGCGAGACGCTTGGCAGTGCACGCGCGGCAATGCGTGATCTCGCGAAAGCCTTCCGGCCGGAGCAGCTATTGAAGAATGCATTCAGTCTTTATGAGGAGTTCCGGCCGGCGATTCCAGAAGGAGTAAAAGGCTGGGGCGCCAAAGGGAACTTGGATATTGATCGTATCCGGTCCTTGGCGTTGGAGAAGTGACGGCCGGAATGGTGGGTAGAGGCGTTCCAGAGCTCGTATAAGGATTCAATTCCATTGATCGGCCACGCCAGGCCAAACATCTGGTATCAACGTTATGTGTCAGGTTTCTTGATGTAAGTCACGACGTTTACGTAGGAGATGGCTGGGTGTCTCTCTCCGATGGCGCTTGTCCCTTTCAACGAATGCCCTTTAACGGTGGTTCCTGGGCCCATAAAACAATTATCTAATAATGAGCCACATTCCGATAATCCCTGTTTCTCAGGAAGTGGGTGCACTTGCGGTATGTTTCTCGGAGTCGAGTAAAGCTTCCTCTTTGAGGCGGGGGATCGCGGTTATAGATCAATTAGGTCGTCATCGGTTCACTGGACCTTCGACGATAATGGTGAAAAGATTTCGATTGCCACGCCACATTTGTCATTTTTTAGTTTGTCGACTCGTACAACAACACCTGCCACTGTGTGGCCCACTGGATTGTCGGGTCCGAAATCGCTCGCTACATAGACGTTCACGCCGGGGGCGTAATGACGTTCCGAAGTTGAAAAATACAGTCCGCCCCGTGAAACATTGAAGGTTGTGTATTCTTCTGGAAGAAAGCTCGAGTCGAAGGGACGGATTCGAACGATATGTGACAAATTAGTTCGTGGTTGAAGGCGCCGCTCTGTGAATTCAGTTTGCATAACAGAATCATTACCACGGGCTCGGGCCGAAATAAAAGTGGCGCCAATTTCCGAGAGCGGCGTTTCTAGGGATGTGGGTGTCGCGTGGTGTTCCTCCCATCTTCCAGGGTGCAGTACACGCTTGACCGTGAGGACCAGGTCTTGTACGGCAGAGGATTTCGATACGAACGCATCTGCGCCAACCCACAGGGCTGTGCTCGGTATCTCATGGACGCTGAAGAATACGATTTTGATCGGCGGTGCGATTAACCTTATTTGTGCAGCAGTTTCAAACCCGTTCATTCCCGGCATACTGAGATCAAGAATCACAACGTCGGGTGAAAGTTCCGGGACCATGCGAATTGCTTCCATACCATTTTGGGCTTCGCCGCAGACCTCAAATGAATCGTTATTGGCAAATAGAGTTCGCACACCCTTACGAACTACTTCATGGTCATCAACAATTAAAAGACGTGCGGGCATAGCACTTCTTTAATTTCCAAAATGCGTAGGCCGAGGCAACAAACGTGACACATGAGCGTATAAACCGCAATACTGCGAATCCTGTAGTGTAATTCTGGTATTAAGCTAACGATCAGAACGTCCCGGGCTTCCTGCGTGGCTGTGCTTTAGCTTGTAATTTACACACCTTTCGTGCTAGTAACAATAATGATGTATCGTTGATGTTAGGTGTTTCACGGTCCAATTGAAGGTGTCTTTGTGCAAGACCCTTTCGAAGGACGTTTGCATAGTCTCTGCAACGAAGCGGCGAACGAGCAAGACCCGAAGAAACTAGATGAGCTTATCCGAGAGATAAACCGCTTGTTCGACGAGAAATCTAAACCCGTGGTCAAAACCGCCGACGAGAAATAAGTGGTGTTTGGTTTGACATTTAGGCCCTGCTCAATAGGTTCATTACCGTTGCACCGATTGTGATTTACTGGTTTCGATGACTTCTGATAAGCCCCTTTTATCGGTGAGTGGTTTTTTGTGCTTCGGCCAGGATGACGGCGCGCCATTCGCAAACCTACGCTGGGAATGGTCCACGAATAATCTTATCGGGAACCGATGCTTTGAATGGATTTTTGCACTGGAGGCATAGAATCGTCTGGCCGCCCATCTGTGCACCGCCACTACTGGTCGAGACTTTGGCGGCCTCAATTTTTCTGTCAGAATAGAAATAGGTACAGAGACTCTCCCGCCGCGTGGTTTCCCAGTTTCATTGCCCGCCAGGTTTGAGTTCAAGGTTTCAGCATTCATTGAAGGAGGAATCATACATATGAGTACAACAGCAGTAGAAGCGCCAGTTGAAGCGTCGGGTTCGATGCCCAACGAAGCAGAATCAATCATTGAGAAATTCAAAACACAAGACCTCTCAGGTTTCGAGGCACATGAGTATCTGAGGGCTCTCGAAATAAAGCATGATGAGGGCCTTCGAGTCTATTCTCGCTTTATCGAAGTCGTGCAGCCTGGAGACAGCAATTTCGAAAGAGACAAGTGCGAGTCCTGCGGTAGGTGGATCACGGAAACCGGTGGTTACCGACTCCAGGGACTGCCGGGTATTTACCATGACCGTTTTTGCCTCGAACAAGGAATCTTCTATAAGGATGATCCACATCGTGGAGGGTCAAAAGTCGCACAGATAGGAATCGGTCACCTGCTCCGCTCGTACATCACCGAACTCAAGGAGAAGGAGACTACAAACGCCAGCCTAGGAATTTGCGCTCATTGCGGGGGAACTCTCATCGGTTGCCGAGCCGGTGCTAAGTATTGTTCTCAATCGTGCCGCCAGATGGCCCATGTTAAGGCGTCCGGGACAACCAAAAAGCCAATCAAAAACCCAATAAAACCGGGGGGTTATCCGTCAATAAATCCAGAAGTTAGTGTGTCGGGTCAATCCCTGCAATAAGCGTCAATTCAGCAGCACTCGAATCGAAGGAATTCCTGGCCGGGGAGCGATTCAGCGTCGGCCAGAAGATGGATCTGGTGAATCAGCAGAATCGATATCGATATTGATGCCATTCGTTGGTTGCAATAGTGGTGCGTAGCAGTTGCCATCGGCGTCGTACTTGGATGGGCACCTGGCCGTGAATTCCTGCCTTCGAGGGGACTGAGCGAATTGCCAGATCGCTGCAAATGGGACTCCACTTTGTTGCGATGACGGCGGATTTCTTGGAAATGCACAACCGGGCGACGGAGGGCACGAATCGTTGTAAACGAAAAAGATGATTTTCCTTCCGTCAGCGTTATCTCGTAAATCGTTTGCGGTAATGACTGTTGATCCGCCTGTTTCTCTTGCACGGATCCCGGAACAATAAACTCCGGCTCGATACCCAGAGGCATTGATTCCATCGATCCAGGCGTACACATACGCTCTCTGCTCGGGAAGCATTCGTCCGCCTTCTTCTTGGTCGAGAAAAATGATGGTCCCTACTGGAAACCCTTCCTTCTTCGCCGCATCGACAGCAACTGCTGCGTCGCGAGTACCGAGCGTTTTGGAATTGGATATGGACTTGAGTTCCCGATCCAGCCGCCCGTTGAACAAGACCAGGAATCCAAAGCCACTTGAAATTAGGACTTCGCGTCTACCTTCCCAGGTGTTCGAGGTCTCGCCTGGCGGTAGGTTGAGCCAATATCCGCAAAATGAAAAGGTTTCCCGTAACAATCCAAGGACCGCATCGCCGGGATATCTGTTCCGATCAAAGCCAAGGTAATTGCGCGAGAGGGATCCTGCTGACCTCGTTGTTTGAAAGCTGTTTGGAACTCTCGCACCCAGTAAGGCCAAGCAGCCGGCGAGAAATATCGCCGCCCAAAGCATCGAAAATGACGTTCGCATGACTGGGCAAATCTTATGCCATATACCCGAATATAGACCAGAGGTCGCTAATCGCCAGCCTTAGATGGTTACTGATTAATGATCAAAGAATTGATTGACTCAACGAGGTGTTACGCATGATAAAGACAAAAGACGCGCAAACCAAGCAAAAGCGAATTGAAGACCTGACGCTGGATGAGCTGGACATGGTTTACTCGTTAATGCGAGTGCAAGACTGGCCGGACGTGGAAATCGGCCGAGTCTATAAGTTGTCGGTTGAAGATGTGTATAAGATCTTCGACAGCTACCCACAGTTATCCACGATGGCTTTTCAAGGTATTCGGAGGCACACTTTTCGGCTAGCAAGACTCACAGCACGATAGGGGCTGAATGAAGACAGGAGCACTTGCGTTTTTCAGGGCTGGAGGTTCAGCCGAGCGACCGGTGCGAGAAAAGGCTGCTTGAGTCCATCTCCAGCGTGTTCCGCGATTGCTCGATCGCCCGGTCATACTGCCGCGACGCGTAAAGGGCGAGGCCCAAAACCCTATTTATGAAAATTGAATGCGGGTCAAGCTCCAGAGCCCGTTTGTATTCCGGGAAGGCCAAATCAAACAGCCCCATATTGGATAACGTTATGCCTCGTACGTCATGGGTGTACGCGTCCCTCGGATTGAGGAGAAGGGCTTGCTGAATTTCTTTCTCGCTGCCGGACCAGTCCCAGTCATACCATGCTTTGATCCATGCGAGCGAGGCGTGAGCGTCCGCGAGCGTGTCGTCTAATTCCAGGGACTTCAGCGCAGCCAGTCTGGTTTTCGGATGCACCTCCTTCGTGGGAAGCAGACCGTAGACTGCTAGCAAGAAATAGCAGCCGGCCAAGCCGGAGTAAACCAGCGCGTAGGCGGGATCCTTTGAGATGGCCTGGTGAAAATACTGGATGCCCTTGTTGGATTCACCGCTCCTCTTGTTCAGCCAGTAGAGGCCTTTCAGATAGTCCTGATAGGCATCAGGATTCGGAGTGTAGCCTTCCGCTACTCGTTTTTCATCTTCGCCCGTCAGACGTATTCGCAGGGCTGCCGTCATTTCTCTGGCGATCTCCCCTTGCAACGCGAAGATGTCGTCTGACTTGCGGCTGTACTGCTCGCCCCAGATGTGGCTGTTATCGCGGGCGTCAATCAGTTCGGCGCTGATGTTCACAGTGCCGCCACGCTGGTTCACCCGGCCCTCGAAAACTCCGCTCCGCGATAAACCCACCTCCGAGAATCGCGCAAAACCAGCCCCAAAATCCCTGGCCCGCGCCGGCTTCTTCCGTCCCACCCTTCCTCCACCTGGCATTCCGACCGGGGTAGGGATGGGCCACAAAGTATGGCACGCCGGGAACGCCGGGCAATGCCGGGAGATACGCTTGCAGCCGCTCGCGTAAAATGGGATCGGCGAATTTTGGAATTCGCCGGGGCGGGTCATCCACCTGCGATGATCTTGCAACCGGGAGCGAGGCCGCGATTGTTGGAATCTCAGAGTCGCCCCCTCGGATTGATGGGAGAAGCGATAAGCAGAGAAGCCACGATCGAAGTTCCATTGCAAGCCGGGGATCGCCTGGTCATCTACGCGGACGGCTTTAGCGAAAGCTTCAGCGCGCAGCAGGAGACGCTCGGCATCCAGTGGCTGAGCGAAATCGTGCGAGAAGCTTCCTTGTGTCCACTGGCTGAGATGAAGCACAACATACTGGATCGCGTCGTCGCATGGCAGAGCGTCCCTCCCGCTGACGATCTGTCGCTCGTTGTTGTCAGAATCTTGTAGGTGCAAAGATCTTCCTTAAAGCTGGGAATACGCAATTGGTGGATGTACCCAAAATCAGGGTCCAGCATGCCCCGTATGCGGTTCCGAGATTTCAGACGGCTCGCCCGCAGACGTTGGAGCGGGAAAGTAGTAGCCGGCACGCGTTCGCACGAGCAGCTTCCCCCGGTTCGGGGCAGTCACGGTAACGCGAATCTTCCGGTATCCACTTCGTCCAAGATCCGTGGGGCTGTAGGTAAGAGTGTACTGGTGACGGATATCGTCGGCAATTTGCCGGCAGACGCTTATGACTTCCGAGTAAGAAGTTGGGAAATAGGCATAGCCTCCGGTCTCTTCGGACAATTTCTTGAGGACTTTAGGGTTTTGGTCGGCGCTGTATTGATCGAACAATCCGATCGAGTAAATGATCACATTCAAGGTCTGCGCCATGCGGAGCACCTGCGCAAAATTATGCTTGCTTGCGTTGTCTCCCCCGTCACTGATTAAGAGGAGCACTTTTTTGTCGAGAGAATCGTTCTGAATGTTTTCCAAGGCGGCTGCAACCGCGTCGTACAACGCTGTTCTGCCGCTCGCAGAAACGGACGACAAAGCAGTTCGCAGCTCGTCGATATTGCTGGTGAACGCGACGTCCTTGCGCAGACCGAAAGACACTTCGTCGGCAAAATTGACCACAAACTCCCGATCCTGCGGATTGCTGGCTTGTACAAAGGCCTGCGCCCCCTCAGCCACTTCTAATTGCTTGGCGGCCATGCTCCCGCTATGGTCGACTACCAACCCTACGGTTACCGGTATATCTTCATTACGAAACAGTGTGATCTCCTGCGGACGTCCGTCTTCGTAAACCCGGAAATTTGACATCTGCAGTGTTGAAACAAATCGGCCCTCGTGGTCCCTCACCGTTACAGGCAATTCCACAAGATTTACTTGTTGTTTAATCGTAAATGGTCCGGAGGTGTCTTGTGCCGGCAGATTGGAAGGCGCACTGAACGAGGCGTACACGCACGTTCCGAAGAGCAATCCTAGATACAGGGTTGAGCGATTCGATGGCCAATGTGACGGGCCCCTGCTATGCCTGAACACTTTCGCGAGCCTCCACATGAGTCTCGATTTCTAGCGGACACAAAAACAAGACGCTTGTCCAAGCAAACTCGGGAACATGCGCATGAAGAATTTTCTTACGCGAACGCCAGCTCGACCTGATCGACGTAACACCAGCCCTAATTCTCGCCTGGCTCAAATGATTTCATAATGGGGTGCTTGGCTCGATGAAAGTGTTTGGTCGCGTGTTTGTTTTTCGAGGAATCGCAGCAGCCAACGTGGCCACACTCCAAAATAGGCGCTGGTGGACCAATCGTCTCTCAATTTTAGGCATTCCCCGCAGCCCTGCGTTTGCGGCTTGACCGGACGTATTTGATCAATATGGCTGCAAGACATCATTTTTCTTCCTCCTTAGGAATGCGCCAAATAACGATGCACGAGCGAAACGGCCATTGCGCCTTCACCCACTGCCGACGCGCAGCGTTTGATGGAACCGTGCCGCACATCGCCCGCCGCAAACACGCCTGGCGTGCTCGTTTCTAGATAGTAGGGGTCGCGTTCGAGCGGCCAGCTTTCCGGGTACCGGCCAGCGCACTGCAAATCAGGTCCAGTCAAGAGGTAGCCTTCCTCATCGCGGGCAACCCCTACTTCAGCGGCCCACGCCGTGTGCGGTATGCCACCCAGACACAAGAAGAGCCATCTCGTTGCGAACGTTTGTTGTTTGCCGGTTTGGTTGTTGGTCAGGGTAACAGCGCGCAATACCTGATCGCCATGTAAGCCGGTGATCTCTGTGCGAGACAATACTTCGATCTGAGGAGTACTAAGAATGCGATCGATGAGGTATTGAGAAAGAATCTGCTTTAAGCCGTCTCCTCGAATTACCATGCTGACTTTTCGCGCATAACGGGAAAAGTGAGTGGCGGCTTGCCCGGCGGAGTTTCCGCCTCCAACGACAAGAACGTGCTCATTTCCACAGAGGGATGCCTCGCTTGCGCCTGCTCCGTAGTACAACCCCGCTCCTTGAAAGCGATCTTCTTTCGGCAGGCCCAGCTTACGGTACTCGATCCCGGTCGCGCAAATCGCAGAGCTTGCGACGATCTTGGCTCCATCGGCAAGGTACCCGACTCGTTTACCCGCGGCGAATTCACCGTGAACTCCTTCACGAGCAATCAGAATTTCGGCGCCGAAGCGGCAGGCCTGTTCACGAGCGCGTGCAGCAAGTTCCGCTCCGCAGATTCCGCTGGGAAACCCCAGGTAGTTTTCAATTTTAGAACTGGTTCCCGCTTGCCCGCCGACTGTCCACTTTTCGACCACCACCGTCTTTAGGCCCTCCGATGCTCCATAAACGGCGGCGCTCAAACCTGCCGGACCTGCTCCGTAGATTGCTAGATCGTACTCGGAGAGGGATGGATCGCGGAACCATCCCAGCTTTTTAGTGATCTGCCGGATCGTGGGGCACTCCATTCGAGTGGCGTCCGGAAATACACAGACAGGGAGGTTTTGATAGTTGAGCCCGGCCACCCCAATTACTCGGGCATGCTCATCACCTTTCACTTCGACCCATTCGAACGGCACATTACTGCGGTGAAGGAAGTCGCGGATCGCATAGGCCGAGGCTGATCCAGTTCTTCCAAAAATCTTTACTATCAATGGGCTACCGGTCTGCAAATTTTCTGGCGTATTACACGTATTCACGGGGTTACCCTTTCCAGAAATGCGTGTAACGCATTGACTACCCAACACGGTTGGCGAATCTTCCGACCGCTGCCGCTTTTTTCGTAACAAGTAAACTTGTACGCGGAAATCTTGTTCACCATCCGCGCCCTGATCCGGGTTTGGTTGTGGAGGGAGAGGGCCGTCGATGGACCGAACAGGTCGATTGCGCCGGCCCTCAAGAGCGTGGGAATGATCGAGGGTTGATATTCGGCTCTCAGCAGGAATTCGTAACGACGCAATAAGAGAGCAGGTTTCCGCCAAGGGGCGGTTCGGCTAGACTCGGCGGAATGCGCGACAACGAATTCACGAAAATCCTGGGATGGCCAGGCTACCGAGTCTACCGGCACGAGATCGATGAAACAGCCAAGACGCTGCGTTTATGGGTGCGGCGGAAGCGTGGGAACCGCCAGCTGATCTGTTCGGGATGCAGACGAAAGTTTAGCGATGCGCATGATTGCAGGGAGCGCGAGGTGCGAGATTTGCCGTGGGGCGAGTATCGGACGACAGTGATCATCGAAGTGTATCGGGTGTGTTGTCCGCAATGCGGGGTAAGGGTTGAGAAGGTGCCACAACTGCCGAGTAAAGCGCCCTTTAGTAAGCGCTTTGAGGAAGCCGTGGGGTTGGTGTGCGAAAGCGCGTCGGTACGTCAAGTCGCCAGGCAGTTCCGACTGGCCGCCAGCACGGTGCGAGCGATCGACCTGCGATATCTGCAGCGCTGGAATGCCACGCGTCGTAAGGACCCCTTAGTACAGATGGGTGTGGATGAGATCTACTTCGGCAAGCAGATGAAGTTCATCACCGTGGTCAGTAACTTGGATAGTGGGGAGCCCTTGTGGTTTGGTCCGGACCGCAAGCAAGAAACACTCGATGAGTTTTTCCGGACGCAACTGAGCGTCACGCAACGGAAACGAGTGGAGGCGGCGTGCGTGGATATGTGGCAACCGTTCACCAACAGCATCGAACAATGGGTTCGGAACTGCCGGATCGTGTATGACAAATTCCACGTTCTGCAGCACGCCAACAAAGCCATCGATGAAGTGCGCAGGGCGGAGTTCTTCCGCAAGGGCGGACGCATGCGGGGTGTAGTGAAGGGCAAACGTTGGCTGTTGCTGACTCGCTGGGTGAATCTAGAGAGCAAGAAACGACAGCAATTAAACGATCTGTTCGCCCTGAACCGGAGGGTGATGAAAGCCTACCTTCTAAAGGAAAGCTTGGATCGGCTGTGGACCTACCGCTATGAAGGAGCGATGCTTCGTTACTTGCAGAGCTGGATCGATGAACTGCGATGGCAACGGCTAGCTCCCTTCCAAAAACTTGCCCAGATGCTGCTGGATCACCTGGACGGGATCCTGAATTACTGCCGCACCAAAGTACGTTTCGGTGTGGTGGAAGCCATCAACAGCAACGTCAAAACTCTTCTTAGAAGGGGCCGCGGTTACAAAAATCTCGCCTATCTGCTACTGAAGGCTCAG
>Ga0207139_1151_pt2 | contig 12751 bp, 8 predicted proteins | sample Alteio_BWMinHeat_7_FD_153585 | JGI IMG/M metagenome (GOLD analysis project Ga0207139, IMG submission 153585) | Enriched cells from forest soil in Barre Woods Harvard Forest LTER site, Petersham, Massachusetts, United States -... | ecosystem: Environmental > Terrestrial > Soil > Temperate forest >... | reverse complement strand
AATTCGCTTCCGGCTTAAGTGTTTGAATTGCCTTGCCGAGGCTCTCGGCGTTCTGATTGGTCACTGATGACGAGCAGGTCGTGCCCGACGCGGTGGCCTTCACGGTCCCCAACTCAGAACATTTGAGGTCGGCAAAAGGAATCCCGAGATTGTGGGAGACGTGCACGGCCGAAACGAATTGGCCCAGGTTCTTGAAGCCGGCAGCTTCCGCAGAGAGATCCGTCCCCTGAGGGAAGAAAGTAGCAAGTTTGGCCGCGAGCTTCGTATTTTGCTGAAGCAAGCTGGTGGGCGACATCGGGCCGAGCGGCTTCGCCGCGGCAGGATGCGTTGTGCCGTGGCCCGTCGGCGCTCCCAAGGAGCCGTGCGCGCCCGCACCTCCGCCTAGGCCTGCGGGTGGTCCACCCTGGCCACGGCCCTGAGCGGCCATTGGCATAGTGGCGAGCCACAGGGCCGCCACGAACATCGGAACCGCTGCTAGTTGATTTCGCATTGTTCCTCCTTAAACGTAAAACGTATTTTTGCTGACGTTATGAATTATTATGAATTATTCGGATCGATGAATGAGACTGAGCACGTTGACTCCCACACCAAAAGAAAACGTGTTCAGGGCAAAGTGCGAACTGTGGTTGAACCCGGCCCAGACTTGAGCCGCTGGCGAAAGACTCACGGCGACCCCGGCGTTGACTCCATAATCATGCGTCAGGTCAGCGCCGCCTGCCGTCGTTTGACTCAATTCAAAAACGCGTCCGTTCTTTCCAGTTCCCGCCGGCGGCCCGCCTTGGCCGACCACACGGCTTAACACTGTCTGACTGCCCCACGGCTGGATGTCGTAGGCGGAGGCACTCACGCTCAGCGGGCCGATAAGTCTGAACGCGCTACCCGCCTCAAAATGAGCGGCAGGACCAAAGGATACGAACTGTCGCTGCACCAAGAGCGCCTGGGAAGTCGAGTTCGTCAGGCCTCCTTCGGCGAACGGCGTCCAGCGACCGAAGCCCCGGTCAACATGGTGAGTCCAGTCGTAGGTAGCGTGGCCGGTGCCGAGTCCTTGCGTGCTGTCGCCACTGGGCGCTGCTCCTGTGAGCGTCATGCGGTAATTCACCACGGGATTCGCCCAGGCAAAGCGCAAGCTGGCGAAGACGTCACCTACGCCGTGGACTGAAGAGGGGGCGGTCGTCGTCGATGAAGAGTTGTGAATAAGATAGAGGGGAATGCCGCCAATCACACCCAGGTGCGAGTTGAAGTTGTAACCGGCGCTCGAAGTCGTCGCCGTCACCAGACCGTAAGTATTGGCGCTGCCGGCGAATTGCTCCAGCCATACCCACCCGGCGCCGGAATCCTTGCCCGCTGATTCCGTCGCGGCCGTTTGCGCAGAAAGCTGCGGAACAAACCAGAATCCAGTAAGAAGCACTGACACTGCCAAGGCGCACACGCGATTTCGTCTCATGATAGTTGGCACCTAGCCAGGAAAACCCCAGGTGATACGGCGCAAGGCACGTGCCACTTGAGCCGATTTCCCTAACTACAAGGAAACAATGTCAGTTAGCTATCAAGGGGGAACCGCTTTTCCATCGCATTGTGACGGTCTTTGGGGAGTTTCCTACACGGTACAGGAAAGCGGCGCCTAAAGGCGATCGGGGCGATTGCGCGCAGCCAGGCAAACTTACCACTCTGATTCCCAGCTGCCTTGGTCGCGCGTAAGCTTGCAATCACGCAATGGGAAGAATAGAGTGCGCGTTGGTGTGAGGATCTCCGCCTCATGACTAGACGCTTCCTCCTGCGTCCAATCGAACTGCTCGCTGCCGCTTTGTTGCTGGGGTCGCTCCAGATGACGGCAGCGGCGCAGACGCGGATTGTGGCCATCGGCGACGTCCACGGCGCTTTTCCCGAATTCGAATCGATCCTTAAGGAAACGGGGCTACTCGACGCCAAGCGTGGCGCTGGCGGCGGCTGGACCGGAGGCAATACCGTTCTGGTGCAATTAGGCGACCTAGTGGATCGCGGCCCGCAGACGCGCGACGGCCTAGACCTGATGATGGCGCTGCAACGGACGACGGAGAAGCAGAAGAAGGGCAAGGTCGTGGCCCTGCTGGGCAACCACGAAGTGATGGCCATGACCGGCGACCTTCGTTACGTCTCACCCGAGGATTACCAAAGTTTTGCCACGAGTCAGTCCGAGAAGGTCCGCCAGAACGCCTATCGGGATTATCTGAGTTTTATTGCGTCCCACAGCGATACAGAGCAGCCTGTTTCGCAGCAGAAATGGATGGCTGATCATCCCCTGGGTTTTTTCGAGCGCCGCGATGCGTTCGGACCGCAGGGGGTATACGGGCACTGGCTGCGCCAGCACGACATCGTCTACCAGAATGGAGACGTGGCGTTTGTGCATGGCGGCCTGAGCCCGACGCTGTCATTCGACAGTATCGGGGATTTGAACGATGAGATGAAGTCGGCGCTGTCCGCGTTCGATTCCGGATGGCAATCGCTGGCGAAGGCCGGCGTCATTTGGCGATACATGACATTCGACGAAGCCATCCTGGAAATTCAAAAGGAACGCGCGGCCCTTCCGATGCGCGAGACCGAGAACACAAAGCTAAAGGATGAGCTCGAGAAATTCGTGCGGCTGGCTACGTGGCTGGTATCAGACGACAATCCGACGTGGTATCGGGGCCTGGCCGAAGGTCCGGAACAGACGCTGGAGCCCAGCGTCGACGCAATGCTGGCGCGGCTAAAGATTAACTACATCGTTGCAGCTCACACGGTGGTGCCGGATTTCCGGATTCGCCAGCGATTCAGCAATCGCGTTTTCCTGATTGACACCGGAATGCTGAAATCAGTTTTTGGCGGCAAGCCCACCGCGCTCGAAATTCAGGGCGGACGTTTCACGGCACATTCGCCCGAGCAGCCGCCGCAAGTCCTGGCGCCGCGCAGCAATGCTGGCAGTCCTTCCGCAGTCCCCGGACAAGGTGCCGGGACAACTCGACCGTGATCCGCTACGTCGAAGCAGCTCTGAACGTCAAGCGCGAAGAATTAGCGCCGGCGGCGCTGCTGTTCCTTTATCTTTTTTTTGCCATCGGATCCTACATCATGGGGCAGTCAGTTGGCGATGCCCTTTTCCTCAGCGCGTTTCCTGCTTATCTGCCCCACGGAATCATCGCCACGGCGGCGATGGTGGGCATCTTCACGTCGGTCTACATCCGGCTGTCGCACCGAGTGCGGTTGGAGCGGCTGGTCACGGGCTGCTTGCTTTTCTTCGCTGCGGGTTTCGCGATTTTCTGGTGGCTAACGCGCTTTAGCGGCCCATGGGTGTATCCGCTCCTTTTCATCTGGGTATACACAATGGGCGCGTTGGCACCGACCATGGGCTGGACATTGGCTAATCATTCGCTCACGACCCGCCAGGCCCGGCGCGTATTTGGTCTCATCGGCGCTGGAGGGATACTGGGCGCACCGTGTGCGGGATTTTTGACCGCCGCGCTGACCCGCCAGGCCCACCTCAAGCCGGAAACGCTTCTTCTGGTGATTACGTTGGGGCTGGTGTTCTGCGCGCTGTGCGTCAAGATGCTGTTTCGCCAGCGAACGGAACGACTGGCGGAAGCGAATTGGGTAGCATCTTCGGCGGGCGGGACGCCCAAGACGCTTTTCGAGGTGTGGTCCTACATTCGGGCATCGCGTTATCTGCTGCTCATCACCGCGCTGGTTACGATTGGGTGCTGCGCGACGACTGTTGTGGGCTATCAATTCAAGATGATCGCCCGCCAAAGTTTTGCAGGAGATAAGGTGGCGCTGGCGGCTTTTTTCGGCACGTTCAACGGATGGGTGGGGATATCGTCGTTCTTCCTGCAAATACTCCTGACGGGACGGCTGCTGCGTTCGCTCGGCATTCGAGTGACGTTGTTTCTGATGCCGGCCATTTTCCTGGGAGGCAGTCTGGGCGTATTGCTTGCGCCCGTGCTATTGAGCGCGGCCGTTCTGAGAGGCAGTCAGGGCCTGCTGCGCTACTCGGTGGATAAATCCACCACCGAGCTGCTGTATCTGCCTGTGACGCCTCCCGCACTGAAGGGACAAATAAAATCGTTCATCGACGGATTCGTCTGGCGCATGGCGGACGGCATCGGCGGCATTGCCCTGCTGCTATTCGCCAACCCGCTGAACTTCGGTCCCGGCCGCATGAGCATACTCAACTTTGTCTTTCTGGGCGGCTGGATCACCGTCGCCTATGGCGTGCGGCGCGAATATCTGACGGTGCTGCGGTCGGCCATCGAGCACCGCACGCTCGATCCCGAAAAGACTACCGCCGGAATGCTGGACGCCACCACCGCCGACGTGCTGGCCCACTCTCTGGAACATGGCGGCGAACAACAGGTGCTCTACGGGCTCAGCCTATTCGAACTGGGGCGCGAACCGCTATGGCATCCGGCGCTTCGGAAACTGCTCGAGCACCCCTCCGCCGCGGTTCGGCAGCGGGCCTTACATCTTTTGACCGAGACCAAGCATCACGGCCTCGGGCCTCAAGTCGAAAGGATGCTGGGAGACGAATCGCTGGAAGTGCGCGCCGAAGCGCTGCACTACCTGGTAACTCACGAACACAAGGACCCTATGCTTCTGCTGCACACCGCCAGCGACGTGCCGGAACATTGCCTGCAGAGCGTCGCAGTCGTGCACTTGGCCCAAATGGGCGATGCGGATTGCCTGGCGGCGGCCAGCCACATTTTGCAGGAGATGCTTACCGCGAGCGGGCCGGAAGCGTTGGTTTCGCGGCGCGAAGCCGCGCGCGCGCTCGGCAACATTCCGGGGCCGCGAGAGTTTCACGTGAAACTATCAGGACTACTCGACGATCCGAGCCCTGAAGTGGCGGAGCGAGCGCTGCTTAGCGCGGGCCGCGTTCGAATGAATGAGCTGCTGCCCAAGATTGTGGACAAGCTCGGCGAGCCGCGCTTGCTGGGACCGGCGCGGGCTGCACTCATCCAGTATGGCGACGCAGCCGTGACAACGCTGCGCGAGCGGCTGAACGATGCGGCCGTTTGTGCGCCCGTTCGCGGACAGATTCCGAGGGTACTGGCTCGCATCGGCACCGCAGCTTCGGCGGCGGCTCTGAGCGGCAGTCTGATTCAGAGCGATCCCGAAGTGCGCCATGAAGTTATTAAAGCGCTTAACCAGCTCCGCGCGAGACACCCCAATCTGATCACGACCACCGCCGACATTCCCCACATGCTGGACTATGAGTTGCTGGCGTACTACCGCTCATTCCAAATTCTCGCGGCGCTCGAAATGCCAAATGGAAACGCCGCGACGCAGGCAGCGAAAAGCAATCACCTGGTGATCCAAGCCGTGCGAGAGCGTATGGAACAGGAATTCGAGAGGGTCTTTCGCCTGCTTGGGCTTGTCTATCCCTCCGCCGATGTGTACAACGCGTACCTGAGCCTCATTTCGCGTCGGCCGCAGCAGCAGGCCAACGCCCTCGAAGTGCTCGAACATCTGCTGGCTCCCGACCTCTATCGCCGCCTGGCAGCGGTGGCCGACCCCGAGAGCACCAACGAGCACAGGTTGGCCCAAGCGCGGCGGCTATGCCAGACTAGCGTCGAGTCGGGACGCGAAGCGCTGCGAATCCTTCTGCACTCAGGCGACGGCTGGTTGTGCGCGTGCGCGTTGCACACGATCGGCCACGCGCAAATGAGAGAGCTCGAAACGGAAGTGCGCGCGTTGAGTCACGACGAGTCTTTGTTGCACAGTACGTGGACGTGGGCGAGCGCTCGCCTGGCTACTCAAGGGATTGAGAAAGGAGACGGTATGCTTACCGTTCTCGAAAAGGTGGAGCTGTTGCGCAACGCGCCTCTATTCCAGGCATTGCCTACGCAAAGCCTGGTGCGCGTCGCGGCGATTGCCAACGAGTTGAGTTGGGCACCGCAGCAGGTGGTCTATCAGGAAAACAGTCCGGCGGAATCCATCGTCTTCCTGCTGGAAGGCGAGCTGGAACTGATGCGCGGCGGAAAAGCTTTTGCGCGCCGCGGGCAGCATCAAGTGTTGGGCAGCCTGGCGGCTCTGGCCAGCGGAAGCCATTCCGAATCGGCGGTGGTTTCGCAGCCGACGCGGGCTTTGCGCATGGATCGCGAGGAATTCTTCGACGCCATGGCCGAAGATTTCCGCGTGACGCGAGGAATCGTCAAAGCCCTGGCCGGAATGGCCAATGCAGCAGCCTCATGACGCGGGATGCCATGCTCTCGAATCGAAAGGAGCCTCTCATGCGCAATCGTCGTATCTGGCTGGTCTTGACTGTAGTGCTTTGCCTAATTTCGGCCGGCTGGCTGGGAGCGCAAACTCCCGCGAACCAGCCCAGCGAACCAGCCCTCACCGAAGAGCAGATGAAAGAGTTCCTGCTGCACGCGAACGTGACCGCGAGCCGTCATACCAGCGTCGGAATCACCAGTCCCTGGCGGCTGACGCTTTCCGACGGCAAGATCACGCACGATGCTATTTTCCAGTCGATCGATGAACGCAAGTCGTCCATGCAGTTGGCCGACGGCCGGACGGAACTTAATTTCGTCGACTCCTATCACTACAACATCGCCGGCTACGAGTTGGGCAAGCTGTTGGGCTTGGGCGACGTGATTCCGGTGTACGTCGGGCGGGAATGGAACAAGCAGCAGGGCGCTCTTGGCTGGTGGGTCACCGTCAAAATGGACGAAGGCACGCGCCTCAAGCAGAAGCTGGAGCCGCCGAACCCCGACGCCTGGAACAAGCAGATGTTCAACCTGCGCGTCTTTGACCAGCTCATTTACGATACCGACGCCAACCTTACCAACTTCCTGGTCACCGCGGATTGGAAATTGTGGCGAGTGGATTTCAGCCGCGCTTTCCGCCTGAACCAGGATTTGCAGAGCGCGAAAGATCTTCCGATGGTCGGGCGAGACTTGCTGGCAAAACTCGAAGTGCTTAAGCGGGACGAGGTTCTGGCCAATACCAAGCCGCATCTGACAAATTCAGAAGTCGCGGCGGTGATGGTGCGGCGGGATAAGCTGGTGGCTCATTTCAAGCAACTGGTCGCGCAGCAAGGCGAAAGCAAGGTCTTGTTCTAGGAGTTTGCCGGAGAACTCTTGGATTGTCATTCTGAGCGCAGCGAAGAATCTCTCCTCGATGGAGGGCCAGGAAACAGAGAGATTCTTCGTCGCATCGCTCCTCAAAATGACACCGTGGGGAGGTATTTCGTCGAGCTGCTAGGTCATCGCGTCCATCACGAGCGCGACGTATCGATAGCCAACCAATTGTCTTCCAATCGGGCGATCATGACATAGTAGTAAAGCACGTAGGCCATTTGAAGGCCGATCGTGTTCCAATCCTGGCGTGTGCCGGTTCCAAAGACCAGAATGATCATGGTGACTGCCCCGAGGACGAGCGCGGCACGCGTAAAGAGCCCAAGGATCAGCAGCACGCCAAGGAGGGCTTCGGGAAAGGGCAGGAAGTACAAGAAGCCGCGCACCAGCGCCATGGGCAATGGGCTACTGCCTTCAAACAGTTTGGCCGTTGTATTCACGAAAGCGGTCAGGTTGGGTATTCTCATGGCGCCGTGCATCAGCATGTCCATGCCCAGCGCTATTCGAAACAGCGCGAAGGCGATCTGTCGGTTCCGCTGACCCACTTGCTCCATGAGTCCTCCTGGCCGGTTCACTGCTGAATCGCTATTCTGTTGGGCGGAGTCTAGTCTGCTCGAAAAAGCCTGTCAACAAGCGCGCGGGGTTAGAACACGACGGAAGCAATTCGGCCACACCTGGGTTGGCGCGTGCGACGCGTTAGCATTGCTATTTCGCTCTTTTGCTACTCAAATAGTTCCAGGCTGATTTCCGTTTGACCGTCGACAGGGCAGACTGGCGTATGTTTTGCGCCCACAGAGTTGTAGGATCATGAGTTTTACGCTCGGAATGCCATAACCTTTCCGCCCAAAGTTTTATCCCAGCCGGACGGGATTGCCCTGCCGACATCTTCGACGTGAATACAGGCGGCTCCTCGCGAAGAGCAGTAGCATCGTTCCTCCTATTGTGCCGGTGCTGTCACCCTCGAAGCGCCCACCGTCACCGAAGCCGACGCGCCACCGGCCCCGGCTAGCAGCCTTCCGGTGATGTCCGCGTTGCTGTTCACGGTGATAGAGACCGCAGCCAATACGTTCCCCTGGAAGATCGTGGTCGTGTCCAGTGTGGCCGAACTTCCAATCAGCCAGAAGACGTTCTTCGCTTGTGCGCCGCCCGCCAAGATGACCTGAGCACCCGGGGCGGTAGTGAGCGTAGAAGCCATCTTGAAGATGAATATCGCGTTCGCATCGCCCTTCGCGTCGAGCGTTACGTTGTTGTTTGGCCCAGAACCGGAGATGAGGACCGAACTAGAGTTGACGTAGAGGCCGGGAGCGAAGGTGAGGCCGCCCAAATTTCCCTGTAACGTCTGAGCGCCCACTGAGCGCCCGATTAGGTCGTTGTACGCGGCCAAGAGGTCGGCCTGCGCCTGCTTCACAGTGGGGTCGTTGACGTGGACCACACCGTTTATCTGCGACGGCGGGATGCCCTGTGACGTTCCCGGCGCAAGGCCGACATCGCCATTCACCAGGATAGCTCCGGTGCCAGTGATCGAAGACGTAGCCATGACTGCGAACGTGGAGGACGCCCCTAGGTTCACCGCCGTAGCTGAGGCAGACGCATTCGAAGTTGAGCCACAACCAAGTAAGGCGACTGCCAGTGCCAGTGTCAGTGTCAGAAACAGTTTCATCATTCCTCCTTAGAATTTAGACTGGCTAGGGCAATCTGGGTTGGCAGTGCTTTAAACGCCTGCTCTAATGCCTGTCATGAAATGCAGCGCAACCAGTACCAAGATTATTCACAGAGAGAACGGATATCTGTCCCGTTTGGGACAGTGACGCATCTGCCCGGGCCGTTAACTCCTGTGCTTGAAAAACTGAATGGTCTAATGTGACTGGTTCGTCGGTGGGCGGCAGCGGACGGACTAATAAGGCGTCGCGGCTATTTTTCGAAGACCTTTTCTACTTGGCCGATCTTGTTTTGCACCTTCCCGGCGATCTTTTCGTCCTGGCCTTCGGCTTCCAGACTGGGATTTTTCGTCAGGCGTCCGACTTTTTCTTTGAGCTGGCCCTTCAGATCGTGCAGCATACCTTCGGCTTGGTCCTTCGTGCTTCGATTCATCGGAAACGCCTCCTGGGCGTGGCTTATGCAGCGTGACTACGGTTTCGTTCTGTCCACGACCTTGCCGGCGGGACCGTTCAGGCGTGCCGGCCATCGTCCCACTGACTATGCCTCCAAGGCCGGTTGATGAATGTTCCGTACAGCACACAACAAGCGCGCGAATTCGCTCTGCTTCCAACCGTGCGAATCGCACTTACAAATTGAATTCACTCACGGGGTTGGTTAGACTTCGTCCGAACTTTGTCGGAATAGGAGCGCTCATGACGCTTGCGAAGAGATGGTGTTGGGGTTTGGCGGCGGTGGCCGCGACGGCCCTGCTCGGTTTGTTGGGCGTGGGCTCAGCCCCTTCCCTGGCGCAACAAAACGCCGCGGCCGTGCCAATCGATTCCGACGATATCGGCGGTATCGTGCGGAGCAGCGCCGGACCGGAAGCGGGCGTCTGGGTTATCGCTGAGACCAACGCGTTCCAGACACGCTATGCGAAGATCGTCGTCACCGATGATCAAGGCCGCTACGTGGTGCCCGACTTGCCGGCGGCCGACTACACACTCTGGGTGCGTGGCTACGGCTTGGCCGATTCCGCCAAAGTCACTGCCAAGCGTGGTACACACGTCAATCTGACCGCCGTGGTGGCGCCCAATGATGCCGTCGCGGCCAAAATCTATCCGGCCGTCTACTGGTACTCGATGATGCACCTTCCGACCGCCAGTGAATTGGCCGGCATTCCCGGCGGAATGAACCGCTATCTGGCCATCATGAAAAACGAAGGCTGCGTAGGCTGCCATCAACTCGGCGAGGAATATACCCGCACCATGCCCGAGATGTTCAAGAACTTGTCGCCGCAGGACGCGTGGGCGCGCCGCATTCAGTCCGGACAGGCCGGCTCGAACATGATCGGCCAAGCGGCAATCCAACTACACGGACTGCCCATCAAGTACCTCACCGACTGGACCAACCGCATCGCCAAGGGCGAACTGCCGGCGCAAAAACCGCCGCGACCCTCAGGGGTCGAGCGGAATGTGGTCGCCACGATTTGGGATTGGTCCAGCCCTAAAGCATACATGCACGATCTAACAGGCACCGACTGGCGCAATCCTACGGTAAACGCCAACGGACTTCTCTATGGCTCTCCCGAGTTGAGCACCGATGAGTACCCGATCCTCGATCCCAACACGAACACTGCGACCACCTTCCACGCGCCTGTTCGCGACGCCGATACTCCGGTAGGGGCAGGGCCGCTTCTGCAGCCGTCTCCTGCCTGGGGCAGCGAAGCCATCTGGACAAGCAAAACCGTCACGCACAATCCGATCATGGATCAAAAGGGGCGCGTCTGGTACACAGCCGTCGTTCGCAACCCGAACAACGATCCGGCGTTTTGCAAGCCGGGCTCGGACAATCCTTCTGCGAAGCTGTTTCCGATGACCAGTTCGGGCCGGCAGCTCGCCGTCTATGACCGTAAGACCAAGAAGTACACCTTCGTGGATACTTGCTATTCTACGCACCACCTGCGCTTCGCCGAAGACGCCAACAATACCCTGTGGACGAGTAATGACCGCGCCAACTTAATCGGCGAAACCATCGGCTGGCTCAATACCAAGGTCTTCGATGAGACCGGCGACGCTGACAAGGCCCAAGGCTGGACCGCCCTTGTGCTGGATACGAACGGAAACGGCAAGCGCGATGCCTATGTCGAGCCGAATCAGCCGGTCGATCCCACTAAGGACAAGCGGATCGTTGCCGACTTCTACTCCATCATGCCGAATCCTGCGGACGGGTCGGTCTGGGGGGCGTGGCGTCTCTACCCCGAACGACCGGAGCAGGCCGGCGCGTTGCTCAGGCTAAATCCCGGCCCCAATCCTCCTGCCACGGCCCTAACCGAGATCTACAATATTCCGCAGCCTGGATTCGGTATTCGCGGCTCGGACATCACCCGCAACGGCGTCGTCTGGGCCGGCCTGGCCAGCGGCCACTTGGCTTCGTTCGACCGAAGAAAGTGCAAAGGGCCGCTCAATGGCCCTAAGGCTACCGGCGACCAATGCCCCGAAGGCTGGAGCTTCTACCCCATTCCCGGACCGGGCTTCCCTGAAATGCCGCAACTTAGCGCCGAATCCAGCTATTACACCTTCGTGGATCAGCAGAACGTTTCGGGCCTGGGCGCCAACACTCCCATCATCACCGGCAACGAGTACGACGGCGTGCATGCCTTTGTGAACGGCAAGTTCATCACCATCCGGATTGCGTATCCCCTTGGCCTTTTCGCCAAGGGATTTGAGGGTCGCATCGACGATGCCCGCGCCGGCTGGAAGGGTCGCGGGCTGTGGGTCACGAGCGGCGACCGCACTCCGTGGCACCATGAGGGTGGCAAGGGGAGCAAGCCACTGGTCGTTCATTTCCAGATCCGGCCTAATCCACTAGCCAAGTAGGCCCCAAAGGGGCCTTGCAGAGTTTGGATCTGTCGATATTCCAGCGGAAAGCGCAGTTGCCAACCTTTTAATTACCCTTGTGCAAAATGCACTGTGCCGATTTGACACATTCCAGAACCAGTAGTAGCCTACCGCCGTCGTTTCGCACCCAAAAGCCAATTCGGAACGTAGGTTCCGATGCGTTGCGAAAATACCTGTCGATGCCCAGCGGCGGGATTTCCCCTGCGGACCCGTCGGATCGCCGGCGAGAACTTCTGCGGATTTCGCGGGACGGTTTTAGCCTGTCTGGCGCTTTCATTACTTGCTTCCCTACTCACTTCGTGTGCCGGCGGAACGGGCACCGGCGATAGCGTTAGCGCTCCCTCAGCGCCAGCCGTGATCGTCGCCGTCGCTCCTACAACCGCTACCGTAGCCACCGGCAGCACAGCGCAATTCACCGCTACCGTGCAAAACAGTGCCGCAGCCGCCGTTCAATGGGAGGTTAACAGCGTCCCCGGGGGCGCGACGGCAACCGGCACCATAAACTCGTCCGGGATGTATCGCGCCCCGAGCGACGTCCCCGGTGCGACTGTGAAAATCACGGCGGTCCTGCAAACAGATACGACGAGGTTCGGCTCAGCCGACGTCACGGTCGTATTACCCGTGTCCCTGACGCCAAGGCAAGTGGCTCTCACTACGTCCGAGACGATTCAGTTCCAAGTGGCCGGTCCGACGACGAACTCTGGGGTTACTTGGTCGGCCAGCGGCGGTTCTATCACCACCAGCGGGCTCTACACTCCCCCAGCTGGTGCTGGCATCTTCACCGTAACCGCGACCAGCCAGTCCGATCCGACGGCAAGCTCGGGTGCTACGGTTTACGTCACGGATTTCGCCGGCAATTTATCCTGGCGGAACGATTCTGGATTAACGGGGCAAAACATTCATGAACTCGCTCTCAGCCCTGTGACGCTGGCCTCCGGTTCGTTCGGGAAGCTATCTTCGTGCCCAGTGGAGGGCCGCCAGATCTACGCGCAACCACTCTACGTCGCCAATCTGGCCATGGGCGGCGGCCAATTTCGCAACGTCGTTTACGTGGCGACCGAGCACGACACTGTCTATGCCTTCGATGCCGATGCCGTTCCTTGCCAGACCATCTGGAAGACCAGCTTC
>Ga0207139_1102_pt1 | contig 12794 bp, 8 predicted proteins | sample Alteio_BWMinHeat_7_FD_153585 | JGI IMG/M metagenome (GOLD analysis project Ga0207139, IMG submission 153585) | Enriched cells from forest soil in Barre Woods Harvard Forest LTER site, Petersham, Massachusetts, United States -... | ecosystem: Environmental > Terrestrial > Soil > Temperate forest >... | reverse complement strand
CTCTACGTCCTCACGCGAGAAGGTCGCCTACTTTATACGAATGACCCCGATCTCACCGAAGTTACCGTGACTGAACGGCCGTTGGTGCAGCGCTTCATAAATGCCCCAATCAGACAAGGACAACTTGAGCTAACTGGTACGTCCGGTGAGCCGCTCTATGGCTTCTTCGCCGAGGTGCCGAAGAGCAACATCGTCCTCTTCTCGGAAGTGACAAAGGCCGCGGCGCTAGCGCCGGTTCGCCAGATCATCCTGAGATTTCTCGGGGTCCTGGCTATCATCGTCGTGATCGCGGCAGCATTGCTCCAGATTCCTTTGATGCGTATAACCGCGCCTGTTCGTGAACTCGCTAACATCGCGTTGAATGTCGGTAAGGGACAATTTGACGTGAATCCAACCTTGAAGGGATTTGGAGAGCTGCACGTACTGACATCGGCTTTTTCTTCGATGGCGACTGGACTAGTCGAACGAGACAAACGCGTAGCCATGCTGATGCGAGAACAAGCTGACAAAGCGCGACTTGAAAGCGAGCTCGCAATCGCACGGAGGATCCAAGAGAATCTTCTGCCCAACAAGGACCTTCCAAAGGAGGCTGGGCTCTTGGTCGCCGCTGAATACATCTCAGCCGCCGAGTGCGCGGGAGACTGGTATCACTTTGCGTACAACCCCTCACTGCGGGAAACCATCGTTGTTATCGCCGACGTCTGCGGTCACGGGGCCGGATCGTCGATGTTTACGGCCATTATCGCGGGGCTTTTCGAGGAGTATCGAGGCCGTGTCCATGCCCCCTTCGATCTGGAGGGTTTTGCGCTCAAGACTAACGCGGTAATCAATCAGCTCGGCCGAGAGCAATGGCATGCCACAATGCTCTTGGTACGCTACGTCGCTGATAGCGGAGTAATGGACATCTTACTTGCAGGGCATCCGAGGCCATTCATTAAACTCAGTGATGAGAAACAGAAACTGCCTCCGATTGCTACATCCGGCGCGCTAGGTATGTCGGTCGTATTTACGCCTTCCGTGCAACAGGTACCCTTTCCAAAAGGATCGACGCTTTTGGCCTATACCGACGGACTGACCGAGGCCACGAATTCGAAGAAGGTCATGTTTGGGCGAAAGCGTGTCCGCGACTCGGTATTCGAGGGAAAAGGGGAGCCGCGAGTCGCGTTGCCGCGGTTGATCGACGGCTGGCGAGGCTTCCTTGGCGAAGCCACGCCTGAGGACGATGTGTGCGTGATCCTGATGAGGGCGGCTTGACGCATTCTGCTTTCAGAGTGCTTCCCATCGCTTTAGCATCGTTTGTCGCGACGCCATCCCGAGCCAATCCTCAGCCTGGATTCTGGGCTCACCATGTCGAGGGGGTCGTCCTGACTCGTGGCCAAAATTCGCCGCAATGGCACCGCGTCAAGGAAGGAACGAAGCTTCCTGAAGGGCAGTTGATACAAATAACTGACGGAGCCGCCGTAACTATTGAGGAGCGCGGTGCGGACGATGACTCCGGCCTGAAAGGCGATCGGGTCCAACTTACGCTGACGAAGCCCATAGTCACTCGAGTGACTTCCGACCTCCTGCGCCAAGTCAAGCTCAGCAGCATATTCGTCAATCAACGTTCTTCGCCTCGGCTTTCGACTCAACCGGCCTCAGAGATTCCTTTGACCCTCCACGACGCGTGGCAACGAACTGCCGCCCTTATAAGTGGCATCCCGAAAGAGGCCACTCCGATACCGAACATGGTCGAGCTTGAGAATCAAGGCATGGCGCTGGCTCTCTCGGCGAAGAAGTTGCAGATTCTTTCGCCCGTGACAAATAGTCTGGTTGAGGCAAAGGAGTGGCCCAGCGAGCTAAAAGTTACATGGCTGACCCCACCAGGTGTTCCGAGAAAATATCTTGTCTATGTGTGGAAGACTGGCACGACTAGGGGGGCGCCGCAGGCCGAGACTCGCGGTGATAATTTTGCACTGCAGCTCGGTGAGCCTGGCACCTATTACATCCAGGTCGCATCGACAGATGGGGTTTGGTTGTCACCGGCTCATGTCGTCTATGCCCTGACGCCAACCGAAGCGCTGACCGGCGGTGACGCTACGGTAGAGCAGCGCCCGATCGCGTCGCTCATGCCAAGGTACCCTCCCGATCACTTCGTCGTTTCGTCTAGAACTCCGCGAGTAGCGATTACCTTCGCGTGGACATCGGAGGCCCGGGGCTATGAAGCCTCTTCGGTCTTGCGAATACGCTCCGAGTCCGGCTCAACTGTCAGGGAGGTCCAGACTCGCATCGAAGAAGCCGACGTGAGCTTGCCTCCGGGAACGTACGTTTGGACAGTGTCGCCAGCCGGGGCGGCGACTTCCACCGAACCGCGCCATATTGAGATTCTTGACGACCGACTGACCAATGCGGCGCAAGATCATCTGCAGATCCTGCGGCGATATGTGTCGGGCGTGACCAATACGACGATCATCCTTGAGGACGGGTTATAGGGATCTTGAAAAATATTTTCAGTGAATGTCTTGAACCCTCCGAATTACGTTGTTATAGGCGTCATAAATAAAGACATTTCCATTTTGGTCGATTGCCCCCCGGGCGAATTGAGCTTCACATAAGTGGCCGGCTGACCGTCGGCGGAGTATCCCTGGGAGCCACTCGGCGTATGGCACCTTCGTCTGCGGCCTCTGCAACAGAGAGCACTGGGAGCTTTTGACCCTAGACCAGCACCCTGACGAACACGGGCATGTGACAAGGCGGGTGGCCTGCGGGGACGAGATGCGCTTGAACTTGCCGGAGGATGAGTATTTCAACTTCCGAATCTCGTAGAGTCTTGGCCGTCAGCGCTGCGACGACTTGGGTCGAGCCCGAGGTCGACTCAATTATTTGCCGCCGTACGGGGAAACTGAGTTGCTTGCGGAACTACCTTTGCACTGGCTAACCCGATCGAGCACCCGCTTCTTGACTGAGACGATGCCGACTCCGTCAATGGAGTCCCATGAGCGGGGGGGAGGGGGTGAGGGAGCAAATTCACGTAAGTACCCTCCGGTACGTCCGCCGGCCCCGCCAGTCAAAGATGCCATCCCATCATTTATTGCACTTTTGCGCGTGGGATACCCTTGTGCCATTAAGGCTTCAATCTCACTCTCCTGTCGATCGACGATGTCGTACATTTGTAAAATAAGCCCGGCGACATTGAGCACGCCCATTGCGGCCCCGCCAAGCCTGCCTAGCACATTTCCTCCTCCTCCTGATCCGGGAGGTAAGATTTTTCCACCTCCCGCTGCCTTCGGGCACTCGATCGGTTCGGGGGGGCGGCATGGGACACTGCCCGCATTTTTAGGAATACGATCAGTCCCGACTTGGAGGCCACTTACCTTCGGGTTGGTGTTCGAGTATTTTAAGCTGTCCGGAACATTCGGATGCACATTTACTTCCACATAATAATTTCCAGGACCAGTGTTGACAGGTCCATAAATCACCTCACTGAAAGTCCCTCTCTGAAGAAGAATTTCGTTTGGCAGCGCTGTTGAACCGTGAACGCCGTCCTGGAGGGACAGTTGCATTAAAACCTGGTCGGGTCTGACTCCGGGCTCAAACCCCGGGTAAAGCCCTTGTGTAGTTGAAATATAACCAGGAGAGGTGCCGGAACAAGGTTGATTTATCGCCTGCACACGGAATACATTCGTCCCCCCCAGATTTGGCCCGCTGGAAATGAGTTTGTCTAAGATCGAGACGTCGGGGTGTGTGCGCCCTATACGAAGAAAATAATTCACTCCCGCATCGATGCCATATCGCCCCAGTGCAGCTTGTTGGGCGGCTGAATAGACGCTATCCTGGGCGGCGACCATTCCGGCATGGGCCGCCAACTGGAGGACAAATGCCCAAGTTGCTATGCGCGCTGGGAGTTGAATCGGACCACCAACAGAGCGCAACAAACTCCACTTGGAATTCAATTAATCTACCCCCGGGGCACCCAATGGAGCGGGTGTGGTTGAAGAACAAAGTTTTTTTGAGCGTGTCATCGGCAGCGTCGCTGATCACCGTGATTGGAAAGATCGACTATTTGCCGCCATATGCGGACGCCGCGTTGGCTTTGGAGTTTCTACGGCACTGCACAAGCGCATCGATGTCCAGCTCCTTAACCTTCCCCATCATTTCTTCATCCGCGTAACGCTGGCTAGATTCTTTGTGCAAGCGGATTTTTCGAGCCGACACTGTTTCCGATTCACCCGCGAATATCACGTATCCGCCAGCTCCAAGAACCGTCAATGGAAATGCAGCCGTGCCGGCAGCACCGGCAATGCTAGTTCCGAACCTGGCGCCAAAGGCGGCGTTGCCAGCTCCAGAAGCCAGGCCTGCATACCCGGATGCTTCAAGTATTTCTGAGACATACGGCAAAAGCCTTGCCGCGCCAGCCGCACCGGCTCCCCATTTGGCAAGAGCTGACGGCGCTGGCGTAGGCAGTGCGCATTCCTTGGGTGTGGGGCTGCATCTTGACGTACCGACCTGCAGCAGCTCTGAAGCCGATTGTCGCGGACTGTTTGTTGTGAACGGCAGTAATTCACCATTTTGTGGACTTCGCACGTAGCCAGCAATCCTCTGGCCGCTCAGAACGGCTGCATCCGCTTCGAGTGAATAGACACTTGGTGTACCTTGCGGAAGGTTAATTCCGGGGGATGATTTGGCAAATGCGAGGCCAGGTCCCGTTACATCCAGTCCCTTTCCCCAGACCATGGGTTGGCCGTTCTTAGACGCCTGTCTGACCGCTGCTAGGTTGTAATTCAGTCCAGTCTTTGCGCCGAAATTCCACGGGTTCACAGGCTGATCAAATCCCCGATCACAGGCTAAATTCTGCGCCGCCATCCTTATAGGGTTGGTCGCTCCTGCCTCCCTCATGGCCCTGAAGTAAGCCACCTCGTTAGGCTGGCCAGGTACCATATCGCGGTACAGAGCAACAGGGGTTTGACCTTGCGCCGCAGCCTTGAATTGATCCCATGAAAGGATCGGCAGAGGATAGGACACCGGTGCTCCATAGAAGTCTTCGGCGAAAAGAGCGGAGCCTGGAGTTACCGCCGCCAACGTGACAGCGAGAATACTGATGAAGAGGCTGAAATTTATGTCCGCGGAAGCTCTCATCTTTGTCCCCATAGGTGACCATGGTCTTTGTTAAGAATTTTGGAACGGCTCTTTTTGACGACAGCTTCGCCTAGATAACAACTCACTGGCTCATTAACCCCGAAATCAACGACTGCGGCGTTGTCCTCGGATAAACTTCGTAGTCAGTCATATATCCGGTATTTGCATAGGCCATCGTGCGCGCCACGTTCTCAAGCGATGAACTCATATACGTCTGTTGTCCGGCTAAACTATATGCGAGTGTTGTAGTGTCTTGCTGCCCATTGCTTAATGATGTGATCAGCGTCGGTTGCATCAGACTGTTCCAAGACGATATCGACGCCGAGTAGATCGTTGGTCCACCTGCGGTCAAGGCAACGGATGTAGGTGCATCTGTCGTATCATCGCGTTGGATGGTCAGAGTCGACAGCCCATTGTCTGACGTCACCCCGGTTAATTGCCCACGGCCATCGAGCGTTTGGCAAACTCGGGACGTCTGCGAGGCGGCGTTCTCATCGCACTCAACGGTCGATGTCGGATCGGTGGGGTTGCTCAAAAACACCATGCGTTCCTGAACGACTCCGCCGATCGACATAGATGTTGGTCGCCCGATCGCATCATACGTATAGTCGGTCTCGAGCGGGGAGCCCGCGGTCACGACCCCCGTTACCCAAAGGTCCTGACGCGACAAGACCGTCAGCATGGGAAGAAGGTCCGGGAGACGTTGGACTTTCGAGATGTTCCCGGTTGCGTCGTAAGTGTACTGAGTGCCAATCCCCGACGGAATAGTCACGTTCTGGGCGACACGGTCCGAAGTCCCGTCATACGTCTGATTTATGGCGTCCCCATTCGATGTCGCCATCATCGTGAGCCTCTTCAGGTTATCGAACTGATAGCTCGTCCAATCTCCAGTCCCGAGAGCATCCGATACCAAGAGACTTGCGCCATAGGTCAAGTTGGTCGAGTTCTCGAGGAGCTCCCGACCGCCAAATTGTTGGTTCACTTGGACTACTCGCGATCCCCCGATTTCTCGGAGAAAGAGCGTGGTCAACGTCGTGACATCATATGTTTGGGCAAGCAGGAGACCGGTCCCGCCATAGGAAAACTCTTGAACCCCGTATTCCACGGCGGCGGGATAATAAAGACTGACGAGGCGGCCGTTCTTGTCATAGGTGATGTTCCAGTTCCTTGCGATCGCCTGAAACGGATCCGGGTTAACGGTTTGAGTCACGGCATTGAGCAATGGTAGCCCGTCATATGGCGACAGTTGATAACCGAAATCGAGGCGCCCAGCGAACGCATCTCGCATGCTGATTGGAAGGCCGGTCGTGGGATCGCGCTCGATGCGACCGGTGGCGAATGCTTGTATAGAGCCACTGGGTCCGCCCATGGTGAACGTGTAGGCAATGAGGTAATGGCTTCCATACGGATCAAAGGTCGCGCCAGCGTTTGAGGCCCTATCAAATAGGACATAGTGTCCGCCGCTCTGCGCAAGCCACAGGCGGCCATCTTCGGAAACCAAGATTCCGCTTGGTCCCGTCACGAACGTGGTCTTCCCCTCCGGGGTTTGCAGGATAGCTGTGCCATCACTATTCATGTCAATTTCAGACTCAAACGACATGACCCATCCGCTACCGATAGGTGTCCGAGTGCCCACATAAGAGTCGTGGTAAAGCAATTCGACGCCCATCGCCAAGTCGACAGGGAAATGTAAGCACCCGGTTTGGGCGGTCACCCAGTTACTAACAGTGAGATCGCGGGTGGAAGGAGTCGAACACAGGGAGCCGGTGCCGGCACCAGGCAGACCGCCCAGGACTCCAACTGACGCGTCAAGCTTCGCAAGCAGCGAGATGTCCGGCGCTCCAGCTGGACGAGGAGCATCCGGAATAGGCTTCATATCCTGGGCGAGGGCAATCCATGTGTTGCCCCCCGGGATAGCGTCAATTACTGGCAAAATAGGGTCTGCATCAGTCAAAGGAGAGCTTCTCAAGATCGTGGCGGCACCTACTTCTTGGCCACTTCCGCCCACCGCTCTTTGTGTCGAGCTCTGTGGGCCGGTGGCCGCTACACCACTTGAAGAGGAAGTTCCAGCCCCGCTGAGCCAGGAAAATACGGTCACTGGAACCCCGGCCGGAGGCAGGTCGGATACTGGAAATCCGCGGACCTGCACGCGTGCATCTCCGTTGGCGTCTTGCTCGGTAGACACCGCGACCCCAAGGAGATTCCGTTCAGCACGTTTGATGGTGATTCCATCAAGGCCTTTGGTGAGACCGTTGTAGAGAGCGGGGGCCACGACTGAAAGCACGACTGTCGCTTGATCGCCAGAATGGTTGCTCACCGCCGAGATTACTGCACTGACAGGCGCTCCTAGGAACGGAAACACAACCGTAGAACCAGGACTCGGCAGTGTTCCCACGCCCGACAGAGTCATGGAGGTAAGAAGGTGGGATGTAGGATCAAATTTTAGGTCGTCCAGCCGCACCCCGGACATGGACTCGGCCGGCAACGAGACTACGACGGGGTCACCGGGAGAGATCGCCCCCCCCGTAAAATGCAAAACGACGTCACCGTTCTCTACCTCTGCCCCGGTGGAGAGAACAGACCTCAGCTTCGCTTCAGCGGGATAAGAAACCTGGCTGCCTGACCCGTACTTCCCGTTTGTGATGGCAACAATCTCCGCCTGATCGCTAGAAGTACCATCAATGGTGACTCCCGCCACCGTCGCTGATTCGCTGCGAGGCTGGGTGGTAATAGCCACCTGGACGATTTGACTGTTTTCAAAAGCGGCGTTCAACTCGCTGCAAAACCCTTGTCCATCCTCAACAGCGAGCTCCGCGGGCAGCGTCAACGCCCCGCTTGAGAATTCCGATACGAAGCCGGTCATTCCGAAGGGGGGGTGCCCCGCCGCCGTCGTTGTCGTTTCGTCCTTAGGAGACAGCACCATAAACTGAAGATGATCTCCAGCATTGATGGAAGGAGCCGGGCCATTGCCGACTGACTCGACCGTGACCTTGCAGCCCTGGGGCGTGCCGAGAACAACACTTGAGATCGAGGCCGCAAAGCTTTGCGACGTGGCTGCCAAAACCAATCGGTCCCCAGTGGCGGCGGCCGGTGGGGTTATCGCTGGAATCAGGATCGTTTCGCCACGTTCTCCGACCAAACTATTGGTGATATTCGAAGTAACAGTGACCGCCGAGACTGCCCCCGTCGGAGTGCTTTGAGTCGCACCTGATCGTTCGTTTATGACGTCGGGACGGTTGCGGAGAAAAGACTTCAAACGCCCGCATGCCGGAACGAAAACGCTTCCGATACCAACTGCAATTGCAATTCCTACCGCCGTCTTTGTCCGATGTTGAATGCGTGGCATTGATCGCGCCTCCAGTTTAAGAAGACATTCGAATATCTGTACATAGACGTCTGATCGCCACCTCATCTCAGATATGAGAACGATTGCGACCGGCTGAAGAGTTCAGACCGCTTCAAAGAGAAGTCGCGAATGTAAATTTTTTTGTAAAAACTACGAAAGAATGGCGAGTGTCGCGGATGAAAAACCCGGCAGGACCATGGGACGTGAATTCTGCTCTATGTTTCAACTATCGGGAAAGACCAGCGTGTATTTAGCGTAATGCGTACCGTCCGGATTTGACGGTGTTTAATCGGCTGCAATTTCCCCAAACGAGAACTCCCGGACCGTCTACGCCACCACTTTTCATCGATTCATCGAGATTGCGCATTCATCGAGATTGCGCGCGCAGGGAAAGAGCCGGGGATTTCCCCTTCATTGCGATTCGTTACATTGCGGAATCAAGATTTCCCATGTTCCGCCGTTGAGTGGTTACAAACCTACATTAAGACGTGGATCCCGCTCCGCCTTCCCCGGCGGAGCGTTCTCTTTCGGATTTTACTTACCGTCTCCTTTCGATAACCCAACAATCACATGACATTTCAAACCGACTCTCCCACGCACTTGCAAAGTGGTAGATGTCGCATATAGAGGAGGCTCCTAATGAACAGGCGACTCGATTCGGCTTTAGTCTTAATGGCTGGGGGAATGGGTTTGTTAATAGGCTGCTCGCAGCATCATGCACCAGCCGTAGCAGCGGCGCCATTCTTCGCCCCGCGGAATGATACCCCCCGCCCCGGTCAGGGGCTGGCTCTGACGGATTCCGATGTCAAGGTCGATCGACCATGTCAAGCGCCGACAGGTGGAGATAGCTATTTGGCGGGTGTAGACCTAGCCAGTGGTTGCGTCACCCTTGTATTGGCAAGCGTGGGTCCCGTGACGGTTGTCTATTCTGACGTCTCCGGCGCATGGATGTTCGCAACGCCGATATCGGCTCAGGTCGGGCTGGACGTTGACTCCCCCTTCGTGTTTGACGGCGAAGCATTGACATTTCAGTCTCCTGGGGGCGCGCTCGCCTTTCAGGCAAGGCCCGACGGCAGTCTCCACCCGGTACCAAATGACGGATCAAGTGTCGAGCAAGTAACAGGCCCCGATGGGACAGAGACTATCGAGTGGAGCTCCTTAGGCGTTAAGAAGATCTATCAACGCTTTGGCGCGCCCTGGCTTTTAACCGCGGTTCAGGCGCTTGGTGGGGCGTCGGGAACACAGGTCATGACGCAATGGACTTTGGCTCGCGATGCCGCCAACGGCGGTCGGCTGCAAGCACTTACTGCACCAGATGGCGGCCATTACACCTTCGGATATCACGGACCCGGGGACGGAAATCTCGCGGGCCATCTTCAGGTGATCAACTGGCCACTGGGTGCAACCACCAGCTTTATTTATGGCTCCGACGGGTCCCTTCGCGCCCTCATGAAGAGCGCGCCGATCACCCCTCCCTCGGTAACGACCCTCGCTTATGGTAGTGCATCGACACAATCCGGAGCTCTTCTTGCGGCCCTGTTGGCGCCAGGGCAGCCCGTCTTGAGCATCTTTAGACAGCCTTCCGGGATGGTTCAAGAGTCGATCTCGACCTCGTTAGACGGTACGACCATCACCAACGACGATAAATTCGCCTACTGCGCTGATCCGCGGGACGGAAGTCAAGTGACCCGCGTCAGCGGGTCGTTGCGGCAGCTTCACGAGTGGCGATATATGATCGGGTCCGCCGGATCCCCCAACGCGTTGACTGAAATGCTTGATTTTCTAACCAACACGGATACGGCGATGTCTTGGGATGTGCCCTCGGCGACTCTGACCGCGGAAATCAACACGGCGACGGGCGCCGGCTATAATTTTGCGCACGACACGACGACACGAATGCTAACAAGCGTCATTTCTCTTCCCAGTCAGCAAACTGTCTTCCAGGCATCGACGTTTTCCGCGCCTTTCGACCAGGCTCTGACGACCTATGACGAGTTGGGAGTTCGATCTGATATGACCTATGACTCAGCGGGTCGGATCAAGAGCGTCTCTCGTTCGAGCGATGTCGTGACCTATACCAGGCAATCGACCTCCGATGGCGGCTACCAGACATGCAAACAACTAAACTCTCAAGCGACCCAATGTTTTTCGTTTGATTCGCAGGGACGCTTTACAAGCGCCTTAAACAATGTCTCCCGGGCCAAAATGTCCCAAGTGGTCAACGGCACGACGTCAACAATCACGTTGCCTGACTTAGACGTGCTAACGGTAAATTCCGGCCCAACTAACTCGACGCCGAGTGTATCGTTTGTCGGTCCGCCGGCCGGATCTGGCGCGACGCAGCTAACATTATCGCAAGACTCCGTATTAGACGGATTTGGGCGTACTGTCGCCATCAGCGGAATCAATGGACCCCAGACCTGGCAATATAATTATGACGACGCCGGACGCGTCATTGCGATGAGCGTGCCCGGCAGCACTCTTGGCTTCACCTACGGCATTTCCGGCGATCTCCAATCCATGACGAAGAATGGAGGCGCAGTGCCTGTAGAGTTGCAGAACGAAAATATGGGTCAAGCGAAGGACGTAGCTTGCCTTTCGAACTTGACGACAGAGACTAAGCCGACTCTCATCGACACGTTAACGGCCGGACAACCATGTCTCAATGACGAATCTCTCGACCCGACGATGTTGGTGTGCGTCGCGAGTGGCGACTCAAGCGGGCAGAGCGGCGACAATTCAACTGGCACGGGATCTTCGCCGCCGCCGCCGCAGTTTGGTGGCGTATCAGCGTTTGTGGCCAGCAGTATCGCCGTGGCGATCACATCCTCGAACGTGCCACCCGCAATGGTGCAACTTCATTCGGTGCAGTTTCCGGATAGCTCGTCTCCTGCAATCACGACGCAAAGTACCTGCCGCTGGCAAGACCGGTGCGTGGATTGTCAAGATTCGAACGATGCGATGGTTTGCTTAACCAGCGCCCTCTTTGCGATGACCGATGAGTATGCGCCGGCAACCCTTCAGCAGGAAATTTTTGGACTTGGAGGTCGGGCACACGGAATGTTGGACAGACTCGCATCTGCATTTCCGGATGATGGCCTGATCGTTGAACGTGCCCAGGTTGGTGACTGCGTGGCGTCCATATTGGGGGTTCAGGCCCAAGCTACCGCGGCGTGGTTCACGACCAGCGGCAGTGACTTTTCTTATCTGTCGCAACTTCCGGCTGCCGACCAGAGCGCACTTTCGGTCGCAGGGTTTTCCGTCCCTGCTTCGATGCCACAACCTCAGTTGGTGGAGCCTGACTCCCCTACGAGCCTCGTCGATATCCTTGCCTTTTTCGGCACATTTCCTGCGCAGACAGGTGTTCCGGGATCCAACTGGCAGACTCTCCCGCAGGTCGGATTCCAGGGGTGTCAGACGGAGCTTGCAAATCTAAACGGAGTTTTGGCGATTCAGCGCGCCGCCGCTTTCGCCCGGGCTACATTTGTAAACTAGGTCCGGAACCTGCAACCGGTGGAGAAAACTCATGAAGACTTCGATCTACACGCTCGTCGCATCTTTCCTACTGGTATGTTGCACTCAACCAACAACCCACAAATCCGCTGCTGGTACACCAGTGACGATGAAAGACCTTGTGACGAAGCCGGAGTTACAACACGGCTTTCATAATAGCTTGAGCAATGCGAACTTGATCGATGCTCTTGAGTCCTCCAATCTACCGGCCGGCTTCGCTACCCCGGCCCAACTCGTGCAAATTCAGGCGCTGACTACGCCGCCGTCGCAGATCTATGCCGGACGCGCCTTGGCGCTCGACCAATGCATGACCGCCGGATTCGGCGGCAACGCCAACGACGCGGCAATTGCCGCGCAAGCATTCAAGACTGCCGGGAGCCCTAGTCATCTCGCCGACGTCTTTACCCAGCGTCAACTGCTCGGCATTTTTTCACCGAAACGGGACTGGCTTCAGGACGCCATTACGTCCCTACAGGAATCCGACGCCAGTGGGACGCTGAGACCTACATTGCCCATTCACCCCAACTTCGTGACTAGGATCGGCGGAGGGTCAAATCCTGATAACTGGGTGCTTAACGCCGTGAGGTTTCGGTTTGCCGATCGCGAGGAAATGCTTGGGTTGGCGTCACCCTCAGATCCATTGCAACCGATCATGGCGCAAATCAAAGTCAACTACTTTCTTCCTGTAAAAGACGTTCAGGCCGACCCCACGATTCGGAGCGCCTCGTTCATCTATAGCCTTGCAGTCAACGCCCAGTACTACGACGAATTGATTTTTGACACGCTGACGATTCGTCAGGACCCCACGATTTCGGGCTGC
>Ga0207139_1169_pt1 | contig 12870 bp, 10 predicted proteins | sample Alteio_BWMinHeat_7_FD_153585 | JGI IMG/M metagenome (GOLD analysis project Ga0207139, IMG submission 153585) | Enriched cells from forest soil in Barre Woods Harvard Forest LTER site, Petersham, Massachusetts, United States -... | ecosystem: Environmental > Terrestrial > Soil > Temperate forest >... | reverse complement strand
CATATCGGTGGGTGCTACCATGGCGCTGGATAGTGATGAATACATTATGCCCCTGCACCGCAACCTGGGGGTGTTCACTGCCAGGAAAATGCCTTTTAGCAAACTGTTTTTGCAATGGCAGGGTCGCAAAGAAGGTTTTAGCAAAGGGCGGGAACGGTCTTTCCATTTTGGTGCCAATGAGTATCATATCTGTGGCATGATATCGCACCTGGGGCCGCAGCTGGCTATTGCTGATGGTGTAGCGCTGGCGCATAAGCTACGTAAGGACCAAAAAGTATCCTTAGCATTTAGCGGTGATGGTGGTACCAGTGAGGGGGATTTTCATGAGGCGCTGAATGTCGCTGCTGTATGGGGATTGCCGGTGATATTTGTAATAGAGAACAACGGTTATGGTTTGAACACGCCGGTGAATGAACAGTTTGTAGTAGAACACCTGGCCGACCGTGCTGCGGGCTATGGTATGAAGGGCATGACCATAGATGGCAATAATGTGCTGGAAGTATATAAGACGATAAGCGAGGCCAGGAAATATTGTATAGAGCAACAAAAGCCGGTGCTGATAGAGTGCATGACCTTTAGAATGCGCGGACATGAGGAGGCAAGTGGTGTGAAGTATGTGCCCAAAGAACTGTTTGAAGAGTGGGCGACCAAAGACCCGCTGGTGAACTACGAACAATTCCTGCAAAAAACGCTGGTACTCTCTGATTATAAAAAAGCACAATTCCATACCGAGATACAGGAAGAAATAACCAGTGGCCTGGAAACAGGTTTTGCCGCACTGCCGGTAGTACCCGATACCGGGGAAGAGGTGGCAGATGTATATGCGCCTAACCTGAGAACACCCTCACCACCGGCTACTGACACCAAAACGGAAAAGAAATTTATCAATGCCATTAGCGATGGACTACGCACCTGTATGCAAAAATATAGCAACCTGGTGCTGATGGGGCAGGATATTGCAGAGTATGGCGGAGCGTTTAAAGTGACAGAGGGATTTATGAAAGAGTTTGGCAAAGAGCGTGTGCGCAATACACCGCTCTGCGAGAGCGCTATTGTAGGTACAGCATTGGGACTGAGCATAAAGGGCTATAAGAGCATGATGGAGATGCAGTTTGCTGATTTTGTAACAGTGGGCTTTAACCAGATCATTAATAATCTTGCCAAGATCCATTACCGCTGGGGGCAAAATGCTGATGTGGTGATACGCATGCCAACAGGTGCGGGCGTGGGCGCAGGGCCTTTTCACTCGCAGAGTAATGAGGCATGGTTTGTACACACACCGGGTCTGAAGGTAGTGTACCCCAGCACCCCGGAGGATGCCAAAGGATTGATGATAGCAGCGATAGAAGATCCGAATCCTGTATTGTTCTTTGAGCATAAAGCATTGTATCGTGGCATAAGCGGTATGGTGCCTGATGATTACTACACAGTAGAGATAGGAAAGGCAAGAGCGGTGCAGCAAGGAACTGAGGTGAGCATTATCACCTATGGTATGGGGGTGCACTGGGCTACTGACTATGCCAATGTGCACCCGGAAACTTCGTTTGATATACTTGATCTGCGCACGTTGCTACCACTGGACTATGACGCGATACGGGCTAGCATAGAGCGTACAGGCAAGGTGTTGGTGCTGCACGAGGACACACTCACAGGTGGTATAGGCGGCGAGATAAGTGCATGGATAACAGAACATTGTTTTAAAAACTTGGACGCACCGGTGATACGCTGTGCCAGCCTGGATACACCGGTGCCATTTGCGATAGAACTGGAACAGAATTTTTTGGCAAAGGGGCGATTGGATGAATGTGTGAAGCGATTGGTGAATTATTAGAGCGAGTAGTTTTGGCTAAAGCCAGATTTGTGTTGCTATTTTATCCCCGACCTGAAGGTCGGGGCAACTATAAGACAAGGGAAGCATATTTATGAATTGGCCAAAGCCATTAATGAAGATTAACACTGAAGTGAAATAAAAATAAAATAATTGCCTCGGCCTTTAGGTCGCCGAAACTATAGGACAAGGAAAGTATATTTATGAATTGGCCAAAGCCATCAATGAAGATTAACACTGAAGTGAAATAAAAATAAAATAATTGCCCCGGCCTTTAGGTCGGGGATAGATGAGAAAAATCAAACGGGCTTTAGCCCAATATTAAAAAAATATGATTCAATTGGCTTTAGCCAAAAAACTCGCATTATGCCGTATGCCAAAGTGATGATACATTTTATCTGGTCTACCAAAAACAGGCACCATCTCATCACCGAACAGCTAAAGCCCCTGCTGCTAAACCATATCAAAGAAAACAGTTTAAAGAAGGAGATTTACATTGAAAGTCTGAATTGTGTAGAAGATCATATTCATCTACTCATTTCATTAGGTACAGAACAAACAATAGCCAAAATAGCAATGCTCATAAAAGGAGAATCATCCTTCTGGGTAAATCAACAGAAGCTGATTAATCAGAAATTTGAATGGCAGGATGACTACATTGCCTTATCTGTAAGCCAATCAGCTATCGAAAAAGTAAAACAATATATCGCTAACCAGGAGGAACATCATAAGAAAAAAACTTTTACTGAAGAATATAATGAATTCATAGAAGCACATGGATTTGAGTTGCGTAGTTTTGGCTAAAGCCAATTTTTATTCTAAAATATCCCCGACCTAAAGGTCGGGGCAACTGAGGAAAATGGAAAGGATTTTTAAAAACTGGCTGAAGCTAATTAATGTTTATAAGGATATACAACTTGAAGGCTGAGATAACAGCAAATGAATAACAAAATCAAATAACTATTAAAAACCAATAGTGTTTATTATTTTGTACCCGATGCGAATAAGAGTATCCTACATATTGTTGTTTAGTACCATTGTTTTGTTCTCTTGCAAAGGAGGGGACAATAAAAGCCATGGGGCCATAGTGCTGGGAGACACCAGCAATATTGTTACAGAAATAGATTCTGCAAGGCTAAAGGACCTGGTAACAGATTTTAAACCATCTATACCATCAGAAGATAACCCGGATAGTGTAAAGTCCGCACAACAGTCTGCCCCGGATACTACCATTAAACAACCGGTTGCCGCAGCACCCGCACCACAAACACCTGTACAGCAAGCACCGGCACCCGCATTGCCACAGGGTAAAGGATTAACTGTAGCCTTTAATGACGTGACTGTTTTTATACCCAATATCGTTACCAAATCTTATCGTAACCAAGACCCTAAAAAAGGTAATGGCGTGAGCTATCAACTCACCAGCGGCAACCTGAACAATAACCAACTAAAAGTAACAGGCAGTGTAACCAAAGTGTCAATGCATTACCAAACAGCTGTTGTGTTAAAAAATTCCTTGCAATTGGATGCGCTGAGCTATACTACCGAATGGGATGAACTAAGCGGCGCAAACGGCAGCTACACTATTTCGGGTTTAGACGCCGGCAAGCTGGAACACAGCGATGCCAATAATGCTGAAATAAAAAAAGCAGTAGCACGCGCATTACGCGCACATCATATCAGCAGAAGAAAACAAGCTGAATGGCTAAACAGTGTACATCATACACGTTCGGTAACACATGCACCATTGAAGGTTGTATTAAGAAGTGTGGTATGGCGGATAGAAGGAAAAGACGCTAAGGGCAAGGCTTATCAAAAGCAATTGCGGTTAGATATTCCTTAATTATTTCAACAGGTCTTTACATTTTTGCATCTCGGGATCTGTTATTACGGTATCCATATGTTCGAGTGCATCTGATTCGTTAGGGTAACGTTTCATCATCTTTTCCATCAGGCAATCGCAGTAGGGTTTGGCTTTAGCTTCGCTGTTACCATCGCTTTTGGCTGCATCTATGCAAGACTGGTAGAATGTTTGCTTATCATCATCATCCCAGGTGTTTTTACAGGAGAGGAAAAAGCAACATAGTATAACCGGGAGCATATATTTTTTCATGCCTATGAACTTATTTTTGAACTTTTAACTCACCTGTAAAGTAACTAGCACTGCCCGGAGAACTTCCTCCTATCCAGTTGTGAAAGGTTGTTATATGGATTAGTCCTTTTTTGTTATTCGAATTTTTAAACACGATTTCATAATCCGTACTTCCAAGAGTTCCAATAACATAAAGTATTGCAGTATCGGGAATATCCCAGGTTGTATAGTCTGAATTCTTAAAATTATTTGAGTCTAATGTGGTTGAGAATTTATATAAAGTATGTTTAGCCCCAACGAATGGAAAAAATCCTAAAGAAGCTAAAGAATCAGGCGAAACAAAATAAAGTCCTGTGGTTTTACCTTTACCTTTTACGATACAAATATCTATATCATTAGCCTTAACGGAATCTACTGAGGTATACATAGAATCTGTTTTACTGGAATAATATAACGTTTGGCCATCATTAATTGATACGTTGAAATCAGTGTAATAATTCATACTATCTTGTACAGGTGGATTGGTGCCAGAGGTGCTTTTTGTACAAGATGTTGCAATGAAGCAAACAAATAATATAGCTATATACAGTTTCATAAATGTCACTGTAATTTAACTATATTATTTGTGATTTCAATTAATTACACCAATCCTCACCTACTCTTACCAGTTTTTTATCCAGTATTTCGTTACCATCATTTCTAAGTAAAACAGCATAGGCACCCAGCTTGTCTTTTGCAGCGTCAAATTGCACTGTAACAGTGTGGTTGCCATCTTTTATATGCTCTACAATATCATATTTTTCGTAGGGATGGCCTTTATCATCGAGTATGATGATGTATACATTTCTTGATATGCCATCTTTATATTTGAGGTCTACATATTGCTTACCATCGGTGCTGACACAGGTGGTCGCATTGTGAGTTGTATCCAGTTTATAATAGCTGAAATAATCGGGTATGGGCTGGCGCCTGAGTGCGGCTTCGAATTCGATGAATTTTTTTGAATTTTCAGCGTCAACGGGGTCGTAGATAGTGCTGATACATTTGTTGTCGGTGAGTGTCCATATGGCGCTTTGACCCAAATGGCTGAAGAAAGCATTCTCTTTTATATAGCGAACTGTTTTTATCATGATGCTATCGCCCTGTTTCCATAAGTTAAATGCTGACCCCCAATGCGGGCTCATAGCAAAGCTTTTGCCACAGAATGTTTGTAACGTCACGGCTGTTTCTTTGCCGGGCAGCAGGTCTACCGTTTCATCTCCTATTGCGACGAGGTTTTGATAATTGGTATCTGCCGGCTTGAAGATGAGTGCGGGGTCTATGTTTATCTTAATGGGGTCGTTGGTGAGGTTTACCATATTCAGGTTCAGGCATCTGCCCATATAACCGCCATTGCCGATGGCACATATTGATACCTTGTGTGCTGCTATTGCTTGCTTGAGCGAGATACTGTTGCCGGCATAGGCAGTGACTACCGGACAGGCACCAGCAAAAAGAAGCGGTGCCAAAAGGAGCTTATTCATAAAACTTTGTTTTGGTTATTATAACCTATACAAACTCTTATCCAGTTTTAACCGGTACGCTCTTTTTAACACCGCTTTTAGAAAGCTTTTGGTTTTAGCTAACAAATAAAACCGTCTTGCTTAGTACCCGAAGATCTCTTCGAGGGTAAGCTTCTTCACCTTGCCATATTTCTGCATATCAGTATCGCTTAGCTTTTTATCGGAAGCTACAATACAATAAGTGAAAGGTTTTCCTTTCATATTGTTATCATGAAATTGCTTCAGATCCGCATAAGTAAGCGCGTCTGCTTTTTCATAAATAGTTTTACGGATATCGCCTGTTATGCCCCTGCGCTCTGCACTCAGGTAATTGAATATGATCCCATCTTTTGTAATGCGGTCTGTTTCAATATCTTTTTTCAAAGCTGCCTTTGCTGCCTGCAAATTATTGTCAGCAGATGGTAGATCGTTGAGCAATTCATTCATTGCAATAATTGACTCGTTGAATTTATCAGCCTGGCAACCTACATAGGCAGCAATATAATAAGGGTCTTCTTTCTTAGCAGGTGTCATGTAATAAGAGTTGGTAGAGTATGCCAGTGCCTTGCTTTCGCGGATGGTTTGGAAAACAATGGCGCCCATATTACCGCCAAAATAATTATTGAACATGTCTATTATCGGCTGATTAGAAGGATCGTATCCCGGCACATTGCGCACCCAACGTATCTCACTCTGCACCATATCGTAATTAGCAAAGAGTACGTTGTTCTCTGTTTGGGTAGTGTATGTAAATTCTTTTTTCTTAGGTGCGTCCGCAAATGCAGCGGGTATTTTGTGCATTTTCTGTATAGAAGCTGTAAGATCGGTGAGAGAAGAAGGGCCGTAATACAATATACGATGGTCATAATTAGAAAGACCATGCAGCAGTGCTACCAATTCATCACCGGTGAGCGCATTGAGTTTTTCTTCGCTCAGTACATTATTAAAAGGATTCTTTTCGCCATAGCGCGCATAGTTTACGAGGCCTTGCATGATCTGTCCCTTATTATTTTTAGCATCTTTCCTGGCTTTTGCAATACGCCCTTTTAGTGCCGCCAATGCTTTATCGTCGGCTTTGCAATTGGCCAGTAGGTTTTCAAACAGGCTGACTGCCTGGTCAAAATTTTCCTGCAGTCCTTCTATATATACAGTAGTATATTCATTGTCTGCATTTATACTGAAGCTACAAGCCAGTCTATAAAATTCTTTAGAGATGTCTTCGGTGGTCATTTTATCGGTGCCAAGATATTGCAGGTATGATGCGGCTATTGCCAGTTTCTTTTTGTTCCAGGTACCGATCTTGTAGCGATAATATAGACGGAACAAACCATTCTCTTTGTTCTGCACATAGAATACATCTGCCGGGCCTACTTTGCTACGCTGCATATCTTTAGTATAGTCAACCCAAACAGGTGGTATATTGGTGATTGGCATGGCAGCTATCTTTTTTACAAAATCAGATTCTTTGCCTGCATTGGTTTCTACCGGTGTAATAGGTGGTTTCTCTACTTTTACAACGTCTTTATCTACCCCTTTGCGTTTATAAACAGCTACATAGTTATCACCATAGTATTTGTTGGCAAAAGCTACAATGTCAGCTTTTGTTATCATAGACACCCTGTCTATATAGGCTACATCATCTTCCAGCCAATCTTCTTCGTCGGTAAAGGCGCCCATCAATGCACGTGCACGTGAACCAAAACTTTCAGTGTTTTGCATCAATGCTTTTTTCTGGTTGTTGATGATAGATACAAGTAAGTTCACATCAAAATCACCTTTCTTCAATTTTTCTACTTCGCCCAGCATCAGGTTCTTTACTTCATCCAGGCTTTGACCAGTTGTAGCAGAACCGGATAATACAGTATATCCATAGTCTACCAATACATCGGTATAAGCAGATGCGCGCAATAATTTTTGTTGCTTTACAAGATCCAGGTCTATTAAACCTGCTCTTCCATTAGCCAATATCTCACCTGCTACCTGTGCTATCATCGCATCTTTAGAATGTACACCCGGTGCACGGTAAGCTATTGTAACAAATTCCGCATCGGGGCCTACTACTTCTTTTACTATAGGTGCCGCAATAGGCTGTTCGGGGCTAAAGGTATATTTAGGCACAGGCTTGGCTTGCATAGGAGAAAAAATCTTTGTCAATAATTTTTATCAGCACATCCGGGTCAAAATCGCCCGATACAATAACACCCATATTGTTGGGTACATAATATTTGTTGAAGTATTTTCTGATCTCGAGCAATGAAGGATTTTTGAGATGCTCTATGGTGCCAATTGTAGTTTGCTTACCGTAGTTGTGATTTTTAAAGAGGTTGGCCATCATCAGTTCATTCACTTTACGACCATCATTGTCCAGTCCGCGGTTCTTTTCTTCATATACCGCTTCCAGTTCTGTGTGGAATATGCGGAATACAGGATCGTGAAAACGCTCTGCCTGCACAGCAAAGAATTTTTCTGCAGAATTAGCAGGAATGTCTTCCGTATATACTGTTTCTTCGTAAGAAGTAAACGCATTGGTGCCTTGAGAACCCATAGAAGACATCATCTTATCGTACTCATTGGCGATAGCGTATTTGGATGCAGTACCGGAAACTGAATCTATACGATGATAGATAGCTTTGCGCTTTGCCACATCGGTAGTATGATTATACTCTTCATAGAGTTTGTCAATCATATCGAGATAAGGCTTTTCTTTCTTCCAGTCCAGCGAACCATAATGCTCTGTTCCTTTGAACATCATATGCTCCAGGTAGTGTGCCAGGCCTGTATGGTCGGCAGGGTCTGTTTTGCTACCCGCTTTGGTAGCAATATATACCTGCATGCGCGGCTCTTTGTTAGTAGGGCTAAGTATGACCGTAAGACCATTCTTTAAGGTATAGAACCTTGCCTGCATGGGGTCGTTGCTTACGTATTTATATTTATACCCGGCAGCGGTGGCTTCTTTCCATTGGTATTTTTCTTGTGCGAAGAGAATATTTGTACAAAGCAGCAGTACAAACAATAGTGCGGTTCTAATCAGTTTCATATCTGTATATATTATTGGGGGACGAAAGATAATAAAAATAAATACTAAAGAGGAAATCATCGATTTTGAAATTATATGTGATAATAAATAACTAAAATCGCCGGACATTCAACATGCATTTTCCATAACTTTGCCACCGAATGAATCTGAAGGTGTTGCTGGGAATGTACCAGGAGGATACCCGCCTAAAACAGCTGGCGGCCGGAATCTCATTGCCCAACCAGAAGGTTCGTGTGTATCTTGACAACCTGAGAGGGTCTTCCATCAATTTTATTGCAACGACCATTTGGCAGCTAAGCGATGCCAATCATGTGTTTGTGCTGAATGATAAAGAAGAGGCAGCCTATTTTCATAATGATATGGAGCAGCTGACGAATGCGCTCGATATCAGCTTCTTTCCCGATTCTTTTAAACGTAGCGGCCACTATAACGAACTGAACAGCAGTCACCTGATGCTGCGCACCGAGGCGCTGACGCGAATGAGTGGTAACAGCATTCATAAAAAAGTGCTGGTGACCTATCCTGAGGCTTTGTTTGAAAAAGTGGTGAACTCTACCTCGCTTACTAAAAACACGATACGCATAAAAGTAGGTGAGAACCTGAAGGTAGAGGCACTGATGGAACAATTCGTATCACTGGGCTTTCGTAGGGAAGATTTTGTGTATGAGCCCGGGCAGTTTGCTATGCGTGGGGGTATATTGGATATTTATTCTTTTGGTAATGAGCATCCATACCGTATAGAACTGTTTGGAAACGAGGTAGACAGCATACGCATATTTGACCCAGAGACACAGTTGTCTGAACGCAAACTGCTGTCTGTTTCTATTCAACCGAATATTGAAACGAAGTTTGAAACAGCAGAAAAGATATCACTACTACAATATTTACCGGAGAATACAGTGTTCTGGTTCAAAGACCTGGATTTTACTTTAGGGAGGCTGAAGAAAATGGAGGCTGAGCTACCTGAGAGATCGGAGCTGAGCCAGGTATCAATAGACCATGAAGAGGATGTGCTGAAAGAGCTGACCAGGGCTGATTTTGAGAATATGTACCAGTGGCATTACCAACTGCGCGACCGACATTTGGTAGAATGGTACAATCATTCGCTGGAGAGGATAGTACCAGCCCCAGCCCCCTCCGGCTCCCCCCAAGGGGGAGGGTTAGGGCCCATTCAAATTCAATTTGCTACAGAGGAGCAGCCGGTGTTCAACAGGCAGTTTGAGATGCTGATAGCTGACCTGAAAAAAAGAAACGGGTATAGCGCTTATATATTTTCTGAGAATCCCAAACAATTAGAGCGGCTTAGAAGCATATTTGAAGACTTGAATGCGGAGATCAATTTTGTTGCTGTACCTACAGCAATTAGTAAGGGTTTCATTGACCATGATAAAAAAAGCGCTTTGCTATACGGATCACCAGATATTTCAGCGCTATCATAAGTATAAGGTAAAGCAGGCTTATTCTAAAGGCAAGGCGCTGACCATACGCATGCTGCGCGAATTGCAGCCAGGCGACTATGTAACGCATATAGACCATGGTGTAGGCTTATATAGCGGGCTACAGAAGATAGATGTGAACGGCAATATGCAGGAGGCTATACGCATATTGTATAAAGACAGCGATGTGCTGTATGTGAACATTAACTCACTACATAAGATAAGTAAGTATACAGGCAAGGAAGGCACGGTGCCCCGTGTGAATAAACTGGGCAGTGATGCATGGACCAAGTTAAAGAACAAGACCAAGAAACAGGTAAAGGACATAGCCAGCGACCTGATAAAGCTATACGCCAAACGCAAGGCTTCACAAGGCTTTGCGCATACGCCCGATAGCTATATGCAGACTGAGCTGGAGGCCTCTTTCTTTTATGAAGATACGCCTGACCAAAGCAAGGCTACTGTGGATATAAAACGTGATATGGAATCGCCGGCACCGATGGACCGGCTGATATGCGGTGATGTGGGCTTTGGGAAAACGGAGCTGGGCATACGTGCAGCCTTCAAAACTGTAGCAGATAATAAACAGGCGGCAGTGCTTGTACCTACAACTATATTGGCCTTCCAGCATTACCAGACCTTTAAAGAACGGTTAAAAGATTTTCCTTGTACGGTAGATTATATCAATCGTTTTAAATCTGCCAAAGAGAAAAAAGAAACACTGAAAAAGCTGGAAGAGGGAAAAATAGATATCATTATTGGCACGCATGGCATACTAGGCAAGGATGTGAAATTCAAAGACCTGGGAATACTGATAATAGATGAGGAGCAGAAATTTGGTGTAACGGCTAAAGAAAAGCTGCGCACACTAAAAGCTAATGTAGATACACTGACACTTACTGCTACGCCAATACCACGCACGCTGCAATTCTCATTGATGAATGCGCGCGACCTGAGCATTATCAACACACCGCCGCCTAACAGGCAGCCTGTGCATACAGAGGTAATGGTGTTTGATGAATATGCGATACGCGATGCACTTTATTATGAAACTGAACGTGGTGGCCAGGTATATTTTATACATAACCGTGTAGGAAGCCTGCCGGATATGGTGGCTTTGCTTCGCAATTTGTGCCCGGACCTAAGCATAGGTATGGCGCATGGGCAGATGGAAGGACATAAACTGGAAGAAGCTTTATTTAAGTTCATAGAGAAAGAATATGATGTGCTGTGCTGTACCAATATTGTAGAAAGCGGTGTAGATATTGCGAATGCGAATACTATCATTATTAATAATGCACACCAGTTTGGGCTGAGCGACTTGCACCAGCTAAGAGGACGTGTGGGGCGTAGTAATAAAAAAGCGTTCTGCTACCTGATGGCGCCACCTATGAGCACACTACCTGATGATAGCCGAAAGCGTTTACAAACGCTGGAGCAATTCAATGAATTGGGCAGCGGCTTCCAGATAGCGATGCGCGACCTGGATATACGTGGTGCAGGCAATTTGTTGGGGGGTGAGCAGAGTGGTTTCATTGCAGAGATAGGATTTGAGATGTATCAAAAGATACTGGAAGAAGCCATAAGAGAATTGAAGACCACTGATTTTAAAGAAGTATTTTCTGAAGAGCTGGCGCGCAAAAAAGATTTTGTAAGTGATTGCACTATAGATACCGACCTGGAAATATTGATACCTGATAGCTATGTGGAAAGCATTACCGAGCGCCTGTCGCTCTATACCAAACTGGATGATATAGATAATGAGCCGGAGTTGGAAGAATTTGCCGCAGAACTGAAAGACCGTTTCGGGCCTATGCCAAGACAAGTAGAGGAACTGTTCACCACCTTAAGAAGCAGAAAAATAGCCAAAGAGCTGGGCTTTGAAAAACTGATATTAAAGAACCGGCAGATGCGCCTGTATTTTATCAATTATCCTGAATCGCCTTATTTTGAATCGGAGACCTTTAACAATATACTGGAGTATATAAAGAAACGAGCCAGCAATGCGCGCCTGAAGCAGGTGGGCAAAAATTTTATGCTGGTAGTAGAAAATATAGGGAGCATGGGTGATGTGCTATGGTTTTTGCAAGGCATGGCCGGCAAGTAATTATTAGCCCAAACAACCTGAAAGAAAGTTTTTTTTAATATATCTACAGGTACTACCATTGACAACAAAAATTACTTAGATTTGAAGTCAACATTTTAAAAGGCAAGAATATGAGGCCATTATTACTTACTGCCATTGCAATACTTACAGCAGGCAGCCTTCATGCACAATTATATGAAGGCGGAATAGGTTACGGAACAGGCTATGCAGGTACACCGCAAGGCATACCGTCCCAATACCAGGGCAGCAGTAGCAGCAAAAACCCTTCATTTATCGGAATGTTCCATTACAATATCAGCGATCTCTGGCAGGTGGGTGGTTCTATCGATGGCGCTAAATGGGTAAGAACAGGTAACTGGAACAGCATTGGCGGCAGCATTACGCCTGCAACCTATACAATTGCAGACCCCGCTTTAAGTTTTTGTGCTCGTTTCAACAGGATATTCCCTTTTTATTCTGAAGTAAACCCCGAGATGATCAAGTCTTATTTATACATAGGCGCATCAGTTGGAATGGTATTTACCTCTAATGACGGTCAGCAAAATATCAGTTCGGACGGACATGTAAATTATGATCTTGAAAATGGCAAAGGCTACACCATAGGCGTACAGGGTGGTTATGTATATTATTTCAGAAAGCATTTAGGTTTATATGCTGAGGTTGCTCCCAGGTATGCTAATATTACTACCAGCGACGCAAGAGATAATCATTCTCTCGAAAGCTTTCATTTAACTTATTATAGCCTGACAATAGGCGTTCGTTATCGCTTTAAATATTACTATTAATAGTCTCTAAGAAATAAAAAATACGTCCCCCCGGCTAAGCCGAG
>Ga0207139_1168_pt1 | contig 12945 bp, 14 predicted proteins | sample Alteio_BWMinHeat_7_FD_153585 | JGI IMG/M metagenome (GOLD analysis project Ga0207139, IMG submission 153585) | Enriched cells from forest soil in Barre Woods Harvard Forest LTER site, Petersham, Massachusetts, United States -... | ecosystem: Environmental > Terrestrial > Soil > Temperate forest >... | reverse complement strand
GCGCCGCGCGAACCAGCTCTTACGCGGCACCTCCGCCGACTTTTACGTCAACCCTCAGCAGCGTGAGGATTTGCGCAAATTGTTCGATACGTTGACCGACATTCGCGATATCGAAGTGCAAATGAAAAACGCGCAAGGCCGCGAATTTACCGCCGAGCTGGCGGCAATTGCGGTCGATTATGGGACGGCGCCCTCCATCCTGGTGGCGTTGAACGATATTTCCCAGCGCAAGGAGCTGGAAGCCGAGTTGTTTCATCAGGCTTCGACCGATGCGCTGACCGGTGTCAGCAACCGGCGCTATTTTATGGCACAAGCAGAACAGGAATTGCGCCGCTCGCGGCGTTTCGCACGTGATATGTCGGTCATGATGGTCGATCTGGATCATTTCAAGCACGTAAATGACGAACACGGCCATGCGGCGGGCGACGCTGTATTACAGGGCGTCGCTAAACGCGCGCTGGAAAGCCTGCGGCAATCGGATCAATTGGGCCGATTGGGCGGCGAGGAATTTGCCGTTATCCTGCCGGAATCCGGTCTCGCCGCGGCGGCCGAAGCGGCCGAGCGTCTGCGCAAACATGTCGCCGATCGGCCTTTTATAACTGGATCCCTCATCGTGCCCTGCAGCGTCAGCGTCGGCGTGGCGCAAATGACCGCCCATGACGGCACCGTCGACGATCTTTTCAACCGTGCCGACAAGGCGCTGTACCGCGCCAAGAAAAACGGGCGCAATTGCGTTGAGATCGATGGGTGAAAAAAATGGAGATAAACTCTCTTTTCGTTTACGGCACGTTATGCGATCCCGAAACGCAGCGCAAAATTATCGGACGCACTCTCAAAGGCATTCCAGCACGGCTTGAAGGGTATGAACGCCGCGAGGGCAAATGGCCCTACATCGTTCCTAAAAAAGGCGGTGACGTACAGGGGCTGCTGCTATGCGCGTTGAACGAGACTGACATGGTTCGACTCGATGCTTATGAGGGCGTTGAGCCACGCTGGGATGCCGGACAGCTGCGGCGGTTTTACATACGAGAACCTGTTACTGTAGCGGCGCGCGAAAAAAAGAACCATCTTTGCTGGGTTTATATGCCGCATCTCGCCGATTGGCCGGAGCATTGGCGGTAATCGGATGTTAGCTTTCCGCCACCACGACCCGGTCGCGGCCTTCACTTTTAGCGCGGTAAAGGGCGACATCGGCACGGCGCAGAAGTTCATGCGCCGTCACCGCGCGCGCGCAAACGGCCAAACCGAACGAAAGCGTCACGGGAATGGTTTTGCCGGCCGATATCGTAACCGGCTTTTCGCGCAGGCCCCGGCGCAACCGCTCGAGCACCGAAAGACCGGCGGCAAGATCGGCTTCCTTAAGGCATAGAAGAAATTCTTCGCCGCCGAGGCGGAACGCATCGTCATGCGCGCGCAGGCCGCGGCTGATATGGTCGGCAATGGACGCCAGCACGCGGTCGCCAGCATCATGGCCGTAGGTATCGTTGATTTTCTTGAAATGATCGATATCCGCGATAGCGACGCAAAAAGGCCGGTCGGTGCGGGCGAAACGGCTTAATTCGCGTTCAATGTCGCGCAACAGGCCCGCGCGCGTGCGTAAACCCGTCAAGGGATCGAGATCCGACGCGGCGGCGGCAAAAGCGCGTTCAAGCCGCCGTAACCCCTGCAGCAATTCCTGATACTTTGCGATCACGTCATCGTCATCCTTGCGGGTGACGGATTGACCTTCGGTGGTTTTCATCAGTACCAGCCGCGCAAGCGTATGCAGCTGCTCATGCTGCGTCGCCAACCGTTCGACGGCGGGTTGGTCCTGCGGCAAAGATGTGGAGGTGTTTTCGCGCCAGGCGGCAAAACTGGGGGGCGGTTTCAGCTCGAGCGGCACGTCTTTATATCCGCCCGCGTTCGCCGCCATCAGCCGGTGCCAGGCGAGCAGCCATTGAAGGTAGTCGTCAACCAGTTGTGAAAGGAGCGCGGAAGTGGAAATAGAAGACATGCCCAACCGTTACCAGAAAACGGCCGGAGAAAACAGAAAGATCAGGCCGATTTTACCCGCTTTTGGGCCTTGAGCAGTTGTTTCTTGATCTTAAGAGCAGCGATGCCGAGGCGGCTGTCGCGCGTGCCGATCAGCCACGCATCGAGGCCGCCGTTATGTTCGACCGTGCGGATGCCGTTGGCGGTCAGGCGCATCGGTACCATCTTGCCGAGAATCTCGGATGGAAAAGAGCACACTTGCAGATTCGGCTGAAAGCGGCGCCGAGTTTTGTTGTTGGCGTGGCTGACATTATTGCCAAAGCGCGGTTTCTTGCCGCTGACGGAACATACACGGGCCATTTTCAATCGCGCAGAGGGGCTGCGGCCTTCAATTCGGGTTGTTGCTTACAAGGCCTTTGCCCATAAGAACCAGGCCTATAATCCGAGCGGTTTATAGGGGTGAAAGCGCCGGAAAGTCAAGTTTTTCCGCGCCTTTTAACGTCATTCGACTGCCAGCCGCTGAGGCCGTAAATAACGATCAAAACCAGCGCAAGCCCGTACCAGGTCAGCGCATAGACAAAATGATTGTTGGGTAAATCAATGCGGGTCTGGCCGCCTATGGGTAAACCGCCGGGATTGGGGGTCGCATCAGCTTCCAGAACAAGCGGCAAAAATTCCGGCACATTCACGGCTTTCACCATTGCCGCGAGATCGACCGCGTACCATTCGTTCTGCGCGGGATGATTGTCGGGTTGCATCCAGTGGTGCCTCGGTTTGCGCAGAATGCCTTTGACCATCACGGGTCCGAACACCTGTCCCTCGCGCCGCGCGAAGGGTGATTTTTTATCATAAGGAACCCAGCCGCGATCGACGAGCAAGAAGCGCCCATTTTCAAGCCGCAACGGCGTCAGCACATGATAACCGCCCTCGCCTTTCAGCGAGATCGACGCCAAATACATTTCCTTGTCATGTTGAAAAAGTCCGAAAGCGCTGGCGTGGTGATAATCGGCATCGTCCACGTTCAGCGCGGTTGAGGCTACGTCCACCGGTGCCGTATTTATGCGAGTTTTAATGGTCGCGATGAGGTTTTGCTTCCAATGCAAACGCTCAACCTGCCAGGTGCCGAGACCAAGCAGCGTCGCCAGCATGAAAAAAGCAATGAGGGTGGGCCACAGGCGGAGGGTAAATGTACCGTGGGCCAAACGCAGGATAACGCGAGGCATGTCTACTTATATCAACGCAAGCGTTAAACGCAAACCGGCTTTCCAAGCCGTTGCCGTATCGACACTTCCAGGAACGTTTTGTCGCCCCGGCTGAATTCCCGGACAGGCCTTAAGCGCGCCGTGCCCATAAGTTCATTGCTGGCATCGTTTAATTTCCGCCGGAGTATGAATAAATTTGTATCATCAGGAAAAGACCAACCAGCGCCGGTTCCAAGACACGAGGAAAAACATCCGGAAAATTTTGCACAGGCGTCGTCGAATGTTGCCAAAACATCGTCAAAACTTGTCCGATCGATCACGAGACCAAAATCGAGGTTAAATATGACGCGTCCATCTTCCTGACATGCAGATGGGCTAATGACGGCATGCGCGAACGCGTTAGACATATAATCTCCAGTCTTAATATGTTTGCCTTAAAATCCAGGCCAGTGTTGCCAAACTATTTCATTTCGCTTCATCAGGAGTCAATGCGCTTAATAAAAGCAAGATAATGATCTTATTCCAGATTGGGGCTCGAGCCGTACCAGTAAATCGAGACGAACAGGAACAACCACACAACGTCGACGAAATGCCAATACCACGCGGCGGCCTCGAGTCCGAAATGGCTGGTCGGCGTGAAATGGCCCTTGGTCGCGCGCCAGAGACACACGGCGAGGAAAATAGTGCCGATGATCACATGCAGCCCGTGAAAACCGGTCGCCATGAAAAAGGTCGAGCCGAACATGCCGCTTTTAAGACTGAACGCGGCGTGGTGGTATTCGTAAGCTTGGCAGCATGTAAAGCTGAAGCCGAGGGCCACCGTGCAGGCCAGCGCCTTGACCAGATTTTTCTGATCGCCTTCCACCACCGCATGATGCGCCCATGTCACTGTCGTACCCGACAGCAAGAGGATCAGCGTCATGATGAAGGGCATGTCGAACGGATCGAAGGTCTTGATGTTGGCGGGCGGCCAGATGCCACCCAACACCTCCGGCGGGAATAAGGCCGCGCTGTAATAGGCCCAGAAGAAAGCCGAGAAAAACATCACTTCGGACGCGATGAAAAGCGCCATGCCGTAACGCAGGCCGATTTTCACCACCGCCGAATGCGCGCGCTCCACCGTCGATTCGCGGATCACGTCGCGCCACCATACAAACATGATCGTCAGCACGCCGGCGAGCCCGATCAGCGGCCAGCCGACGCCAAGATCGACCGTACCGATTTTTATTTTATGCATGAACAGCACGGCGCCCCCCATCATCAACCCGGCGGCCAGCGCGCCCAAAATCGGCCACACCGAAGGTTTGACGAGATGCCAGGGCTGCGGAATGCCGCTGTCGGTGAATTCGACGGTATCGTGATGTTCGCTCATTATATCCTCTCGGCTATTGTCCGATATTTTCAAGCTCGCGCTTTGACAAGGGGGATGATGAAGGGAAGGCAGCCTTGGTATTCCGATTTTTGGCCAAATAGAAGGTATATGACAAGGTAATATTCGTCACATCCCGGGTATTGGTATTACCGGCCAAGGCCGGATCGACATAGAATTGCACCGGAAACTCGGCCGTTTCGCCGGGTTTGAGAGTCTGATTCGTGAAACAAAAGCATTGAATCTTGTCGAAATAGGCCCCGGCCTTGTCGGGTTGCACATTATAGGTTGCGGTGCCGGTAAGGGTTGCATGGCTTCGATTATGAGCACGGTATTTGATGGTCGCCGTCTCGCCCAGTTTAAGATTGATCTTGCGAACTTCAGGGGCAAAATCCCACGGCAACCCCGGATCGACATTACCGTCGAAGGAAACGGTAATAACGCGGTTTTTTGCGGGCGCGGAAGTGGGGCGCGTAGAATCGGCGACACGCTGTGTCGTGCCGCCCAAGCCGGTCGCGCGGCAGAATAATGTGTAAAGAGGCACGGACGCATAGGCGAGTGCAATCATAAAAAGAACACTTGCGGCAAGCAACAGGACGACGCGTTTGTTTTTTTCCCGCCTGGGATCTTTATCCTGTTTGTTTTTTCTCTTCACGGACCGTATCCCAATTTTATTTTGACGATTGTCACGGCGTAAACCAGAACAACGAAAAAAACCAGGGCGGCAAACACCGCCCAATTGCGTCTTTTACGGCGGCGCACCCGTTCGTCCGCTAAGGGACCGGGCGCGTTCATGCCATGGCTTTCATAATATGATCAATCAACAGTAAACTTAACAACAGCGTCAGATAGAAAATCGAATAGCCGAACATCTGCCGCGCGGCCTTATGGGTGCGGTCGAACCAAACGCGTAGCGCACAAATGACGAACAGACCGCTGAGAATGGCTGCGCCCGTGAGATAAAGCAGCCCTGCCATGCCCATAAAAGCCGGCATAAGACTTAACGGAAATAACACGCAGGTATAGGCCAGCATCTCGATCTTGGTGCGCCGCGCGCCAGCCACCACCGGCAGCATTGGAATGCCCGCGCGCCGGTAGTCGTCATTGCGGTAAAGCGCAAGCGCCCAGAAATGCGGCGGCGTCCATACAAAAATAATCAGGAATAAAATCAAGGCCGGCAAGCCGATATGCCCCGTTACTGCCGCCCAGGCGATAACGGGCGGAAACGCGCCGGCTGCGCCGCCGATCACGATATTCTGCGGCGTGCGACGTTTCAAAAACATCGTATAAACGAAAACATAAAAAGCGGCGGCAAAAGCCAGCAGCCCGGCGGCGAGCCAGCCGATGGCGAGCCCCATCAGCACGATCGCGAAGAAAATCAGCGTGCCGCCGAATTCAAGCGCCGCGTCGGGACCGACACGCCCTTGCGGCAAAGGGCGATTACGCGTCCGGGTCATGATCGCGTCGATATCACGGTCATACCACATATTGACGGCGGCGGCCCCCCCGGCCGACAACGCGATGCAGAAGATGGTCACAAATCCGAGCAAGGGATGAATATGCCCGGGCGCCACCATCAATCCAACGAAACCGCTGAACACCACGAGCGACATCACGCGCGGCTTCAGCAATTCGATGTAATCACGTACGCGGGCGCCTTGATGCGAAAAGCAGGACACGCGGGTGAGAGAAGCAGTCTCGGTCATATCTCTTTCGATAACCGGCTATGTTATTCGCCTTCGGAAACTTCCGGCAGTGTTTCGAAGGTGTGAAACGGCGGTGGCGACGAAACGCTCCATTCAAGCGTGGTCGCTCCCCGGCCCCAATAATTGGCGCCGACTTTCTTACCCCAGAAAATGGTGTAGATCGCGACGAAAACGAAGAAAATCGTGGCGGCGAACGACATCAGCGCGCCCCAGGACGCAATCGTGTTCCAGCCATGAAAGGCTTCTGGGTAATCGGGAATACGGCGCGGCATGCCTTGCAGGCCGAGAAAGTGCATCGGGAAAAAGGTTAGATTGACGCCGATAAAGGTAAGCCAGAAATGCAGTTTGCCGGCCCATTCGGGATAAGTGCGGCCGCACATCTTGCCGATCCAGTAATAAAAACCGGCGAAAATGCCAAACACGGCGCCAAGCGACAACACATAATGAAAATGCGCGACGACGTAATAGGTATCGTGCACAGCGATATCGACGCCAGCGTTCGACAACACGATGCCGGTGACGCCGCCAAGGGTAAACAGGAAGATAAATCCGATCGCCCATAGCATCGGCGTCTTGAGCTCGATCGAGCCGCCCCACATGGTGGCGAGCCATGAGAAAATCTTGATGCCGGTCGGCACCGCGATGATCATCGTCGCCGCCGTGAAATAGGCGCGGGTGTCGACATCAAGTCCCACCGTATACATGTGATGCGCCCAGACGATGAAGCCGATAAAGCCGATCGCGACCATCGCGTAGGCCATGCCAAGATAGCCGAAGATCGGCTTGCGCGAAAAAGTCGAAACCACCTGGCTGACGATGCCGAAGGCGGGTAAAATCATGATGTAAACTTCTGGATGACCGAAAAACCAGAACAGATGCTGGAACAAGAGCGGATCGCCGCCGCCGGCCGGATCGAAGAAGCTAGTGCCGAAATTGCGGTCAGTCAGCAGCATGGTGATCGCCCCGCCGAGCACCGGTATCGCGAGCAGCAACAGAAAGGCCGTGATCAACATGGCCCAAATGAACAAGGGCATTTTATGCAGCGTCAGGCCGGGCGCGCGCATGTTGAAAATGGTGGTGATGAAATTAAGCGCGCCGAGAATTGATGACGCGCCAGCCAAGTGCAATGAGAATATCGCCATATCCATCGAGGCGCCCGGATGCCCGATGCTGCTCGACAGCGGCGGATAGATGGTCCAGCCGGTGCCAACGCCGGGGCCGACGAAGGCCGAACCCAGCAGCAGCGCAAAAGACGGCACCAAAAGCCAGAAACTGATATTGTTCAGGCGGGGAAAAGCCATATCGGGGGAGCCGATCATCAGCGGAATGAACCAGTTGCCGAAGCCGCCGATCAGGGCCGGCATGACGGTGAAAAACACCATGATAAGGCCATGCGCGGTGATGATCATGTTCCACTGCTGGCCGTTGGCGATATAGTGCATGCCGGGATGCATAAGATTTAGCCGCATCCATACCGAGAACGCGCCGCCGATCAGACCGGCCACGCAGGCGAAAATCAGATAAAGCGTGCCGATATCTTTATGATTGGTCGAACAGAACCAGCGCACGAAAAAACCGGGCTTGTGGTCGTGCTCGCCGGCAAGTGCCTCGTAATGGGTCGTCGTCATTCCATTCCTCGTTCTCTTTTAGCGCCGTTTTACAATATTTATCGCTCAGTTGCTGTTCGATCTTTCCATCGCCGCGTAATGCGGGGCATTGAGGAAAATTCCGCCGACGGAACTCTTTTTCGATTGTGCCCAAGCGGCAAATTGCTGAGGCGACACGCCCTCAATCACAATCGGCATATAGCCGTGGCCGTTGCCGCAGATCATCGAACATTGCCCGTAATAGATGCCTTCATGATCAATTTTCAGCCATATCTCGTTAAGATGGCCGGGTACGGCCATGCGATTGACGCCGAGCGAGGGCATAAACCAGGAATGCTCGACGTCGGTCGCCGCGATTTGCACCCGCACGGTCTTGCCGACCGGCAGCACGACGCGATTGTCGACTTCGAGCAGGCGTAACGGCTTACGCTTGATAAGCCAGCCGTCCGAAGCATCGTCGATCAGTTTTGCCGCCTGATCGTCGGTAACGCCGGATGAATCCCAAATCGCGTGGCTGTCGAAACTTAAATCGCCGTTGTCGGGATACTCGTAAGTCCAGTACCATTGATGGCCCGTGACTTTTAGCGTTAAATCGGGATTTGTCGGCGCGCGGTCGCTGTAATAGAGGAGCGGCATCGACCAAACGAAGAAAATGACCAAAAGGATGAGGGCGGGAATCAAGGTCCAGACAATTTCCAGCTTTAAATTGTGCGCTGTCTTGCTCGCGGTTGGATTGAGCCATTTGTTGTAACGCGCGATGATGTAGACCAAAAGAAGCAGAACGATCAGGCTGATCGCCGAAATAAGCCACAAAAGGATATTATGGTAATAATCGATATAGCTTTCCACCGGCGAACCGGAATTTTGCAACCCGATGCCCCAAGCTTTGGGGATACCGTCGGCAAAGGCGGGCGCGGTAAACACGCATGCCGCAAGTAAAAAGCCGGCAAAAGCAACGGAGCGCCAAGCGGCGGTAAATAATTTCGATCGAACGGACACTGTGGCTCCAGGGCTTTTCGTACGGAGAATGGGTTTGAACTCTCGTGGCTTGAGAGTTGCGCTGACTATATAGCGGCTTTGATCCGGCGACGCAAACGAGTCGACCGCAGGATCAGTAAACGGGTATATTATCTAAATCCTTGTCTTTTTCGGTAGTGAAGATATTTTGTATTTAGCCTTGCGTTCAAGCGGGGCGCGTCGCTTGGACGGTTCCAGGCGCTGACGTAGCAGGCCTTCATGCACGGACCTTCCGCGCCCCCCGCTCTCCCAAACGAATTTTCGCGTATCTCCCGCCTTCCCCCTTATGTATTCAGCATTACCTCGGAGCTCAAGCTGGCGGCGCGCCGGCGCGGCGAGGATATCATCGACTTCGGCATGGGCAATCCCGATCAGCCCACGCCGCCGCATATTGTGAAAAAGCTGATCGAGTCCGTGCAGCGTCCCGATACGCATGGCTATTCGACCTCCAAGGGAATCCCGCGCCTGCGCCGCGCCATCTGCAATTGGTACCAAAGCCGCTATGGCGTCGAATTCGATCCCGAAAGCGAAGCGATTGTCACCATCGGCTCCAAGGAAGGCATCGCGCATCTGGTGCTCGCGGTCTGCGATCGCGGCGACTGCGTGCTGGTGCCGAACCCGAGCTACCCCATCCATATTTATGGCCCCGTCATTGCCGGCGCCGATATTCAGCAAGTGCCGATCGCGCCCGGCATCGATTTTTTCGCCGAACTTGAGAAAGCCATTCGTGCGCGCATTCCGAAACCCAAGATGTTGATCCTTAACTTTCCTTCCAACCCGACGGCGCAATGTGTGGAGCTGGACTTTTTCGAGCGCATTGTAGCTTTGGCGCGTGAACACGGCATTTATGTGGTGCATGATCTTGCCTACGCCGATATTTGCTTCGACGGCTGGAAATGCCCAAGCTTGATGCAGGTCGCCGGCGCCAAGGACGTCGCGGTCGAATTTTTTACCTTGAGTAAAAGCTACAACATGGCCGGCTGGCGTGTGGGCTTTATGGTCGGCAATGCGACGCTGGTGAATGCGCTCGCGCGCATCAAGGGCTACCACGACTACGGAACTTTTACGCCAATTCAGGTTGCGGCCATCGCGGCCCTGGAAGGGCCGCAGGATTGCGTGCGCGATATTTGCATGACCTACCAAAAACGCCGCGACGTGCTGGTCAAGGGGCTGCATGAAACCGGATGGATGGTCGAAAAACCGAAGGCCTCGATGTATATCTGGGCGAAAATTCCCGAACCTTACGCGGCGCTTGGCTCGCTGGAATTCACTAAAAAATTATTGGCCGAGGCGAAAGTCTCGGTCTCACCCGGCATCGGCTTCGGCGAGTTCGGCGACAGCCATGTGCGTTTCGCGCTGATCGAAAACGAAGCGCGCATCCGCCAGGCCATTCGCGGGATTAAAGACATGTTCCGCCGCGACGGATTTTTATCCGTGCCGTGAAGAATGCCGCTTCCGCGCGGGAAATGGCGCTGCTAAGCTGACCTCATCAAGGAACCTGATCTTCCGATGTCCCATATTTTCGATCCTTCCATCATTCGCGAATACGATATTCGCGGCGTTGTCGGCAAAACGCTGAATAAGGCCGATGCGACGGCGCTCGGCCGCGCTTTCGGCACCATGGTTTTGCGCGCGGGCGGGAAAAGCGTCATGGTCGGCTATGACGGGCGTACCCATTCGCCCGAATTCGAGGCCGCGCTGGTCGACGCCCTGGCCGGAACCGGGCTGACCGTGCGGCGCATCGGCCTCGGGCCGACGCCGATGCTGTATTACGCGACGTATCAGACCAACGCGAGCGCCGGCGTCATGGTCACCGGTTCGCACAATCCGCCCGATCAAAACGGCTTTAAAATGCTGATCGCCAAGCATTTGAAAGGCGGCGGCCCGGTCTATGGCGAGGCCATCAGGAAACTGGCCGATATGGCCGCCAAAGAAGATTTCGTCACGGGCAAAGGCACGTCGGAAAAAGTCGATATACGGGAAATGTACGTGACGCGACTGATGAAGGATTATCAAAGCACGCGCGGCCTGAAAGTCGTGTGGGATTGCGGCAACGGGGCGGCCGGCGAGATTATGGCGCGCCTTAAAACGAAATTGCCGGGCGAACATACGCTGTTATTCGCCGATATCGACGGGCATTTTCCCAACCATCATCCCGACCCCACCGTCGCGGATAATCTGCGCGATCTGCAGGATGCCGTGAAGCAGCGCAATGCCGACGTGGGTATTGCCTTCGACGGCGATGCCGACCGTATCGGCGCGGTCGATAATCAGGGCCGCATCGTGGCGGGCGATCAGTTGCTGGCTATTTTCGCCACCGAGGTTCTGAAAACATTCAAAGGCGCAACCGTCATCGCCGACGTCAAGGCGTCGAAAACATTGTTCGATAAAGTCGCCGAGCTGGGCGGCAAACCCATCATGTGGAAAACCGGCCATTCGCTGATCAAGGCTAAAATGGCCGAAACGCATGCGCCGCTTGCGGGCGAGATGAGCGGGCATATTTTTTTCGCCGACAAATATTACGGTTTCGACGACGCTATTTATGCCGGCATACGGCTTCTGTCGATTATCGGATCGTCGGGAAAATCGCTGGCGGCATGGCGCGACGAATTGCCGGCCACCGTCAACACGCCCGAGTTGCGTTTTCCGGTCGATGAGGCGCGCAAATTCAAGATCATCGAGGAAGTCAAAAGCCGGCTCGCAAAGGCACATGCAAAAGTCGTCGACATCGACGGCGTGCGTGTGACGACCGAGGATGGCTGGTGGCTTTTGCGCGCTTCCAATACCCAGGCCGTTCTGGTCGCCCGCGCCGAATCGCAAAATCAGGACGGGCTTGCCCGGCTCAAAGGCCAGCTGGCCGACGCGCTGGAAGCCTGCGGCCTGGCATTACCGGCTATGTAACCGCCCGGTTTATATGGTGTTTTAGTCAACAAAATCTTGATTTTTAACTATTTTTTTATGAGCCTCGGCTTAGCTTCTATTCTTCGGCAGTACTCTTCTGTCCTCTGATGCGGAGGTTTCATCGTGCGCCACGCCTATTACGAAGCCGTTCTTCTGGTCGAACGGGTGCACCGCCAATTCCTCGAAGTAATCAAGACCGAGCTCGACCGGTTGGGGATTCAAGACATCAACAACGTACAGGCCCTGATCCTGTATAATATAAGCCATGATGAAATGACGGTCGGCGAATTGACGGCGCGCGGCTATTACCTTGGCTCGAACGTTTCCTATAACGTTAAAAAGATGGTCGAAAACGGCTATCTTATCCAGGAACGTTCGCCGCATGACCGCCGCTCGGTGCGCGTCAAACTGTCCGACAAAGGCCTCGCGCTGCACAAGAAGCTCGGCGAGCATCTGGAAAAACAGGTGGCCGCATTGTCCGGCGCCAACATCGCGGCCGACGAGTTGTCCAAAGCAAGCGATATTTTGCGCAAGCTGGAACGTTTCTGGACCAGCATGGTCAATTACGGCGGCGGTTAAAATTCCGTTTGCGGCCCTTGCCGCAAAGACCCGCGCACTGCAACATAGCTTTTGCGTTTTCGCCGGCTCGGAAACTTAACGGTTTTTTCTTAATTTCTTGTTTATACTCATTTTTTCGGTATTCTGCCCAAGTCTCTTGGCTCACGAACGACGCCTCACCTTTTTGCCAAGGAGTATTGCATGAAATCAACCGTCATCGCCGGCTATGCACGATCGCCGTTCTGCTTTGCGACCAAAGGCGAGCTCGCGAAAGTGCGCTCCGACGATCTGACGGCCGCCGTGATCAAGGCGCTGATCGAACGCACCAAAGTCAATTCCGCCGAGATTGAAGATCTGCTGCTCGGCTGCGCGTTTCCGGAAGGCGAGCAAGGGTTGAATGTCGCACGCCTTATTGTATTGCTCGCTAAATTACCAATTACGGTCGCGGGCGCCACCATCAACCGGTTCTGCGGCTCGTCGATGCAAAGCATTCATAGCGCGGCCGGCGCTATTCAAATGGGTGCCGGCGAGATTTTCCTTTGCGCCGGCGTCGAATCCATGACGCGCGTGCCGATGTCGGGCTATAACCCGATGCCCAATCCGCTTTTGGCGGA
>Ga0207139_1167_pt1 | contig 13297 bp, 17 predicted proteins | sample Alteio_BWMinHeat_7_FD_153585 | JGI IMG/M metagenome (GOLD analysis project Ga0207139, IMG submission 153585) | Enriched cells from forest soil in Barre Woods Harvard Forest LTER site, Petersham, Massachusetts, United States -... | ecosystem: Environmental > Terrestrial > Soil > Temperate forest >... | reverse complement strand
CACCACGCCAAGGACATGAAGGCAATCATGAGGCCCGCGCCGATTAGTGGTTTTCTCATGTTCCCCCCGAAGCCTTGGCCTCGCTTCGCCGCTTTTTTTCGACGATGAAAGCTAGAAAAAATGCATGCATGTATGTTGACCACCATATGATGGCAACAATCAGTTGTCCGGCTACCGGGTGCGGGGTTGTTCCCAGGGAGCTGTAAATTTGAAACGCCTTTGCATACGTCCAGTAAATCATTGCTAGAAGGATTGCCCATTTGTGGCCTCTGTATATAAAAATGCAGAGGAAAAGGAGCAGTGCTGCGTCCCCGTAGCTCCACTCATCCAAGCCCGCCCATTTTAAATGGGCGAAGAACGCTGTTAGCGCTGCGGTAAACAGCAAGGCCAGAACACTTATCCCTCGGGCTGACTGCGTAATCTTTAAAGTGTGGTATTCGGCAATTTGCTTTTGCAATTCTTCCGGTCGAATCTTCCACCACAGCAACCAATGATTAGCCTGCTTTTTCTTGGACGCTTCAGAAAGTGCACCTGTTTCGTCCATTGTTATTCCTGCGTCAAACGACCGCTTTGAAAAGCGCCCGTTTGGTAGCACGGGAAGGCGAGAGCGAAAAGTAGAATTTTATAGTTAAGCGGGGGCAGGCCGGGAAGGGACTTGTCTCCGACTTCGCTGGAATGGGGTAGGGTAGGGCCTATTAAATAAGCCTGGACTTTTTCGCCGGTTGGGCTACAATGTAGCTACAAGGAGATAAAGCCATGACCGTCAATTCCGTCGTCCGCGCCCGTATCGACGAGCGCACCAAGAGGCAAGCCGCTGCGGCGCTAAAGAAAATCGGCCTCACCGTGTCCGATGCTCTGCGCCTGCTGCTGGTGCGTGTCGCGGCGGAAAAGGCTCTCCCGTTCGAGCCGCTAAATCCGAATGCGGAAACCGTCGCGGCCATGAAAGCCGCACGGCGGGGGGAACTGGTTAAGGTCGGCAAGCCGAACAAACTGCTACGAAGCCTGAATGCGGGAGATTAAGTACACCAGCCGCTTCAAGCGTGACTACAGGCGAGAAAAATCCGGGCAATACAGCAAAAAGCTCGACGCTCTATTGATGGAGGTCGTCAACCTGCTCGCCGCCGATAAGCCGCTCCCGCGCCGGAATTTCGATCATCCGTTGGGTGGCAAATGGAGCGATCACCGCGACTGCCATATCAGGCCGGACCTCATTCTCATTTACCGCAAGCCGGATGATGACAACCTTGAGCTCGTGCGCCTTGGCTCACATAGCGAACTTGGCTTATGAAACTCGTGTGGTGATTGCCCACAATGAGCCTGTGCAAGAATTGGTTTGATTGGTATGCGGCTTTCGGGCCATCGACGTGGTCGAATTGGATACTCGCGGCATTCGCTGTAGTTGCAACGGTTATCGGATTGCGAACTCTCCGGAAAATCAGAGACCAAACCAAGGCTGCTATTGTTGCGGCTGATGCATCGCAGCGCAGTGCAAAAGCTGCGGAAAAAAGCGTCGATACTCAGCGACAGGCAATGCTGACTGTCGAGCGGCCTCATCTGCTGTTTGAGAATCCAAAATTGTTTGGGTTTAGACCTGAACCGCGCAAGGACTCCGATCCGCAATTGCCTTTTGATGAGCATAAAAAGCGGGAGGAAGCGGCGACATATCCAAGTGTCACTTATCGAGTCAAAAACTATGGGAAAAGCCCCGCATGGATAACCAAATGGTCTGTAAGTTTCAAATCCATTGATCAACTCCCCCAGATACCGGCTTACGAAGAACAAAAAGTAATCGGCTTTGCGATTCCAGCCGGAGAAGTCTTTTTGCAAGAGTCCATGCTTCGACCCGTTGGTCTTAGTTTCAATCAACGGATGCGGATTCTGGATCGCCAAGAGCGTTTGTTTATATTCGGCTTTATTGAATACAGCGATATTTTTAAAGAGGAGCCGCACAAAATGGGCTTTTGCTGGATTTGGTCGGGTCCAAGTACGTATTTCGGACCTGACGGTATCTGGGAGCCGAGCGGCCCCGAATCTTATTGGTACTACGATTAAGTGGTTCCTGGTGCCGGAGTCCATTTTGAACTTTCGACAAAAGGACGCATTTTGTCGAGAGTTGCCGGAAAGCGCCGGCAAAAATCTGCCTTCGGGACGGATCCCCCGGCTCGGATAGAGGTCCGTGCGGCCCCGCGTTTCGTGCATATAGGGCGGGTCGCAATAAACAAGCTCATTGCCGGTGAAGGGATAAGACCGGAGAAAAAGGCCGCGCCGTCGCCTTGCTGAAACTGCAAGTGCGACGCGCATCGCCGGAAAGAGCGATGTCGGCCGCCCCATCGTTAAATCGGGCGATAACCGCGGCGTCGAGGTCGAGGCCAATATTGAGCAGGGCAGGGCACTTCTGGCGGATGGCCCCGCCGTCTAAAACGGCTCGATGTAAACTTCTGGAAAGGGCAGATCGGCGAAAACGTCGTAATACCTTCCTCATAATCCCTTGCGCCGTAGTTTTCGGTCTGTCATGCCGAATATGTAGCGCGCTGCAATTGAGGGAGGGCGGTGATATCAACAATGACTGAAAAGAGCGATCAGAATGATGATGGGAATCGGTACCCCGAGCAGGAAAAGCAAAATTGAACGCATCGTAATTTCTCCTCAATCCTTTTGAGAACTGTCCGCGCTCCTAGGCAGAAGCAAAAATCGTTCTAAATAAGCTTAACGTGATCGCGCTCCCTGCCCCCGAGCGTGGCGGCATAGCTCGCGCAAAACGCGCCAATGAGCAGGGCAACAAATATCCAAAGCGATAGATGAGCTGCCGCTTTGCGGGTGGTCTCAGCCGTGCGCTGAATCTCTGCGAACACTTCAGTTACCCGTTGTTCTGCTGCTGTTTGGTCAATTCCAGTTTTTGCCGATACCAATTTGGCCAGATAGATGCGGTCTGCCTCAGGGAGAGTTCCTTGCCGGAGAGCATTAGCATAAATGAGTTTTGTTTCAGCACTTACTTGAGCATCACTGCGAACTGGGTTCGGAGTATCCGCACGGAACAAGGTATCAACAAAATATGCGTTTGGATCATCGCCTTGCGCCCCTCCTGGAGCGCTTGAAACCGAAGCTGCAGTTGTCGCTATTGCTGCGCTACCAATCATTGAGGTTGCACCAGAGGCCAAAAAACCTGCGGTAACTACGAGGCCCACCGCCCACACCAGAAATCCGTGGGCGGTATCACGAAAATACACTTCGTCTGTATGAATTGTGGCCCACTTTGTTCGCAGGCGGCCTGCCAGATAGCCACCCAGAGCCGAAGCGATAATTTGTACGATGATCAGCCAGACGATGCCGGCCTTCCCGATAGTCGATGCCGAGGACCCCATATTCGACCACGGAGAGACCGAAGATAAACCCATTCCTGTGCCCAAGGCGAGCAGGATGAGCCACAATGCGGCGGCCACAAATGCGCCGGCGATTACTGCGGCCCAGGACACACCCGATGCATGGGCCTCATTCCTGGCGAAATTATCGGCAAATCCAGATGGATTGTTGTCGATGGCAGAAAGTCCTGAACGTTCCATCAAATTTACCTCTTGCGAGGTCTTCGATGTCCTCGCGGTTCGGGGCTCTAAAGTGTTGAATTGCTGATACCGCACCCGCAATCTTGGGTTTTGAGACTCCTCAGGGTGCTAGCGACGATCAGTTCTCCAAAGAACAGATTACGACGATAATAACTCAGGATTCGAGTGGGGCCGGCCCTATAGATGATCGCCAGGGAGAATTATCACCGCTCATCGACGCTACGCGCTGAACGAACGTCCACTGCATTGTCGCTATGCGTGGAATCGAGCGTTTTGCCATTAGATCGTCTACTATTATAATCCCTTGCTCCCTGTTCATTGAAGTAGTATGCCCGGCACACTTCCGAGAAGTACGCTATGCTGTTTCTTTCGAGGCGCCGTACATAACTCAAAGAAGTCTGGAAACTGTCGCTATATGCGCATCGAGACGCGCGCGCCCTTGGAAAAGGCCCTAAGACATCTTCTCAAGCAGGGACTTCAAATCTTCCGCGTGTTCTTCCTCTGCTTTGAGGATTTCTTCGATCATCTTTCTGCTCGTTGTGTCGTCATCCCCGAGCCACCGCGCGATTTCCGCGTAGGATTCAATTGCAATCCGCTCCGCGAATAAGTCTTCCCTCAACATCGAGGTGAGATCTTTACCCTCCGCATATTCGGAATGGCTGCGGGAAGACAAACCGTCAGGATTGAAATTCGGCTCACCGTTGAGTTGGACGATGCGTGTGGCGATCCAGTCAGCATGCTGCTGCTCTTCGTTCGCATGCTGCAAAAATTCCGCTTTGGCGCCCTCGGAATTGATTCCGGATGCCATATAGTAGTGACGTTTGTAACGCAGCACGCAGACTATTTCTGTTGCCAACGTCTCGTTAAGCACTTTGATCACAGCCTTGAGGTCAGCTTTATAACCTTCGGTCACCGCGCCTTTTTCCATGTGTGCCCGAGCGCGTTCCTTAATTTTCTTCAGATCTGAAATGAATTCACTCATATAGATCGACTGAAGAGCAGAAACTGAGCCAAATGATAGTCTAAGTTTTGATTCACCGTTTTTTATTAAATTGCTGTACAATTCAAGAGTGTGTAATATTTACCGCCTACGCTGCGTCCGATCGTTAGCTTCTGGGTAACGGGAATGAAAACGAGACGTGCCCTGAGCGTGGGGCATCCATCTACCCATACGGCGAAGCCGAGCCTCCCCCCTTCCGGCGCTGCTGGCAACCCGTCCCGACCAATACCGGCTGAAACCTTGCCGAGGAACGCCGTTCAACCTATAGAATGAGTTGGAATCGGAGAGTCAAAATGGGAATTCCCAATGAATATTGATAAAACAATATGTTGGTAAACCGTTTGGGACTTGAAACGCATCCGCACTAAGCTCCGTCGATGAGTCGCAGAAATAGGAGGGATTCCATGTCACCAATCTTGATAATCCTGATTCTTCTATTGCTCTTCGGCGGCGGGGCGGGTATTACGCATATGGGCCAGCCGGAGGAATTAGCGTAGGCGGCGTAATCCTGATCATTCTCATCGTGTTGCTTCTCACCGGGCGGCTCTGAGAAAACGACCTACCAACGATAATTCCACGATCGCGAGGGCGGTTACATTGCGGGCGGAGACTTAACGTTCTCGCTTATTTTGCTTTGAGGTCAGGATCATTGGCCGATACGCATCTGGCGAGCAAAGAACTCAACTTTCCCCAGTCATCGATTTGACCTGCTTGTGGCTTCCTAATTGCTGGATACCAATTCGCGTGGTTTGATCTGAATGAACAGCATAAGGGCTGAAGCAGCTTCCAAGATCATCTTACTGGTAGATGGCGACCTCGAGATATTAGAGATCATGTCCGAACTGCTCAATGAACGAGGATATTTGACTGTACAGGCGCTCAACGGGCAAGCGGCACTCGATCTGCTGAAGAAAATGCGCGATCTGCCATTGCTAATCGTTCTGGATATGTCGATGCCGGTGCTTAATGGGCGAGAATTTCTCAGAGAACGGGGACGGGACGCTATCATCTTAGCGATCCCCGTAATTGTGGTATCCGGCGATCCCGCACCTGCCACTCTGCCTATGGGTTCAGATGCTTATCTTCGGAAGCCGGTAACAATTGACCGGTTGGTCGCTGTAATTGAATTGCTTTCGGGCGTTCAGAACGGTTGAAGTCCTCAATCTGTTTCTTGCGGGGTCTTAATGGCTCGCTGCACCACCTCCGATTCCATCCAGATAATTTCGTAAGACATCAGGGTGTATGGGTTTTACCAGATGCGCATTACAGCCAGCCTCTTTTGATCGTCGAAGATGGTCCGGCTGTCCGAAGCCGCTCAAAGCGACGATGATCAAATCCGCACGATCAGCCTGTTCGCGCATCTGTCTAGCCACGGAATATCCATCCATGTCGGGCAGGCCAATATCGAGAAAAACAACATCTGGATTAAATGGGCGAAGCGAACTCAACGCTGTCGTTCCATCCGGAGCAACCTTCACGTGGTGGCCATCAAGGGCCAAAAGCAATTCCATACTTTCCGCAACGTCATCATCGTCTTCAACCAAAAGAATTCGACGGCTGGGCGCGATGACCGTGGCGATCGCTTCACTCTCCTGGGTTTCGGACGCCATCGGGAGAATCGGTAGCTTGACTGCAAACTCAGTCCCTTCGCTCTTTTCCCTCCTCTTTACCGAGACGCGGCCTCCGTGCAGCTCGGCCAAGGTTTTGACCAGGGACAGCCCAAGCCCAATACCGCTCGACGAAGCTTCCGACCCTTCTTCGCTCAATTGAGTAAATCGCTCGAAAATGCTCTCAAGACGGTTCGCCGGAATTCCGATCCCCGTATCGCAAATCCTGATACACACCTCAGCGTCGGCAAGCTGTGCCGTGACTGAAATGTCCCCGCCTTCTGGCGTGTACTTCGCTGCGTTGTCCAGAAGATTTGAAAGCAATTGAACTAATCTATGCGGATCGCCATTAATGTACACCGCCTCATCAGGGAGCGAGACGGATAACCGATGCTGGCGATGTTCAATCTGCGGTCGCGTCGTTTCGATCGCATGATCTACGATCGTTTTGAGATCGACCGCCTTTTTCCGTAGCTCCAGCTTGCCGCGATTGATTCGCGCCACGTCCATCAGATCGTCGACCATGGCGCGCAGATGCTGAGCCTGCCGCTTTATAAGGTTCAGGGACTGCATAGCGGGTGAGCTTGGGGTTTCGCGGACTTTCAGAGAGTCGGCCGCGTAGAGGATCGCGGCCAAAGGGTTTCGTAATTCATGACCCAACTGCGCCAGAAATTCATCCTTGTTTCGATTCGATTGCTCTGCGGCCTCGGACACCTTCCAAAGCTGCCAACCCGACGAGGCGAATTCTGCCAGCGTGCGGACAATTCGCTCGTCTTCCCGGTCGAATTTGTGCTCAAGGTCGTGAGAGACGATCCAGACCGTTCCGATCGGTTTGCCGTGATCATGAAAGGGAATGAGGAGAGCTTCGACGAAAGGCGGATCAGTTCGGAGTGCCGGAAAATGGCGCTCGGGCAAGTGCATTAATTGCGTATTGTTCCGAGTGACACACACTCCGCACGGACTGGCTTCGAAAGGCATCGTACTGCCGCGATAGGAGCCGAATATCCCGGCTAACGCTTCCCAGCGAAAGAGGGGGCCTTCGATCAGACTGATCCCGGCGGTGCCCGCATTGCAGAGCTCGACCGCGACCTCCACCAGTTTTTGCAGCATGTTTCTCGGATTTTCAGACATTTCCCGAGCGAGTATGCCGAGCGCCCGATGCTCGGCTTCATAATCTGGTCGGCGGTGAGATCGATTTCGAAGTGCGGTTTTTATGTCGACTTCTTCCAGGGTTGCCGTGATCTCTGTTGAATCAGCCAATCGAACCGGCTCCCGGATTGTGCTGTGGTCCATCGCGAGACTCTCCAATCAAGCGCGCCAGAGGGTGGAGAGAAAGAACACCCGGCGTCGGCGCACTCTATCAGCTTTGACTTTGCTGAAACGAACGTCATGTTTGCTAAAGAAAATATCGTGTTCCCTAAAGAACATATAATAATTGCGGGGCTGTCTTAATTTACGAGGATGATCATGAATCCTTGAGCATCGGCTCAATCCTGCTCAGCCGACGTTGTACATCGTTCAAAATCCGATTCACGCCATCGAATTTCTCTGGCGGCAGGCTATTCTTACATTCCGACAGCAAATTGATGAGCGACGAAACCGCCTCTTGGTAGGCCGATGTCACGTTGTTCATTTTTGCTAATCCCTATGGTCTGGCAAACTGGAGCCGCGCAGGAGGGGGTGGTAGCATTTCGTCAATCGTTACCGTGAAATTACCGAAAGCGGACTCGGGATCTTCGGGGCAATGCCGTCGAAATCAGGCCAGCTCACAGTTCCAACGCGGCGATCGTTGTAAGCTTTGCATTGAAACCCGGATTTACTGAGCGGTAGCGCTGGGAAATCGGGAATCGGTCCCGGCGCCAACAGCGCTACCGTGACAGGCTCGTTGCACGCGTTGCGGCAGGTGATCCGCGCAATTCCTGCCAACAGAATGTGAGCACCCTGGGCCAGCGCAACGTCGCGCAGAATTAACGCGTGTCGTTTGTAGTTGGAAAGCGAAAGTGCGCTCACCGGAAGTTTAAGCTCAGATGGAGAAAGCCACGACAAGGCTCGAGTCGGCTTAGTCTGTCGAGGTCCAGTTTCGCGCGAAGCTTTTTTCTCATTCAAAATCGCACCACTCAGGATCGGGCGTATACACCGTTGGCGCCTACAACGGATAAGCCTGAATAAGGAGCATGTTCTAAGCTAAATAAAGTTAGATTCAAGGCCGATTTTGTTACAAAGGGAACAGATCCTCAGTTGTTTTCTCACACCGATTGTCGTCTCATCCGGCGACTGTGCTCAACGCCCACGATTCGGCGGACCTACGTTAGATTTAAGGGACACCGAGATTGCTTCAATCTTCTAGTCATGACACCACGATCGTCACGCGGCAGATCCATCAGGCAAAGGGGGGCCAGGCCACCTCAACCTCGAGCGGTCAGCGCTCAAGATTTGGGGAAATTGAAAGGGCTGGCGGGCCTTTCTTCGCGCAAATTGGAAGCCTTGCGCGCCAGGATGAGGATTCGGCCGTTTTCCAAACACTCGATTGTCTATAAGGAGGGGGCATCAGATGATGCCGTATACATACTGCTCTCGGGCATCGCCCGGCTTATCTGCCTCAATCGAAAAGGGAAACGCAACCTGCTCGAGGTGCTGGGACCCGGCGACGTGATCGAGATTCCATCACTGTTGCCCGATATTCACCATAAACTCTCCTGCGAGTCGTTCACGGATTGTCAAATCGGGTTGATAAGCCCGACCGCGCTGGTTGAGGGCATCGTCGGCATTCCGTTCCGTGAGTTCAACGAGGCGCTCAATTTGACGGTCGGCCGATGGTGGACGCTTCTGGAACGCCATTCAAACTTCCTCAGCCAAACCGTTCGAGAGAAAGTCATGCTTGCCTTGCTCGACCTCGGCCGCAAGTTCGGTCAGCGAGACGACCACGCGATAATCATAGATCTGGGTCTGAGCGGTCAGGACATCGCGGACCTGGTGGAGTGCTCGCGGCCGAAAGTAAGCGAGTGTCTGAAGAAGCTCGCTGTTGAAGGCCTCGTGACGCGCGAGCACCGCCGTTTCATCATCGACTCGGTAAAAATTCAGGCTAGCCTACGATCCTGACGCTTGCCGCGACCAAAAAGAGGATCTGAACCGTGAATTGACGGTCAGCGGATCCTCGCCTCGTCTTCGACTTAGAAAGACCACGCTGACGCTACGTGTCGGATGCCGCTGACTGTCGCCCGGCTTTTCAGCGTTCACCCGGCCACAATTCGCAGCTGGTATCGCCTGAAAGAAAAGGTGCCATTTATCCCGAAAAGTGACAGATTTTCGTCTCTGCCCTTTTCCCTTTCCTAACATGATAAAATACATTATTGAGAGGTCCCGCTAACGTTAGCCTAGCTTGGCCATTGCGCGCCTGATTGTCCTTAGAAACGCCGATGCTCTGATTCCCGATTTTAGGGGTAGACGTTGGCTTGCTCCAATAGTCATAAAGTTCTATAAATATGGAACTATGAAGAAATCGACCGTCATCGGCGCACTTGGTGCTCTGGCGCAGGAGACACGGCTCGACATTTTCCGTCTGCTGGTACAGAAGGGGCCTGAAGGGTTGCCGGCTGGAGAGATTGGTTCGCACTCGGCCAGCCTTCGCCCACGCTGTCCTTTCACCTCAACCAGCTCAAGTTTGCGGGCCTGGTCAGTTCGCGGCGTGAAAGCCGCTCCATCATTTATACCGCCAACTTCAAGATGATGACCAATTTGCTTGGCTACTTGACCGAGAATTGCTGCGGCGGCCGACCAGAGCTATGTGCTCCGGCGGCCATATCTAACTGCAAACCGGAGTGCGCACCACAATCAATGGGAGCGACTAAGAAGGCTCGGAGGGCATCCGCATGAAACGCTTTCACGGTCATGTCATGGTCCATGATCTGAAATCCTCGGTACACTTCTATTCCACGCTTTTTGGAACTGCGCCCGCGGTGCTCAAATCCGACTATGCCAAATGGATGATCGATGATCCGCCGGTCAATTTTGCGGTCACGGCGGGTTCGACTGCGCCGGGGCTCGACCATCTAGGGCTGCAAGTCGATTCGGATGAGGACCTGGCGATAATCGCGCTGCGGTTCGATGCCGCCGGCCAATCAGTCGAGAAACAAGAAAACGCATCTTGTTGTTACGCCCGAGGGAATAAAGGGTGGGTCTCTGACCCGAGTGGCATTTCGTGGGAGACGTTCCACACCTTCGGCGAGAGCACGGTGTACGGCGACGACGTTGCCCTGCGTCCTGCAGTATCCAAATCGCAGGAGGGTAAGGTCTGCTGTACGCCCGTCCCATCTTCGACCAGTGCCTGTTGCAGCGCATCGAAAGCGCAATAACATGCCAGAGAGGAGCGTCCTGGCTAATCGCCAATACAACTACTGTTCCTATGCACCGGCAACTCGGCGCGCAGCGTGATGGCCGAATGCGCCATCAATCGTTGGGGCAGGGGAGTATTCAAAGGCTTCAGCGCCGGAAGTCATCCCAAGGGCTCGATACACCCATTAACCCTCGAACTACTCAAAGAGCTGAATTACGAAACCACTAATCTGCGCTCAAAGAGCTGGGATGAATTCGCTGTGGCCGACGGCACGCACCTCGATTTTGTTTTTACGGTATGCGACCAAGCAGCGGCTGAGCAGTGTCCCGTGTGGCCCGGGCAGCCGATTAGTGCGCATTGGGGAGTGGCGGATCCTGCCGCCTTCGAAGGAACCATCTAGCAAAAGCGCCGGTTCTTTTTTCGAATTTGCAGCGAGCTGGAAAATCGCATCAAGATTTTCACGAGCCTCAGGATCGATACGCTCGACAGTTTCGCTCTGCAACGGCAGGTTCAGGAAATCGGTCACATCAAACTTCCGGATGAAAACGCGACGCATCGCATTGGGATAGGAGACGCCACGCATGAGTGCGACGATGTCGGTAGGTTTCTCCTAAGCGATACGAGCAGGCATCCCCTCCTCCCATACCCAGAATTGGGAGTTGTCCCACATCACGGTAGACGTACATTCGACACAACATTCGCTGCAGGTCGCTCGTTACAGCATGAATTCGGTCCTCAGCCAAACTGAGGCAACTGTCACACAATTGTACCAGTCCGCCCAATTCGCCTACGAGTCGGCGCAAGAATACGGCGGTTCGCTGATCCCCTTAGCCGACGAGAACTTCAAAGTGTCACTGGTAGCCTATCAGGCCGGAAAAGTTGACTTCCTTACATTATCTTCGGCGTTGCAGAGCGCCTATGCGGCGCGCATCACTTACCTTCAGAATGCCAACCAGTTCCTAGCCGGAGAAGTGGCGTTGGAGCAGGCGCTGGGAACACCACTGCCATGAGCCGCGCAGCAATTCCGTTGCCGGTAATGTGCGTCGTCTCTGTACTTGCACTGGTAGCCGGGTGTCAAAGAGCGCGGGTCGTGACAGCAGCGGCGGACACCACTCCATCTCTACCACGGCTCGAAAGGCAAAGTGACGGGACCAATGCGCTCAACTTCAGCGCCAGCCAACTGAGCCAGATGAATTTCGCCACAGTGAAGGAGATTTCGCTTCCGGCAGCGTTGGAAGCCAACGGCCAGATCACTTTCGACGACCGCCGCGTGGCAACAATTATCTCGCGGGTGACGGGGCGAATTGACGAATTGCGGACGTCGCAATGGGACACGGTTCGGCGCGGCGAGCAAGTGCTGTTGTTGTACAGCCCCGACCTCATGACCGCCGAGGCGGAGTACATGGAAGCGACTTCCAGCGCGAGCCAAACCAGCGGTACCGGCCCGCAGACCGGCATCTTTGGTATACCCAGCAGCCTGAGCATGACGGCGAACCTGAAGGCAGCCGCGGTGCGCAAGCTCGAGCTGCTGGGCTTCTCACCCGCTGATGTCGCCGCGATCCGCTCACCTAGCGCGTCGATCTGGATGCGCGCCCCGATCAGCGGAATCATCGTGAGCAAAAACGCGATGCGCGGCCAGCAGGTCAATCCCGGCGATCAGCTCTTCTCTCTGGCTACGTTGGACCAGGTTTGGCTGACTGCCGACATATACGAGGACGACGTTGCCCGCGTGCACGTTGGGCAGACGCTCCAGGCCGTGACCACCGCGTATCCGGACGAGGTGTTTAGCGGCGTGATCGACCGGGTCAGCCCGAACATCGATCCGAACACTCACACGCTTCAGCTGCGCTGCCAGATCATGAACCGTGAGCTGAAGCTGAAACCGCAAATGCTCGCGAGAGTTCGAATCGTAACCAAGGCCGGTTCAGCCTTCGTTGTCGCCGAGTCGGCGCTGGTCTTCGATACCGACCGCTATTACGCATTTGTCCTGGCGCCGAGCAACGTCATCGTCCGGCGCGAAGTGGCGATTCGGTCGTGGACTGAACGAGGGTACGCGCGAGTCGTACGCGGCCTCAGCCCTGGAGATCGAGTCGTTGACGCCCAATCGGTCGAAATCGCCTCGCTCTGGGACCAATCGGATTCGGCGGATCCGAGCGAGCCATGATTCGCCGCTTCAGCGCGTTCGCTTTGCGCGCGCGCTTCGTGATCGTCGCCGCGAGCCTCGCGCTCGCTGCCGTCGGTCTCTATTCGTTCTGGACATTAGATATCGAAGCCTATCCCGACCCAGTGCAACCGCGTGTCGAGATAATCACGCAGCCAATCGGGCTCAGCGCGGAGGAGGTTGAGCGGCTGACGACCTTGCCGCTTGAAATCGGACTCTCCGGAATGCGCAATCTCGAATCGATTCGCTCGATCTCGCTGTTCGGCCTCTCGGATATCAAATGTTACTTCGCGTGGGACAGCGACTATTACTGGGATAGCACCGAAACCATCAACCGCCTCGGTTTCATTAGCCTTCCCCAGGGAGTCGACCCAACGATATCGCCCGAGAATCCGATAGGGGAAATCTATCGCTACACGGTGGATGGACCCGACCACAATCTCACCAACGAAAAGGAGGTTGAGGATTGGATCGCCGAAAAACAGCTCAAGACGGTACCGGGCGTGATCGACGTGACGGGTTTTGGCGGATTGGCCAAGGAGTACCACGTCGACGTGGATCCGCAGAAGCTCAACTATTACCAGGTTCCCCTGTCGACCCTGGTCTCCTCAATTGCCAATTCAAACATCAACGTGG
>Ga0207139_1165_pt1 | contig 13303 bp, 17 predicted proteins | sample Alteio_BWMinHeat_7_FD_153585 | JGI IMG/M metagenome (GOLD analysis project Ga0207139, IMG submission 153585) | Enriched cells from forest soil in Barre Woods Harvard Forest LTER site, Petersham, Massachusetts, United States -... | ecosystem: Environmental > Terrestrial > Soil > Temperate forest >... | reverse complement strand
CGCGAAACAAACCTCCATTTAGTCTGCTCACATTCACCCTATCGGAGCGGCACTGGCGTGGTAAGGGTCGGACTGCCCACACCACAAACCACGCAAATACCTAACTCATGCCGCAGTCAAACTCACTTTCCTTCTGTGCCGGTTGCAGGCTTTTTTTCTGGCGGGGAGAAGCGTTCCCGAACTCTGTCGCTCATATCTTGAACCTTGTCGCTTATCGAGCTGCGGGTTTCTTCTCCGCTTGTGGGTGCGAACAGTACTCCGATCCCTATTCCGAGACCGATGCCCGCTGCAAAGTAAATGGCGTTGCGTACGGTATGGTCTTGTTGGCCGTGAAATGCTTGTCCGGCTCGGTCAGTGAGGTCTTCAACCCGATCCTTTACACGATCTCGCATGTCCGTTGTGACCCGGTCGGACTGCTCAAGCAAATAAACTCCAGTTTTAAGTAGCGACTTCAGAAATTTGTTCACGATTACCTCCAGGTTAAATTCCGGACGAGCTGTTATGGCCGCCATGGCAGCCTTTCCCAAGCCGAAGTCGATTAAGAACCTTTGCGTTTCTGGGGCTTTTCGGGCTCGTTTCGGAATTTGATTCGTTCATAATTGTAGGCGAACATGCGTCTGAGCTTTGGTTGCCGAAAACAGTTGATAGGTGACATGCGAAAAGAAATTAGCGGTAGGTTGCTTGGCCGACAGCTGGGACCTGCCTGCCCCGGTTTATTTGCCGCAGGTCTCGCTGACCATCTTCAGGGTAGTGACCTCCAGGTCCGCGTACTCCTGCTTGCTCGATGCCCGCTCCACCTGTCCCTCTTTTTTCTCTTCCGCCTTCGCCTCATAGGTGCGGGAACCAGTGACGGTCACGGTGTGACCGAGGTGTTTGTCCAGCTTGACGCTGGTACTGTAGAGTCCCCAGGTCTTGCCGTCTTCACCGGTGATGGAAAACTCACCGGGCTCGTTACTCTTCTGCAAGCAACCGGTGACAGTCTCCGTATACCGCGCAGGTTTCTGTTCCGCTTTCTTTTCTTGCGGTCGCTGTGTGGAACTCCCTTGAGCACCCAGTGCGAGCGGGCAAAGGCTCAGAAAAAGAATGGTGGCAAGCCAATAAGACAACTCCGCGATTTTGCGGAACATCATTGCCCCGCCCCCAAGAAGTCGCCAACAAAGTGACGACCCAAAACTCAAAGGTTGCATGTTGCCATCCCGATATGTCTGTGCAAAATTGCACAGATTCCCAAATCAGGCTTTCCCTATACTGACGGGATAAATTGACCAGGCGGGATAGCCATGACGAATGAACGGCAGAAAGCTCTCCATGTGAAGGAAAACCTCAAGGAGAAAACAGCGTCTGGCCAAGCCCCCTCGCGGGAATCCTCGATGGATGCCTCTGACCAGAAAGGCTGGTTAGAGCGCAAGTTCCAAGAACTGAGACAAGAGGCAGGCGTGTAGCCCTTTGAACGAAACAACTTTTCAACTCCCGGTTTCATCTCAATCCAGTCACACAGGCCAAAGACTTCCAAACTAGAGACTGAAAGAGGAGCATATGCAGCGTATATACCGGCGGTACGTAGGTTCATTTCTACTCGGTGCGGCCCTGATTGCACCGGTGGGACTCTGCGCCAAAGATAAGAATCAAAACTGTCCCGACAAGGGATACTACGACCGCGACCATAAGGATTGCCATACCTGGGACGACCACGAAGGCCGTGCCTATCAAACCTGGGAAGAGGCTCAGCACAAAACCCATCGGGAATTCTCCAAGCTGAAGGCTAAAGAACAGTCAGAATACTGGAAGTATCGCCACGAACATCCAGATAACGACACGGACCGGCACTAGCTCGCCAAGACCAACGGCAGTCTTGTAGGGTGAGCTATTTATCTAGCATCGACTCCCCCATCTTAAGCCCACCTTAAGCTGTCGCGATATTCGTACACAGTAGGGCAAGGGCATGAAGGCTTATGAGGTGCGGCGTGCTCCCGGCGGCCCTACCAGCCTTTTTTTGTGGTTCACCAGCGTTTGTTCCGGAAACAGAACAGTCGGAAAGTCCCCAGCTCTGCGTGCGGGACGTGACGGGTCATCGCGTGCCCGTTGCAGAAGTAGTAATGCCCAATATAACCATGGTTCCGTGCAGGTACTTGATTCTAGATGGCCAATTCCGGCGTTTGCAGGCTATGAGCAGATGGGCGCAGTCTGGCGGGCCACTAGCGGGCCACGGCCCGGAGTGTCTCGGTATTCGAGGCTTGACGAAGCGACGAAAGCTCCCCAGCCCTGCTGCCGTGCTACGGGCTTGTTTCGCACAGCTGCATTACGCAACCTGTCCGCCGAGAGCAATGTTCTAACGAAACATTAGTGCCCGCGCGGACACGGTGCGACGCCCGTCACCTCTCGGAAGCAGACCAGTGGGGTTCCACTGCCGGAATCGCTATCTGCCGCGAAGCGCATTGACAAGGGGCTTATCCTAAAGGCGCTCGGAGAAAAGCAGCATGAAAATATCAAAGATCTTTCCTGACTTCAAAACGATCACCGTGCAATGTGAGCTTCGTCGAACGTTGGAATTTGTTATTGGTAGAGCTACTTACCGGGTAGAAGTTCTATACTGCTACTCCAATCCTAAATCTCCGTGGATTGCTCAAGCGTATTCGGAAAAGCGCGATGGGTGGAAATGCGTCCCCGACTTCCCGTGGGTGGGTGAAAAGAATGAAGAAGCCGCAATTCGGGCCGCCTTAAGTTTCCTAGAAGACCTGCATTGACAGCTCTGGAAATCAAACTGACCCACTACCCAAACTTGGTAGTGTCTGACGAATCTGGCTCCAAGAATTTGTTTATCGAACCAGGCATTGATTTTCCCCTCGTCCGACATGGGCGTACAGTCTAGGCTGGTGGAGGTGGAGTGATGGCAGACGGCGAGAATGGTGACGGTGACTGCCGGCAGCTATCCGGATTCACTCCCACTTTGACGTTCTAATCGGGGTAGTGTCAAGCGCCAATCCTTCGGCGCGAAGCGACACGTGTCGGTTGTGTGTCGCAGGGTGTGTCGCAAGCGCTACGAACCGATACCGTCAGTGCAACCGCAGTGCAACCGGGTCTGTAAGTGATTGCTGTCAAAGGAACAGATTTAGAGTATTGCTTTGAGATGGCACGGCTGATAGTTGGCGGGAGGTGGCCGAAAGGCGCGCGGCGTTGCGTTCCGCGAGCAGCTGCCGGAGCACAGCTGCCGGAGCAGGGAGTGGTATGTACCTAAATGGTACATGTTCCAAAATCGAGCATGTTTCGCGAACATAGTCTGGAAGTTAGAATGTCACTGTTCGTGACGAGAGGCGGTGCTGTATGACTCCGACCGAACAACAAACCGCGCTTAGAGTTCTCATAGCCGACGATGACGACTCAGTACGATTCATGCTGCAAGCGGCTCTGGAACGAGACGGATTTGAAGTGGTCGCGGTAACCAATGTAACCGACGCACTCCACCGCATCGTCACAGAAGACTTTGATGTTCTCCTTTCCGACCTGCATATGCCCCAAGCTGGCGATGGGTTCACCGTCGTCGGTGCCATGCGCCACACCCACCCGAAAGCTGTGACGCTGTTGCTGAGTGGCTACCCAGAGATAGACGAAGCCTTGGCCGCTGTGCGAGTGCAGGCCGACGAAGTTCTTGTGAAGCCCTTAGAAATAGCAACCCTGCGAAAGACTGTCCGCGCAAAACTAGAGCACCCCACGACTCACAGGAGGTCATTGCCCACAGAGACGGTAGCCACCATCTTGGAGCACGACCTAGACGCCACCATCAACGATTGGATATCACTGGTGGAGCACGACGACGAACTCACCTGCGTTCCTCTTAGTTTTGAGGACCGCACCGGCCACCTTCCAAATCTCATCGCTGACCTTGTCTACCGCTTGCGTCTGCCGGGTATTACCAAATCAGAAATCTCGTATGCTGCGAGAGAACATGGGCACCTGAGACGCGAGCAAGGCTACACAGCCGCCATGATTGTGGAAGAATCGCGCGTCCTTCAGGTCAGCATCTTTAACACCCTCCAAAATAATCTTGCCCGAGTTGATTTCAGCAAGGTTTTGCTGGATGTTATGACCATCGCAGACGAAGTGGATTCCGCAATTGAAGCAGGCCATGCTCAGTTACGCCGAACCCACCACACACTCTTGGTCAGCGGCCTAGGCCAAAACGTGTTGCAAGTCCCTAGTCCCCAGCCCAGCCCAGGCTGATCTGCGGGACATGCCGGGACGCGGGTCCGCAACTGAGCTTTGGGGTACACCGTCGGCGAAAATGAAACACGCGGAAATCCGATGGAATCCCGGAGCTGCAGGAATAGTTTTTTGTAACGTGTGGCCGGACCTCAGATCACGTTGTGAAGAAGGATGCTGAAGTCGACGGAACTGAACGCACGGTGACGTCGCGGCCCACAGGCAGGCCTGGAGATTGGATTAGGCATTGATTGTTGTTGGCGCTTTGCGCGACATCGAGTCGGCGGCTAATTTATTAACGTGGCAAAATTCGGTCGTCAGCTAGTCTAAACAGCTTAGGTAAACACGACGCTACGTTCCTCTCACTGCCAGGTAGAAGCCTAGGCCGAAACCGGTGATCATCAGAAGCCAGAACAAGGTGCCCAGGCCTCCGGCGACCGTATGGATCTGTGGCAGGACATACATGATCCACGCCGCGTAGACGATATAGGCCACAATTGCGCCTGCCAGTCCACCCAGAAGCCCTTTGAGGTAGACCATATTTCTCCCCCTTCAGGAACATGACAGTGGGGTGTCGGCCAGGCGTCATTGTAAACCGGCGTATGCTGTTTTCCCGCTTCGGCAGAAGCTTCCAGGCTGCCGCTGTGTGACGTGACGAATTTGTTGCGATGCGGCTTGTGGATCAAGTGAATATCAGAAACAGACTGCTAAATCGCTCTCGTGTGCAGTAAACGTTTCTCGTGCTTCTAACCCATTCACAGTGCACGGCGAATTTGGCAACAATGCCCTGTGGAGGCTTAGCCAATTGCGCTGACAGCGCGCAAAATCAACATATCGTGCCGTGACGCGAGGCTCGGGGTGCGTGACCGGCCCGTCCCGGACAGTCCCCGAACTCCGCTCGCAGTTGTCGGGAACGGGGACTACTGTCTGAACGTATCACGCGCCCAAAGCGGGACATCCCGGGACAAGTCCCGCCAAGCTCCCAGACGGCGCTAATCAACAGCGCTTTAAACATCGCCATCAATTAGGCATCTAAGATTCAGGAGCTTGCAACAGATTCATGCCCGCGGCGGGCGTGTATCTCAACTCGAGCGGCCTGCAAAGGTGCGAGCATCGTTTCGTCTCGCGAGCAGAGCTGGGGAGCGCAGTTGGCTCTGAAGCTCATCTTCTGATAGCTGTTCACCGGCCGGGCAGATCCGGTTGGCGTCCATGGCCTTGACTTAGTCGCGCTGACTCCGGACGGCAAGTCCTACGCTTACTCTTATCAGCGCTCGCTCGCCGACCTTTGGCTGGTCGAGGGGCTGAAGTAATTCCCCGTTGCCGCAATTGGTTTGTGGTGGTCGCACTAACAGAGGTGCTACGTGAAAAAGGAAAGAAGCGCTAGTCGTCGCCAAACAGCTTCTTCCTTACCACTTCGATGTTTAAGGTCACGCTCATACCCGCAGCGCTATCCCCGACGAGTGGTTGAACAGCTTTGCCTTCCAGCCGGTCAGCAATCTCTCGAGCAGCCTCCGTCTTGCCTTTGCCAGCCGCTGTGTACTGGCCTTCTGCGACCATCTCAGCGTAGGTTCTGCCTTTCCGATCGCCTGGCACTTTCTTGTGGGCAAGTTTGGCGTAAGCCTCTGTAATAGGCTTCGGACCCCGACCCCTTGGATTTGGGCAGAATCCTTTTGGCCACGGCCTCAGGTTGGCGAGGCTGCGTTGTCTGCCTGTGAGCTGTTCACGAGAGTAAGAGCGGAGAGATACTCCTCAGATTTCTTTGAAAGTGAGCAATTCTGGACAGTCCCACTATTGGGAAAACAGTATTTTGCAAGCTGCTTTAACGCGGCAGTCCCCTGAGAAGGCGGACAGCCCTTTTAAGGCGGCGGTCATGGGTTAGTGTCGAGTGACTGACATTTGGACCCTCACGACCGCCGCTTCCAATGTTTCAGGAATTAGACGGTTTTGATACTGGGAATTGTTTGTCAGCCCACAAACCCGCAGAATCGACTGGTGGATGATTGCGCTATTGTTTGGTTTCGCTGCTTAGCTTCGTCGGCGCAGCGATTCTCTGTACGCATTCTGCTTCGACAACCTAAGGCACCTCGTCATTTCTAACCCCGTACGAGCGCTCAGAAGTCTACTCTCTGGCCAAAGGAGCTGAATATGAAAAAACTGATGTGTGTTTGTTTTTCATTTGTTCTTCTGACAGCGGTAGCCTCTCTGGCTCAGGAGTCTGCGAACCAAGACAGCACGAGGGAGACCGCCACCACCGGTGTTACCGTTGCTCCCGGCACTCTTGTCGGCGCAGCTACAGAACCCACGGTGATTTCGTCAAACCCCAGTAACAGGGCCACGAACGTCCCGACTAGCACAAATACCAGTGATAACGTTGTCACCGGCACCGCAGTGACCGCAACCTTCAGCCAACTGATGGACCCGGAAACGGTTAACTCGTCCTCGGCTGGAAATTTGCTCACGTTCACGGTCAGGGAGACAAACGGAAACGACGTGCCCGGTACCGTCGTCATGAATGACGCAAACACTGTGGCAACCTTTACGCCAACATGGTCCGCTCTCAACCCGAATACCAGCTATACCGCCACGGTTACGACGGCGGCGAAGAACGCAGCTGGAGTTGCAATGGCCAATCCCATTGAGTGGACATTTTCGACCAACGCTGTCGAGCTTACCGGACAGGCACCGGTACCACTTGGAGCAGCAGGCCCTTTCGCGATTCTGACCAAATCAGGAATCACAGACGTTTTTCCATCTGCTATCAATGGGAATGTTGGAGCTAGTCCAATCACCGGAGCTGCTATCCATCTGACGTGTGCAGAAATGATGACGGGGAAAATTTACTCTGTTGATGCGGCGGGTCCTCTTCCATGCAGGGTGACTGCCCCCACCTTACTCACAAAGGCTGTGAGCGACATGCAAATCGCGTACACCAACGCTGCCGGACGAAAAAACCCCAATTTTACTGATCTGGGAGGCGGAAAGATTGGCGGGAAAACCCTCGTTCCCGGCCTCTACAAATGGCATACCGGTGTTTCAATAGCAACGAATGTCACGCTCTCGGGAGGCCCAACCGCTGTCTGGATATTCCAGATAGCGGGAACTCTTACGCAGGCCAATGCTACGAGGGTGATCCTGAAAGGCGGCGCACTGCCCAAGAACGTGTTCTGGCAGACTTCCGGTACTGTGTCCATTGGAACGACTGCACACTTTGCGGGAGTAATACTGGCTAAAACAATGATCGCCATGAAGACGGGCGCATCGGCAAACGGCAGACTGTTAGCACAGACTGCGGTCTCTCTTCAAAAGAATGCGGTTACACGGCCCTAACGACCAAACTGACTAAGAGGTCGGCATCGTTTGATTCTCATTTTTGGCTGCGGGCGCGATCTGCAGCATCAGCGTGACGTTTAAGCCCACGGCATCGGGGACACGTTCGGCGGTGCTGAGCATTACTGACAACGCACCAGGCAGTCCGCAGATGGTCCCCCTCAGTGGCATGGGCGTCGCGGGCAGTTGAATACCACAAGGAGGTCAGTGTTTTGGACCCCGCCATCCCCACTGTTGTCCTGCCCCTCGCGGCCATCATTCGTAGTTCATCCAAGGACTGCATGGAACTCTGTGGCTAACCTTCAGGGATGCTCGCCACCGGGGTCCACACGATTGCCTATCTTGCGGTCACCGGGCTGTTCGCTTGGGTGGTGTATCGAAAGATGGGCCTCGCGCTTCTCCGTAAAGCATGGCTCAACTTCGACTTGATCTGGGCAGCGGCACTCATGGCCACGGGTGTTATTACCCTCCTGATATAGCCTGTTGTGTCCTCGATGTGGTCATGTGCGAGCGATCCCGACTGATCACCAGCCGCCGCGGACGAAACGACGCTCGACGGATAGTCGGCTAACCTTCCCTAATCGGTAAGGTAAGGTTTGCCCGTCATCCGCCCGGAATCGGCGGCAAGTGCCAGCGGAGCTTCCATATCCCACAACGGGACTTGTCGGGCGACACTCTCTTGCCTTGGCTCGTTCGCGTAGTGTGCAATCTTGACCAGACAACACATCTGGAAGCTGTCTAGGATTGTTGTAGCCAAAAAGACCCATCGTGCCGCACTTCCGCCAACCTTGAGCCTTTGCGATTGAAAGAAAGGCGCTGGCCCACCCCAGACCCTTAAAGAAGGAAATCCCATGCGGGGCATAGTTCCCTCGCTATCGCACCTTTGTTCGATTCTGTTGATCAGCTTGTTGGTGCTTTCCACACACGTCCTACGGGCGCAGAGAACGTCGACACTAGAGGAGAGCGCTACCCAACTTCCTGATGCCCCATCACGAGTCGCAACGGTTTCGGAAGCCCAAACACATCTTCATCTCACCTACAAAGGATTACCCTTGAGCTTCAAGCAAAATCAGAGCCAGACCGAGGGAACGGCTGAATTCTGGGGCAAAAATAAGTACTTCATCGGCAGCGCTCCGACCAAGTGGATGACGTTTGCTCCCACCTTCGGCCACGTACATCATGAGACGATCCATGGCGCCAACGACTTGGAGTACTATGGCCACCACATCCCCTGGGCTGGCTCCGTCATCCTGCGAATCGGTCAGCAGGCTAAAACTCACCCGCATATCACAAGTGTAGTCTAGACACTCCATCCACAATTCTGATTGTTCGCTTGTTCCTCGCATACTAGTCTGAATGGTTTGGCGGATGGCCACTCTCGTCCGAGCGGCAGTCTGCGCTTGTGCCGGTGGCCCCAGGCTTCCTTTCACGATCCACGCAGCGACTTGGTCACCGACTGATGAGGTATTTTCGCCATAGTCTGGAACTTAGCCAATCCGGGCTTATATCTACTCGCTCCTTGCACGTCTGCTCGTGAAATGAGCCATTCTGTACAGTATTGCGCTCGTAAATGAGCGAACCTATTGATGCTTCGAGAGAGAAGTTTTGCCCGTCAAACCAGGTTGCCCGATCTTCTCTCTTGAGGCGGGCCCTCCCCGAGACAAGTGGTGAGTCTGGCACAGGAACGCTCCGGGCTCAGAGCTTTACCTTCGCTGCCAGTCTGCAAATGGAAGAGAAGTATTGCTCAGACCTCTTGATCCTGACTTAATAAGGTAGAAACTGATCTAGTGCATATCTACCCGGATTTGTGCGTGAGTGAACTGCACACGGCACGAAGCAAGTGCGGCGGCGTCGAGGTAAAAGAAGTGAGGTTCAACCGATGAAGAAACTGATGTTCTTATTAGCGATGCTGAGTCTCGGAACGCTGTGCCGGGCGGGGTCAGAACGCCAAGATGCCGCCGACCGGCTAAATAACGCCGCCACGGTGCTGCACGAGATCATGGACGCTCCGGACCAGCGCATTTCCGAGGAGATCATGAAGCGGGCAAAATGCGTAGCGGTTATACCCCACTTGATAAAAGGGGAATTCGTCTTCGGAGCGGAGCACGGCAAGGGTGTGGCGACATGCCGAACGGTGAAGGGCTGGAGTGCGCCGGCGTTCATCAAGATTTCGGGCGGAAGCTGGGGAACCCAGATCGGTGTAGAAGCCATAGACCTGGTAATGGTCATCAAGAGCGAAAAAGGTATGCAGAAGCTGCTCTCGAGCAAATTCGAAATCGGAAAAGATGCATCGGCAGCAGCCGGACCCGTGGGACGGCATTCTTCGGAAAGCACGGATTTGAAGCTGGATACAATGATCCTAACCTACTCTCGTGCCAAGGGTGCTTTCCTTGGGCTTACATTCGTGGGTGCGTTGGTCCGCGCGGACAATGATTCCAGGCACGCCATGTACGGGCGTAGGGTCACTACTCGGGCCACATTGCTGGGTCGAGTGGCGGCGCCAGCTGCAGCACGACCATTCCTTGACGCAGTCAGAGGAGCAAAAGTGCAAGCGATAGTACAGGCTGCAAAAAAGTAAGATGTGTCGGCATCGCCGCCGCGTGCGGCCACCTCGATACGGGGTCGCCTGAATCCGGCCCACCTCCAGTGGGCAGGCCGTTGACCAGGTGCTTCATCGCCATTCCATCCAATGGCCCCAAGTGAGTCAGTGGTAACCGCGGAGGTCGGGCCGAATTGCAGAAACCCTGCAATGAGAGTTGTGAAATACCTGTGCCATCAAGTGCGGTTTCGGGAAGCACGAGATTTGCCCCGGCCCGCTCCAAAACTAATTGCGCCGCAGGCGGTTATGGTTGGTCTCCCTCTTGTGTGTGGCGATGGCAAGACAGGCTCAACTCTGGATCGCAATGCGAGTGGAAAATGTGCGTTCCAATGGCGAATCCGAGAGCTGAGCCGACAAACATATCGGACGCCCAGTGATCACGGGCAAGGAAACGGCTTGCAGTCACCGTGGTGGCTGCTCCATAAGCCAGCGCTCGCACCCAGGGCTTTGGGTATTCGTGAGCGACAACCGTGGCCATGCTCCAGGTGAACATGGCATGACCGCCAGGGAATGAAGTGTTCATCGAATGATGGCGCCAGAAATCACCGTTTCCGTTCCCTTCCCCCGGACGTTGCCTGCCAGCAATGAATTGCATCGGGGCATAAATCAGGAAAGTGTTGGTCAAGGTTTCCAGTTCCAGCTCTCCAGTCTCTCTGGCGTGCGGATTCTCCGTCTTGATTCCGTAAATCCATACTCCAGCCAGGGAGGCAGACAATCCGCCAATGACGATATTGGAGGTGTTCTGATAGGCCTGAAAATGGCTCGTAGGCACCTGCTTTTCGATTCGTCGGTCGGTGGCAAGCAGGGCTCCTGTTCCTGCCAGGACCAGAGCGTCCCACTTGATGTTAGAAGGCTTGAAGGGGGCGGCATAAAGTCCCTTCTGATCTTCTAGGCCGTGCTTCAACATTCGCGTCATAAATCGGGATTTCGGTTCAGGTTCGAAAGCTTTGCCGGAGGCTCCGCCGCCTTGTGGGGAAGGGTCCATCCGAAGGGCGCTGACCTGGAAACCGGGTGCGATTGAAGTGTCTGTCGACGGCGGTGTGGGTGTGGATGGTGTCATTTGGCAGGGAGCCGCGACCGCAAATAAAAGCGCGGTCGCTCCCGCCAACAATGCTTTCTCGAGATCGATCAGGTGGATGTGCAAATGTGAGTCCTGAGCGCTTGTTTTACCAAAATGCGCTACGTCTTGAACAACCACAGCCCTTGAGCATACGCCCTGCGAACATCGAGATCGACAATTGTCATCTCTGTTCATGATGTGCTTTCCTTCCTACTTTGCTCGACCGCCGAGTAGAAGAGTTGATCGGACGGGACTTCAAGGGCGCGCGCCAGCTATGGCAAAACCTCTGAGGGGGTTGCCACCTTCAACTGCTCGAGCTGCACTTGCACTTTGGCCCAGGCCTTGACGTTGCGCTTGGTAGCATAGGGAGCGTCAGGCTCGGAATAGAAGTGGAGCAACTCCTCGCGCACCTCGGGTGAGGCTCCGGCAACTTTTTGTTCAGCCAACATGCCGAGGAGCTTAGCGTGGGCTTCGTCATTCATGCGATATTTGCCAGGCCCGGTCACCCCGCCAGTATCAAAATTGTCGTTGATCAATTCAACGTGACCAGCTGCCTCGTCAGACAAAAAAGCCCGGTAATGATCCAGTGTGGCATTGAAGCTTTCCTCAAACATTTTTTCCGTTTGCGGGGTGGGTGTCCGGAATTGCAGTACTTTGAGAGGCCCAACTTTAGGTATCAGTTTGTAGAGGAACGCCAGAAACTTCTCGCCAAAAGTCGGTCGTTGATAATTCTTGCCCCACTGTTTTTCATAACTTGCACGGGAGATATTGTAAAGAAATTTCTTTTTGGTGATCCCGGGTGCATCTTTCTGGATCTCGTCTTTCTTCAGCGTCCAGGCAATGCGCGTGGCTTTTGGAATCTGTTTGCTGACGGCGCGGCGGTAGGAATTCAGGACCTTCTCTTCGTCGGAAAGGACCGCCTTCAGTGGTAGGCTGTAGGTTTCCTGGAACGCCCGCTCCAGCAGAGGGATCGCCACCTGAAAGCCAATGAAATCGTGATAGCTGTCTGGAGCGTAGCGCTGTTGGGCTACTTCCAGGACGTCGAAGCCAAATTCTGTTTTGACATGCGCGAGGGGGTCATCCTCGTACGTTATGCTGTCGCCATACTTTTTCTTAAGCTTGGGATAGAGGAGGGGCACGGCACGGTTGGTTCCAATGGGGTGACCGGCGTTGTCTGCGGCATAGTGTGCGAGTGCGCCCAGCGCAAAAGCATAATCATTCAACTCCTTCGATTCCCGCGCGTCGCGGAGGAGCGCAAGAACAAAATCACCGCTTCTCACATAGTGGGTGAGATCGCTGAAAAGGATGCTGCCATGCGGGTAAATAGCCCAAGTCTTGAATAATGGCACCGCCGTAGGCGTATCCGTGTGCCTGGCGCAGTTCGTCCGGTGTGGCATCTGGGAAGCGCTTGAGCAGGACGGGCTTGATGTTGGTATCCCAAGCAGAGTCGATGATGGCTTCATGAGAGAGCACGGAGTAGGCCGCGCAGCGCGCCGGCCACGATAAAACCAGAACGCAAACCGCCGCAACACCAGTTCTCCAGAAAGTATGTATTTTTGCTGGCATTATTCCGATTCCTCGCCGCCGTTGACGTAGTGTGCGCCGGAGCCGCCTAGGAAATTACCGTCCCATCCGAGGCCGAACACAGTCTTTGCCTGATCAATACGATTTCGCTCACCGCATCAAAGAATTCATCTCAATCGCCATAAAAAGCCTTATCGTCTTCCATCTCCAAACAGCTTCTTCCTTACCACTTCAATATTTAGGGTCACGCTCGTACCGGCAGTGGTATCCCCAACGCTAGCCCGGTTACGGTCCCCTGAACTAAGTCAGTCCACCTGAAGTTTTCTCTTCTTAGGTTCTCAGGAAAGCCGCGTATCCATGCATCCGAATGCGATCCTGCACGAAGTTCAGCAACTCTACAAGGTGAGTGACCGTCTTGACTCGCTGGCGGGGCAACATCCCCTCGTCTCAGAAGCACTCATCACCATCTCAGGAAGCGTTCAGAACACCGCCACATTGTTGGAGGTGTTGGTGGCGACGAAAATTGCGCCGATTTCCGGATTAGATCCAGCCAGTGCCTGATTTCCCCATCGCTGTCTTGGAGCTTGGTCTTTGGG
>Ga0207139_1164_pt1 | contig 13321 bp, 11 predicted proteins | sample Alteio_BWMinHeat_7_FD_153585 | JGI IMG/M metagenome (GOLD analysis project Ga0207139, IMG submission 153585) | Enriched cells from forest soil in Barre Woods Harvard Forest LTER site, Petersham, Massachusetts, United States -... | ecosystem: Environmental > Terrestrial > Soil > Temperate forest >... | reverse complement strand
TTCAAAGTATTGCAACAGATTTTTAATATAGCCGATGAAATTCGTGAAGAATTTAAGCAATTCGGTTTTGATGTAGGTTCTGGACAAACGAAAATGCCTGAGCAAGCTTCTTTTGTCGGTCAAACAAAGCAAGGATTTCTTTTGAGAGCGGACATAATACCAAGATCACTCTATACACCATGGGGATTCATTAGATTATTTGATGGTTATGATGAATCATGGTTACCTTCTAAGGCATTCTATCAAGCATTTATAAAACATTTTACGCTATCTTTTATGCAAGAGATTCAACCAATGTTTGCCTATACTGACGCGGGATATTATGAATTACCATCAGAAAAACAGATTGATCTTAAAGCGCTTCTTGTCTTAGGTGAAGAGGTATTATCTAAAGATATTTGCAAGGATATTTCTAAGAAGGAAGTGCAGGCATATGAGGGAAAAGAAACACTCATTTGCAACGCTAGTCCTGATCTGTGTTTTATGTATAAAATTTATGCAATTAATGGGCAACTCTTACCAGATCCTGAAGAGCCAGAGGTTCATAATTGTCGTAGTTATGATGCGATTAACTTTATTTGGAAACTTTTACAAGCACAATATGATCAAGAAAATGGGATAAAGAAAAAGCAAAAAATTGATACAGAAACAGAGATGCAAGTAGAAAGCAAGAAGCAGTCACCAAAAAGCCTTCTTACTTCTGTCACAATGGCGTCAGAAGTTTATAGTGCGATTCTTGCGCAATTGGATGAGCAATCGTTATGTAAAACTAATTCTGTCTATGAAATGTATAAAATATTGCCATTGGAAAGTTGGTATGATGGTCGCATTATTACTATTTTATGTGAGAATGCGAATGAAAAGATAAAGAACGGGCATATGTGGTATATTAATGATTTTGAGTCTGGTAAATTTCAGGATGCTAATGGTAAGAACATTGAACAAGGCATAACAGAAATTATTTATGCAAATATGGGGCTAAAAGCTTCACCGCAAGAGTTGGAAATAGCATTTGAGACATTAATCAATGAACTAATAACCGGTTGGCAACAAACAACATTGGTTGAAAATCCTGAAATGATTAATATCAAGTCTGAAGAAGAATGGTACCTTTTTTTCAAACCACAAGTGATGAGTAGAGAGCATATTTTGATCAATTTCTTTGCGAAATCTTTTGGGTTGCATGATAAAATTTCTTGTCATAATCCCTTGCATGATAGCCCTGAGACTCGTCGTGGATATCATGCGTTGTATTTATGGATTAAGAAAAAATCATATGATGAGGTTGCGCAAGCTTTTGATTTGAATCCAACTATGCTTATGCAATAAATGAAATATGCAAAGGTAATCCACCAGTTTCACTGGTGAGACTAGAAAAGCTTTGAGCGATGCGGAAATATTGTAAAAATAGTAAAATGTTCCCCTTGGTGAGCTTGATGGGCTGAATAAACACCAATAAGGAACATTTTATGTATAATAGTTTGTCGCATTCGAAATAGGATTGCAAATATCATGTGGTATTTATACCTAAACGAAGGAAAGGTATTTTGTACAATGAACTGAGAGCATACTTGAAAAGTATATTTCATGAGTTAGCGCGTCAGAAGGAGTGCGTAATCGTGGAAGGTAATTTGCGACCAGATCATGTGCACATGTGTATTCAGATTCCACCGAAACATGCGGTTTCTTCAGTGATAGGATTTTTGAAAGGAAAAAGTGCTATCGCGATAGCGCGATACCAAGGAAAGAACAGGAATTTTACGGGAGAGAATTTCTGGGCAAGAGGATATTGCGTATCGACAGTAGGATATGAAGAAGCAGCAGTACGAAAGTACATACGTGAGCAAGAGGATGCTGACGAGTTTGGAAGATTTTAATAAGAAATAGAACTTAACCAATCGCCTTTGAGGCGATCACACCCATCAAGCCACCGCCTTTGGCGGGGGTGTCTGACTTAAGTGAAATTAGTTACTTTTGAGGATGAGCATGGAAACAAAACGTGCAGATTTTCCCATTTTAAAGCAAACGATTAACGGTAAGCCGCTCTGTTATCTTGATAATGCGGCGACTTCACAAAAACCACAAGCAGTAATCGATGCTATCGTTGATTTTTATACCACTAAAAATTCTAACATCTATCGCGGTGCACATTTTTTTAGCGAACAAGCAACCGCATTATATGAGAATGCGCGCGCACGCGTGAAACAGTTTATTGGCGCCAGAGATGCGAGCGAAATTGTTTTTACCAAGGGTTGTACGGAAAGTATTAATTTTATAGCGACTGCCTGGGCAATGAAGCATCTTAATGCGGGTGATGAAATTGTCATAACGGGTTTAGAACATCATGCAAATATGGTGCCATGGCAACGCGTTGTTGCAGAACGTAACGCAGTCTTGAAGGTGATCCCGGTGCATCCTGATGGATCTTTAATTATGGATCACTTGGATGATATCATTACCCATAAAACAAAATTGGTAGCCTGTGTTCACGTATCCAATGCGTTAGGCACGCATGTTGATGTTGCACGATTGGTGATGCATGCAAAACAGGTAGGTGCATATGTGCTGATTGACGCCGCACAATCGGTGGGACATCAGCCGATTAATGTGGTTGATCTTGACTGTGACTTTTTAGCGTTTTCTGGGCATAAAATGTTGGCACCGACTGGTGTTGGTGTTTTGTATATCAAGCAGGAACTGCATGATGAAGTCGATCCGTATCAATTTGGTGGTGGCATGGTTTTTGAAGTTGATTATCAAACTGCTACCTATCTTAAAGCCCCGCAAAAATTTGAAGCAGGTACGCCGCCTATTGCGCAAGTGATTGGTCTTGGCGCTGCAGTTAATTATTTGCGGCAGATCGATTTTGAGCAATTGCGTGTGCATGAAGCGCAGTTGTGTGCCCAGCTTATTGATGGATTAGCTACCATTGAACGGGTGCGCATTTTGGGGCCTCTTGAACAGCTCAAAAAAAAGGGGCATTTGGTCAGTTTTGTGGTTGAAAACATTCATTCACATGATGTGGCTGCTTATCTGAGCCAAGAAGGTATTTGTGTACGGGCTGGTGATTATTGTGCACAGCCGCTGTTTAAAAAAATGCATCTGAGTGGTTCAGTGCGTGCTAGTTTTTATCTGTATAATACCGCGCAAGAGGTAGACAAGTTGCTTGATGCCGTTGATCGCTTGGTGCGGGATTTTTAATAACTATTTCTTCTGCATAGCATCTTCAAGCAATTGTTTGATAATTTTTGCTTTGTTAGACCTTGCTACCAAATTGTTATTGACTTCTACCTCTAGCTGCGATGGTTTTGCACCAGCCTGAAGTAGGAACGCTACTCCTTGAGGATTTAGACTCTGTATTGTCTTAAGCAATGGTGTCCTGCCATAAATATTGCTAAAATTAACATCAGCACCATCATTGATAAGTTGGGTAATTTCATTAATATAATCAGGCCAGTATTCTTCTAGTTGAGCCACAGCGCTTACTAATTCATCGCCAAGCTCTATGTATTTTTTTGCAGTAGGTGTATTAATTTTTTGAGCAATTTCTACTGTATTAAACTTAAATTCTTGAGCAATTTTTTCCGGAGTAAGTGTGCTGGCCAATTTAACAACCATTTCTTCTGGCACCCCTAATTTTTTAGCAATATCTGCTACGGGACGTATATATATACTGCTTAGTATATGCACAAGCATAGTGAAATCTTTGATGTTATTAAAAAGCTCATCAAATTTTATGCCATTTAATGCGCTGAATATTTTAACTCTATCGATCGCTTCATCAAGAGTGGTACTTGATTTTAAGGCTTGTCTAATAATTTCTTGCTTAAGTTCTGGAAGTCTTGACCTATAAAATTCCACTAACTCCTTTTTTTCTTGTTGAGTTAATATTTTTGGCTGCTGTTTAGGATACAGTGGCTCCATGCCATAGATTTGACCTGCACAGAGCAGTGTGAATAGTAACATTATTTTTTTCATTGTTTCCTCCTTTGTTTTTAGGTTTTTTTACTTTTTTTCTTTCTTCATCGCATCTTCAAGTAACTGTATCTTTTCTTTTCGTTCTGGATCGTTTTCAGCGATTGCAGATTTTATATAGTCTAATGGAGTCACACCTTCGTTATTTTTAATGAAAGGATTTGCGCCACGATCAAGCAAGATTTGCATTAGATTGGCAGAGCCTTTTCGCTTGGTGAATGTCAAAATCATTAATGGCGTATTGCCATTGTCAACATTCTGTATATCTGGATTTGCGCCATTATTGAGCAAGAGTGTAAATAGATCATGTAATTCTTCATGAGTGAATCTTCTGCGATTATATAAAAGAGCGAGTAATGGTGTTACTTCTCCTGATAACTCTTCCATAATTGTTCGTAACTCCTCTGTTTGTATCAAGGAATTGAACGTTTCATCATATTCAGATCCAGGATAATTGGACGGTATTATCATGTGAATACCGATATCGTGATATGCCTTACTTATTGCTTCACTTATTTTGGTTAATTTTTTTTGATTAACATCAGCACCGTTTTTTATTAATAATTCAGTAATTTCATTGTCACCTAAGAGAATTGCAATTAAAAGTGCTGTATCGCCGGTTCCCATGGTGAGATTAAGATTTGCTTTGTGGTTAATGAGCCATCGTAAAATATCAAGTTGGATATCCAAAATGGCATACATGACGAAGGAAAGTCCGGCGCCAATCAGGCAATTTGTTCCATCTCCAAAACCATAAAAACAGAATAATCCCTTAGTTTTTGTAATGAGTAATGGTTTAATTACTGCACGTACTTCTTTAAAATTCTCTTCATCTATATTATCTAACAATTGGTCGAATTTTTCTTTGTCAAACATATCTTTAACTTGAAACGCAAAATCTCGCATACGGTTTTTTTGATGAGCCTTTTCCTGTGTATCTAAATTTGCTTGTATTGCAATGAAATCTATTATGAGTTTATTTAATTGGGTTAGTGCAGGTAATACTCTTAAGTTCACAAGATTCTTTGGGCCACATACCATGGGATAGATATCTGCTGGTTGAAAATCAATATCCGCACCTTCGTAAAGTAACTTTTCTGCTTGAACAAAATCTTTTTGCCATAGAGCTTTCATGAGTTGTAAAGATAGAGCAATGTATTGTTCTGATCCTTTAATGCTTAATTGTTGGGCAATATACTCACTTGGCACATTGAATTTTTGTACCAAAATTTGAATTATTGTACGGATCATTTTTGGATCATTTGCTATTGCATTAAATTCTTTGCTTGTTTCGGTAAGTGAACGAATTGCATTCACCGCTTCTTCTACCGTGCTTACATATGCCAGCATCATCAGGATTTGTTGTTTTATTTCTTTGGGTAGCATAGCCATATAATCAGGCTTTGGTGGGTATAGTGGTTCCATGCCATACATTTGACCTGCAGAGAGTAGAGTAAGCAATAACATCATTTTTTTCATTGTTTGTCCTGATTATTTTTGTTCTTTTTTCATTGCTTCTTGGAGAAGAATAATAATTTCCTCTCGTTTCTTGCGATGCTGAGCATCGGTCTGGCCTGCCCGAGCATGACGTTCTTCAGCAAGGGCTAGTGCCGTTCCTGAATAGGGATGATTGAAGTTTGGATTTGCTCCATGTTGTAGTAATAATTTTATTATCTGGAGGTTCCATTGTATAACAGCCTTAGTCAATGGTGTATTCAAATCCGTGCTGTAATTCACATCGGCACCTTCATTGATGAGATCAGTTAATTTTTGGATATCTGAGGACTGTATGGCGACCATTAATTGAGTATTTAAAATATTATATTCATTTGCGGTAGATGTATTAAATTTTTTCGCGATTTGATAAGTACTTACATTAAATTGATTTGCAAAGATGTGTGCTAGCCTTGTGAAATCTTTAAGATTGTCATAGCACGCCCCCCGTAATACGCATGCCACTTTAATGGCTTCAACTGCTTGTTCAAGATCTTTGCTTTTCAGTAAAGCCATAATAATTTCTTCATGCAATTCTTTTGGTAACTGAGCAAAAGATCCCATTGGCTCCAGTGGTTCCATACCATACATTTGACCTATACATATCAGTACGGCTAATAAAAATAACTTTTTCATAAGTTTTTCCCTGTTTTTTGAATTTATCTATACCCTCATATTTAGTATTACAGATAGAAATAACAAAAATCAAGAAAAAATTAAAAAAAGATTAATTTATAAGCGGAGTTCCAGGGAAAAAGGCTTAGTTTAAACTATTCTATGCCCAATTTAGCCAGCTCTTTTTCCATTGTACGCTGATTTTTATAGACAATACCATGTAACCCCAATACCTGTGCAGCTTCTATGTTTTCTGGTTGATCATCAATAAAAACCGATTCTGCTGGAACCAAGTTATAAGTATCGAGTAATGCATGATAAATCGGTGGATAAGGTTTAAGCGCATGGACGTCCGCTGAAAGTATTGCTCCGTCAAATAACGTAAATACATCAGGATATTTTTGCATTAATGCTTGATAGGTATCATGGCCGACATTTGTTAATAAAAAGAATTTATAGTTCTGTTGCCGCTTTTTTAAAGAGCGCAAGAATCTGATGAGTGGCATATTGGGACACATGTTTTGCTTGATTAAATCAAGATTAAACATAGTTTCCATGAGTGATGCGACCAGTTTCTGTTCATTGGCATTATAAAAATAGTTTCTTGAACCAAAATAGGTGATCGCTTTTTTGATTTCAGCAAGCACGGTACGCGATGAGGACAAACCAAGCAGATTGGCAGCAAGACAATCAGGCATTGTATAGCCTTTATAGCTTATAACCGGATAACGATGCTCTGTAGGCATATCATTGTGCATGGTATCAAGAAATTTTAAACAGACCGCTTCAAGATCTTTCCATGTGGTGAGTGTGTACCAGATGAGATTGAAAAGGCCAATACTTTTTAATAGCACTCTAACGTTAATGATAAAGAGAACATTGGTAAGGTCTACGATGATATTGGTCACTGGTGTCTGATTTTGTTTTCCTAATGCCATAGTGATTGCCTCCTTTTTTTATTGGTACGATTTTGGGCCGTTCGCCCTGATCCGCCTACGCCGAAGGCTACGGCGGACTTCGGCCTGCTGCCGTCTTTCAAACTCCCAGTTTTGCTAATGATGTTCGCGTTGCACGCATATTTTTATGCCAAATACTCTGCATACCCTGTTGTTGGGCGGCCTCTATATTGTCTTTTTGATTGTCGATATAGACACATTCTTGTGCGGTAAGTCCATGTGTATTCAAAAGGTGCTGATATATTTCTTTGTTTGGCTTCAGTATTTTTACTTGTGAAGAAACAATGATGTCATCAAATAATTGTGTGATTTGAGGATACGTCTTATGAAAAATATCATTTTGCTCTTGGGCGAGATTAGAAAGAATCATAACTTTATAGTTGCGACTCTTCAGTTCCTTTACCAGGTCTATCATGACAGGAGCTGGTTTTACAATATCATTAAGATGCTGTGGATCAATACCGATATCAAGCATGCGTAGTACCAGTTCTTTCTCTTGATTGTTTTTGAAATGATTGTTTTGTGCAAGCATTTCAACCTGTTTTTTTAACTCATGATATGTCTGTGTGTGTGATTTTTGCCCCAGTTGCCAATCTATGATGCAGCATGGCATTCGCTTGTCGCGCAGAAGGAGCGGCACGCTTGGTTGTCCTGATTCTTGCGAGCTGATGGTTTGCAACGCATGTAAGCAGGTTGTTTCTGGGTTTGACCAATTAAACAGAGTGTATTTGGTTAATTTTCCGAGACCCACTTTTTGTGCAAATGCAGTTTTGCTTTGTTGAAAGACAACATCGGGTAAATCAAAAATGATCGTTGTGATTTTTTGTTGAGTGTCCGATGCGTTCGTGGAAATATCTTTTTTGCGTACGTGTTTTATTTGTGCATTATCTGCGCAATAAATATGGCTTATGAGCAGTAATGGAAGCAGTGTGGGCATACTTGTGAGTGATTTCATAGAATTCTCCTTGGAGAAAAAACGGGTCTGTAGATATAAATTGAAAATTTATTATCATTATGAGCATAGCTGATATTATTGGTATCAAACAAGCAATTTACTTTTTCCAGGTTAAAATGAATATTTTTTATAAAATTATTGCAATCTGAATAATTTATATGATAACCTGAAGATGACTTAAGGTAGGGCATGTCTTCTTTTAGGGTGTACCTGAGTGGAAGAGTAAGAGAGATATTATGTATATTATTTTAACCAAAAAGGAGTCAATCATGAAAAAATACAGCGTACAGTTTACTAGTTTAGTGTTATTTTTCGCAATTTTTGCATCTGGTATGGCTATTGGTATGGAGAAATTACCTCCTTTACCATCGGATGTCACAAAAGTTATAGCAGCTCAGACATTGCAGGTACTTTTAGATGAATTACAAGATCTTAATGAATTGCACATGCAAGGGATTAAAAGTTTGGGTTTTAATGAACATTTTCCAAAGCCAATATTGTGATGTGGTACGATAAAAGTGGACACTAAAGTTAAGAGGAGTACAATAAAAATGTAACCCTAAAACTAAGGCGTTCTATGAGAAATAAATACACATTGGAATTTAAAAAAGAAGCAGTAAAACTTGTGACGGAGCAAGGCTACACTCGGACAAGGGTTGCAAAAGAGCTTGGAATAAGCGAAAAAAATATTGATCGCTGGGTAAAGCTGAGTACTGAAGCTGATAAAAAGCCGGCTGCCAAAATGCAATCTCCCGATCAACAGGATGAGATAAAGCGACTACGCAAAGAAAATGAGCGTCTTAAAATGGAGCGCGATATCTTAAAAAAAGCAACGGTCTTCTTTGCCAAAGAAAATCCCTGAGATATCGCTTTATTCATGGGCAACAGAAGGCATACCCGATAAAGGTTTTGTGTAAAGTAATGGAAGTGACACGCAGTGGATATTATAGGTATTTACAGAGTCAAAAACATTCAGAGAAAGCCTATGATACAAGACTTATTGTTGAGTTAAAAGTACTACACCAACAAACACGTAAGAGTTATGGAAGTCGTCGCATGGCAAAAGCGTTAACCATGCAGGGAAATAAAATTGGAAGGCACAAAACGCGTCGCTTAATGCGTCAGAATGGTATCGAATGCAAACAGCGTCGTCGGTATGCAGTAACAACTAACAGCAAACATGGATTGACCGTTGCCGAGAACATTCTCAATAGGCAGTTTGATGTTGAAGATCCAAATCAAAAATGGGTTTCAGATATCACTTATCTATGGACGCTTGAAGGCTGGCTATATATCGCGGCGGTGGTTGATCTGTTTTCTCGTAAAATTATTGGATGGGCTATTGCTGATCATATGAGGGCCGAACTCATAGAAAGCGCATTGAATATGGCAATGTTATTGCGTCGTCCACAAAAAGGGCTACTTCACCATTCTGATCAAGGTATACAATATGCTTCACAGCAGTATCAAGCTGCCTTAATGAATGCTGGTGTTATTGTGAGTATGAGTAGAAAGGGTAATTGTTGGGATAACGCTGTTATGGAAAGGGTCTTTGGGTCTTTGAAAACAGAACGAACTGATGGGCAATGTTATGCCACGCGAGATGCTGCAAAAGCCGATGTAATCGACTATATCGAAAATTTTTACAACAACAAGCGCTTGCATTCAACATTGAATTATCTAAGCCCAATACAATATGAAAAGCTTTACGAAAATAACAACAATAAAGCGAGCAGTTTGGCAAAATGAAAATGGAGAGTAGGTAGAAGCCCCTCGGAGAGCCGCCGGAGGCAACATAAATGAAAACTTCAAATAAGTCGTCGACAATTGGTAATAAAAAATCTCTTAATTTTTGTGTCAACTTTTACTTGACCAGAACATTGTTACAGCGACGGAAAGTAAGAGAACAAGGAAATTTGTTTTATGAAACATTCCTTAAAACCTACTTTGAGCCACAGAAAAGAGATTTGAAATATCTTGGGAAAACAGGAGTTTTTGGAGCCTCAGAACCGCCTCCTATTGAAATGATTTTTTTACTTATTAAAAATGGTGCTGATCCAAATACAAAAAATTATAAGGGTGACACAGTATTACATCTTTTCCTTGATGCGATAGATTCTCTAGATATAGGAAAAAAAGGAACAGAAGATGTAGGAGGATCAGGATGGTATTGGAATAAAAGGTGGAATAGCGAAGATTCTGATAATTTACTTGAAATAGAATCAAAAATAAACTTTTTGGTTAAACATAAAATTAACCTTAATGAGCAAAATCATAATGGTGATACCGCTGCGCATGCTTTGTTAAATAATGCACCTGATACTAATCCTGAAGTTCTTAAGGAGCTCGTTAAGTTCTTAAAGCGTTTAGGCGTTGATATGAATATCAAGAACAATGAAGGGCTGACGGCATGTGATATAGCAAAGCAAAAAACTGAAGATAGTGATCATCGTTATTGGAATTGGCAACAGTCCTTGAAAGGTATTTGTTTTTAGCAAAATGTTTGAATAAAAATAGAAAAACAGAAAGTCCTGCACATAGTGATTGTGTGGGACTTTTTTTATTACTTCACCAAAATAAGTAAAAATGAAATTAATACCGCATAAATTGCACATGTTTCAATGAGCCCCTGTGCAAATAAGCTTACGCGTGACAACATGCTGTACGTTTCTGGATTATACGTAATCTGCTTGCATGCTGCCGCGGCAGTTTTGCCTGAACTGATTCCCAGCCCTGTCATGCCAAAACCGGTACATAGACATATTTGTAACAATCAAAAGATATTGATTCTTTTATTTCTAGTCATATACCATAACTATTGATGAGTTTGAAAAGTTCTAAAATGATAAAAAGGGATAACGATGAAGGTTCATACAAAAACAATTCAAGTTAAGGCTATTACATTTTTTTTCTGTCTATCGTTGGGTAATCTTACGTATACAGAAGTTCCATTTACCTGGATGAATGGTATATATGCTGTTACAAATCCTGCGTATGGTTATTTTTCGCCCATCAATGGCATGGTGTGGGCTGAACAAATAGTAGAAAATATGTATCGTTATGGCAATCCAGATGATGCAACTATTAAGTTGGTCAAAGAGCTTTTTTATCTGCAGGCAGATAATGTATCATTTAGGCCAACTATTTTGAAAAGTAAACCTGCATCATATTGGACTCCTAAAAATATCGGTGCAATCATGAGAGCGATTACTGCATATCGTGGAAATAAAGCAGAAGAAAGTACAAAAGATGCACAATTAACTGCAGCGCTTGAACAAATTATGCAACCGCAGCGAGAAGCCATGCAGCATGCAAAAGCAGAGATGGCTACGCGAATTGTTACCTTAAACGATAGCATTAAAGATATAGCACAACAAAATAAGGCTGTGTTTGCATTAATTAAACAAGTACAGCGAAAAGAACCTACTACATTACAAGAGACAGCAGAAAAAATTGCAGAACTTGAAGCACTTGAAGAAAAGCAAAAATTTTTTACGGGTGAAAGAGAGGTTCTTGAAGAAGAACTCAATAAACTTACCTATGAAAGTAAAGCTATTGACCGTGCATTGCAAACAGGAATAACACAACTTATTGGTTATTTTATTCAGTCCCTCAAAGAAAGCGCCCCAAATAAAACGCAGACGTATGTTTCTTATGCAACTGAGCAAATAGTGCTTACGTTGTTGTGGAAGGTTGCCAATCCACGCAAAGATGGTATGTCAAAACAAGATTTTGTTGATTACTTTAATGAATTACCTGAAATGATAAATGGTAACAATTTAAAAGCATGGACTATCGCAGAGCCATACAACAAACAAGATTATGATCAATTCCAAAAGCAGTTTAACATGATCGATAAACATGTACTGACAATTAGGGCATTAGGTTCTTATGAGCAGACGATTTTAGCGATTAAAGGTCATGGCGTATGGGAATCACCAGTTCCACAAATTATTATGGGTGCACAAGTCACGTATATTAATCCAGAGGGGAAACAGACGGCACAGTTTTCTGATTGTGTAGAAACATCATTCCGTAATTGGTTTAATATAGCTCTATACAATGGTATCCTTGGGATCTTTGATATACAACGCCTTATTGATTTTGCATCGCAAGATACAGGACAAATTCCATTACGGCTTAGTCAAAGTTTGATCAATTTTTATCAAAAATATTCAAGCATAACCAACCTGCAAGCATCTGAATTATACAATGCATGGACACAGGTAATGGAAAATTTATCTGGTGTTGTATATGTTGAGCCAATTACTGCACCACAACAAGACCGCTTTTATAACGTAAAATCTTCCTTGCCCAATATGCTCAAAATTTGTAATCACGTTTTGTTTGGGAATAATCCAGCATTTGATCAATTAAACAAAAAAGAGCAGCTCGATTTGATTTGTAACAAATTATCTCGTGAAAATTTTGTACTGACATGGGACATAGATGATGCAAATGTGTTTAAGGATCAATTGGATCAAGTGAAATATGTAACCTTACGCTTTTCAATTAACGATACTATTTCGTTTACATGGGAACTTAAAAAAGGTCATAGTGTTATTCCGTTATTAGAAAATGTAGCGTATCCACGGGCTCAATCAATTGAAGCAGGATTTGAGATATATTCCTATCTACCTCCATGGCCTGTTGATGAATATACGCTTAGGGCTATGCTTATGCCAAGTATAACAGGAATTAGCAATGCAGTTCATGCTAGAATCTCATCTCACAGAGGAGGATATAGTAACGATGTTAATATTGTATTTTTACAGGTACTGGATTCATCATGTAAAAGGCTAGCCCTAATAAAACAGTTATTAGCGACTCAAAATCAAGCTTTGCTCGCTGTTACAAAACAATTAATTGAATCATTGGTATCAGCAGAGTTTAGTGATAGGGCAGCACAAGAAGCAGCTGATTTTATATTGGATAATTTAGAATTTGAATCATCTCCTCTTTATTCAACTATCCAAAAAGTATTTGGAAAAATGCAAAACGATATAGTTAATGCTTACTTAGTCAAAAGAATTATTAATAGCCAAACAACTCATTTATATGATGCAGCCAAGAAAAAATTTGAAGCTTTAACTGAGGAGTATGATGTGTCTACTATTATCTCTCAGGCGATTATCCCTAATAAATTAGAGTCATGGTATGACATAGCTCAGAAAAAATTTGAGGCTATAACTATGGATGACCTTTCAATAAGTTGGGTTATTAAAGCAGTAATTGAGAATAAATTTGATCTTTGGTATGACCGTGCCAAACAGAAATTTGCAGCTATGCGATCTGAGAGTATAGAAGATAATATAGGATTAGAAAA
>Ga0207139_1143_pt1 | contig 13374 bp, 9 predicted proteins | sample Alteio_BWMinHeat_7_FD_153585 | JGI IMG/M metagenome (GOLD analysis project Ga0207139, IMG submission 153585) | Enriched cells from forest soil in Barre Woods Harvard Forest LTER site, Petersham, Massachusetts, United States -... | ecosystem: Environmental > Terrestrial > Soil > Temperate forest >... | reverse complement strand
AACCCGTAGCGTGTCGGGCACGGTTCGAGAAACTCCGCTCGGGCGTTAGGCCTGAATTCCGAATCCAACCTCTGGCTTGCCTCTGTCATTACCTAAGTGACAGTTCTGTTGGGTGATGAAAAGTCTTGTCCGAAAAAACACTTAGCTAATATACTTAGCCAATGTACAGCGTGCACCAGGCGAAGACCAATCTCTCGAAACTTCTCCAAGAGGCGGAAAACGGCAAGGAAGTTATCATTGCACGCGGAAAGACTCCGGTAGCAAAGTTGATCGCGATCGGGTCGGCACAGAAGAAACGCACCCCCCCGGAAAGTACAAGCACCTTATAAAGATTCATCGGTCGTTCTATAAGTCCATGACTAAGGACGAATTGAAAGACTGGGGCATCGAGTGAGGCTGTTGCTCGACACCAACGCTCTGCTCTGGTGGTTTCAGGATGACCACGCACTGTCCCCAAGAGCGCGACGCTCTATTGCCTCAATTGACAATCAGATCGTTGTGTCAACGGCTGTTGGCTGGGAAATATCGATCAAGAGCAACTCACGCAAACTTGAAGCGAGCGGATTGTTGGACGATTTGGAGGGAAAGCTCTCAGAAGAAGGAATGGTCACGTTACCTATTTCCATGGACCATGCTGTCCGCGCAGGAAAGTTGCCGGGGTATCACAAAGACCCATTTGACCGTATGCTCGTCGCGCAAGCGCAAGCGGAGAATCTCTCGGTAATTAGCAGTGATGCGATTTTCGAGCGATACGGAGTCAAACGTATCTGGTGACGGAAGTATTGAGCCTACGCTGCCTGCCGGTGTTTTGTGCGAAAACTCAAGAGGCGAAAATTGCTTCTTGGTTTCTATTTCATCACGTGCTCGCCGGCAGGATGGATTCCTGAAAGTTCCGGAGTGGGAATCATTCCTGCGGTCTTTACCCAGCATCGGGCCAGTTCGGCAACACTCCAGGCTTGTGCAATGCAGCCCCGGGGCGTGAATGGGGCCTCGGCGTCGAAAATCTCGCTCACCGATCCGATGCAGCCTTCACTCAGATGACGAGTAAAACCTTCGAGGAAATGGCGTGCGACCTGCAGATTATCAGGATGCACTTTGAGATAGGCATCGATAAAGGGCCCAATAAGCCAAGCCCACACAGTCCCTTGGTGATAGGCGGCATCGCGCGCTCGGAGGTCACCGTCGTAGCGCGACTTGTAGTCTGGATGATCGGGAGCCAGCGACCGCAGACCCACGGGCGTGAGCAATTTTTGTTGAACAACATCCAGCACCGGCTTCCAATGCTGCCGGTCCAGGACCGGATGCTCCAGTGAGATGGCGAAAATTTGATTGGGACGCAACGATAGATCGTCACTGCCGTTCTGGCCGTCGATCACGTCGTATAGATAACGCGTTCCTGAATTCCAGAACCGCCGGTTGAATGATTCATAGACGCGTTCTGCTTGCTCGCCGAACCTGGCCGCGAAGTCAGAATCGCGCTCTTCGCGCGTCCACTCTTCCAGCAGACGCAGCGCATTGTACCAGAGCGCATTGATCTCCACTGCTTTTCCCCGCCGCGGAGTCACGACCCAATCGCCGACCTTCGCGTCCATCCACGTGAGCTGATAACCATCTGCGCCTTGACAAAGCAATCCATCGTTGGGATCGACTCTGATTCCGAATCGCGTTCCTTCGAGATGACATTGCACGATGTCGCAAAGCTGTGGCAGCAGAAGCCGCAGTGTGGCGCGATCGGAGGTGTATTCGACATATCGCTGGATTGCGTGGAAGAACCAGACGGTGGCGTCGGCAGTGTGATACAAGCCGTTGGTCTTGCCCTCGGGAAACATATTCGGGATCAGGCCGTCGCGAACGTAATGAGCAAAAGTGCGCAGAATGTAACCCGCCTCAGCGTGGCGACCTGTAACCAGCGTCAAGCCCTCGAGGCTGATCATGGTGTCACGTCCCCAATCGGTAAACCAGTGATAGCCGGCGATCACTGTGCGTATCTCATCGCCGGAAGCGAGCGCCCGTGCGGTATCGCCCACGCGGCCGATGGGGGTGATGAGGAACTGGTCGGCTGCCAGGGCCAATTCGCCGCCAAATGCATCGTGCAGTGCCGGATTGCAGGTGCTGATCAGACGTCGGCGCCGTTCCATCTCAGCGTGAAAGGCTTCTTCATCGTCCAACGCTTCCAGAATCGCCCAATCTTCGGTTGAGCCGATAAGCGTCGCTCTTTCGTCGGGTTTGATTCTCAGTTCGAAGTACCCGGGCGACCAAAGGTCCCCAACATTGTCGTATCCGCGATCTTTTTCAACGCGAAAGCGCAGATCAGGAATTTTCTTCTCGTCCTTGTGAAAGGCAGCATCCTGGCGGCTCACGCCGAGGCGCAACGCCGGCAGCGCGGAAGCGTCGCCGATCTCTATCCATCTCTCATGAGAATTCACCGAATACTTTCTTGGATCCAGACCAGAAAGCGCTCCTTCGTGCGGACGAAAATATATAGCCGGACGAACTCGGAGCGTGGCCGCCTGCGATCCGTGCCAGATGTAGCTGATGTGCGCGGTATTCTGTCGATTGACCAGGTGAACGCGTTTTTCCAGTACAAAATCTCCGAATCTGTAAATCCAGACCGGCAGCCCTGCCTCCAGGCGAAATGCAAAGAGATGGGTGACGCCGCGGAAGTTTGTGATTCCAGCCGTGGTCTCCTCGCCTCCCAAATCAAAGAGTTCGCCGTCGGGCAGCAGCACCTGCTCGGAGACATCGTTCAAGATCATGGTGCGTCCGTAGGGAGAAGGAAGAGCCGCGATAAGAATGCCGTGGAAGCGCCGGGTCGGCGCGCCGCTTACAGTGCCCGAGGCATATCCACCCAGACCGTTAGTCACGAGCCATTCGCGGCTAAGAAGCACCTCCCAGTCCTCATGCGCTGGGCCAGTCTTGCCCGCGTGCCAGGAAAAATCGCGGGTAATACGGTCGAGGACGCGGCGATCGGAAGTGTCCTTTCCTCTCCGATACAGCGTCGGGATGTTGTCGATCGTGCTCAAGGTAGATCGGTCAGCAGTGGTGCTCCAGTAATGGGAAACGATTCGAAATGATCTGAAAAGCTAGATGCTATCCAGCTTCTGTGGTTCGCCCCGAATCGGGCTAAGCACGGTTGCCGACTCAGCCTGAAGCCGCCAGCCATCGCGACCATCGGGATCTATAAATCCAGAGCCGCCGTAAGCAGGATTTTCACTTGACCAGAGCACATGCCAGCTCTTTCCTTCGGGCGCTGCCAGCAACGGTTCAGGAGCTTGGGCGAGGTGCAGGTCGGCGCCGAGGTTCACAACCAACAAGCGATCCTGACCAGCTTCTACAAAATAACGCAGAACGAATGCCTGCGAGCTCAGTACCGCGCCATCGACCTTGCCCAGCAACTGCAAGCGAAATGCAGGATCGCTGCGCCGAAGCCGGAGAAGGTCGCGGTGCAGGGCAAGCATTTGCGGATTTCGCTTACGTTCGCTCCAGTCAAGTTTGCAGAGTTCCATTGTGGCTGGCAGCGCGGGATCGGGAACACGCTCGCGCATCTCCGCTGAGCTCAGTGCAGGGAACTGGGCCAGGAACTGTGTTCGACCTTTGTGCACCTGCCTCGCCAATTCCGCATCGTGATGAGCAAAAAATATAAATGGCTTGCTGGACCCGAACTCCTGCCCCTGAAAGAGCAGGGGAGTTCCCGGCGCGAGCAGCGTCAGCGCAGTTGTGGCGCGAAAGCGTCCGGGACTGGTGAGTTGGTGCAGCCGCTTTCCATATGCGGAATTGGAAACCTGATCGTGGTTCTCAATGAAAACCACGAATGCAGTCGGATCCATCCCTAGCGCAGGTTCTCCGCGCTGTTTCTTCTGCCAGCTATATCGTTGTCCCTGGTATAAATAGCCGTACTTCACGGCAGAAATAAATTCCTGAGGCGAGCCAAAATAGTCAGTGTAATAAGCGCTGCGCTGTCCAGTTAGAGCGGCGATGGCGCTGTGATGGAAGTCGTCATTCCAAAGGGCATCAAAGCCATATCCGCCGCGTTCAGGGACGCGGGCTATCTTCGCCTCCTGCGATTCGTTCTCGGCCACGAGAATGATTTCGCGAGCTCCAGCCGCCGCTCGCGCTCGCCTCGCCATTGTTGCCAGAATGTGCTCACGCGATTTGTCAAAGATCGACTGAGTAGCGTCAAAGCGCAGACCATCAAGACGGTATTCGCGAATCCAGTACTCCGCGTTGCCGGCAAACAACTCGCGCACGGCTTCGCATTGGGGACCGTCGAAATTGATGGCATCGCCCCATTCGGTGGTCTGCTCGCGATGAAAGTAGTCGTCGGAGTACCGCGTCAGGTAATTGCCCTCGGGGCCGAGGTGGTTATACACGACATCGAGAATCACGCCGAGTCCGAGGCTGTGCGCATAGTCAATGAAGCCGCGAAACTCGTCCGGGTCGCCATATTTTTGATAAGGCGCGTAAAGATCGACGCCATCGTAGCCCCAGCCAAAATCGCCGGGAAAGCAGGCCACGGGCATGACTTCAACCACCGTGACGCCAAGTTCTTTCAGCAGCGGCAATTTTTCTTTGGCCGACTGATAGGTGCCGCCCGGCGTGAACGTCCCAACATGCAGCTCATAAATAACCTGTCCGCGAATGCTTACACCCGGCCAATTTGCATCCGTCCACTGAAACGCGCGGTGATCGACAACCTGCGATGGCCCGTGTGGTCCTTCCGGCTGAAAGTGAGAAGCCGGATCGGGAAAGCTGTCGCCGCCATCCAGACGAAACTTGTAACGGCTGCCTGCGGTGGCTTCCACCACTAGTCCGGAGAAGTAACCCTCAGCCTCAGCTTCGAGGGGAAAAGTCGCGGTCTCGCCGCTCGGCTTAAAGAGCAGAAGATCCACTTTTCGCCGATTTGGAGCCCAGACACGAAAATGCGTGCCTCCAGACGGCTGCAATTCCGCTCCAACCGCGAGCGTTCTAGTTATGGAAGGAGCTTCTCGTAGCGTCGTATTCATTTAGGCGATCGAAGTGGATCAACAAACTGAGATGCAGGAAAATGGCTACCGGGTTATTGCTCACAGGTTACACTCTGCCTGGCACGCAGCTAGTCCGGGTGGGTTCGGAAACGTCGGGGTTCATCGGCCGAAGCCCTCGCCGGGCAGGAATCGCATAAGGAACCCCAACGCGGTAAGGACGCAGACAAAGTAAGCCAACGTGCGTGCGCTGGAGTGTGCAGGCAGATCCTTTGTGAACAGACGCCATCCCGCGCCGAGCGCGACCAGGAAGAAGACGTTCTCCCGCAGCACAAGCCACAAAGCCAATGAAGCTGTCAGAAGGATTAACCGCTCACTTTTGCTCAGGGCTGCGGCGGCTTGTCCACCGTCGAGCACCCACACAGGAATCAGATTCATTGCGTTCAGCCATGCTCCAGAACGGGCCAATGCAGACCATAGTGGATTGCCGGTCTTGAAGTAAACCAGTGCGCACACAGCCGACGACACGAAACCGGCGAACGGACCTGCGAGACTGATGGCTGCGCGAGTCTCTTGCGTTACCCCGAGCGAGCGCCAGCGCACATAAGCTCCCAGCCCGGGCAAAAACACGGGCATGTCGGCGGGTAGGCCGCGGCGCTTGATGTCAATGAAATGTCCCATCTCGTGAAGCAGAACGAGCACGGCAAAACCAATTCCAAACTTCGCGCCCCACAACCCCCAATAGACAGCGATGAATCCCGCCAGACTGAGGAAGAAATTGAGTTTGAAAAGCGCGAGCAAGGTCTTGCTCTTCGCGAGCACCACCGCAATCGGGCCAAACGGACCGAGCTTCCGCGCCCATTGTTTTTCCCCGGCCGGCGCAAGAGAGCCTGCAGCATCCATCTCGAGATCACCCGCATGTTTGCGAATCCAGGTGGCCTGCGTAGAGTCTGGAGGAAGCAAGGGCAGAGCACTAAGCCATAGGTCTCGGGCGTGGAGCAACTCGCCATGCTGTTCGAGCTGCTGGGCTTGCTGAGAAATCTGCGATAGTTGATCGGCATGAACGAGCGAGCTGCAATTGCCACAAACCAGCGCGTTTAGAGGGATATCGTGACGGCACCGCGGACAGCTACGAATCAGGTCGGGAGTAATTGCGGACACAGAATCAGGTACGCCCAACAACTCATCTTTTACTAGAGTATCAAAGGATTCGGAGGCCTTTCAGAAAGGTCCATCCACCAGCAACGGAGGACGCCCGCGCGTGATTTGCCATGCAATGCGGACCCCAACAAGCAGGATGACCAATCCGATCAATCCATGCAACGGGTCTGAGCCGAGCTCAAGAAACGGAGATCCAAGCCCCAGCAGCAGAAGGTATCCGAGTGCCGATGCGGTACTGGCAGGCTTATGCTGAGTTCTGTTTTCCCCATTCGGTGTGGAGGTATCGTTGCTCTCCGGAGTCACGTTTGGCTGCACGTTGCTTTGGGATCGCGGCCCTTGGACTTGGCTCTCCCGCTGCGTCTTCTTTTGCTTGGCAAACTCCGCAATCGCGATCGGAATCGCCGCAACCGAAACAGCGGCATAGGTAAGGAGAACTGCCGCGATCTGATACCGGCGCCCGCCGAGTCCTCCCGATCCTTTCATCATCGCCTTGCCTACCATCCATCCGACGGCAAGAGACACGTAGCCGATCATGAGCCCCGTAGCTATTCCGATCACCGCGTAGAGCACTAAGCCGGCAATAGCCGCTCCCGCGCCAAACGCGATAGCTCGCACATAGGCAGAGTGAGAGTCCTTCGGAATGGAGTTTCTTAACCGTTCCGTGCAGGCGCTGCAAGCCATCCGAGAGTTGATCCGAAAATACGAGCCGGAGATGGGTTGATTACAGACGAAGCAGACGTTTGCACCAGGTCTAGTTTGGAATTCGGCTGTTTCAAATTGAGGAACAGTTTTCTGGCCCTGCTCGTTTTGCATGTCGCGAAAGGTAGCACATTTACCCGGCAACGGTGATAGGCAACTTCACCTACTACGTGGTTGAGAAGAGCGCTTGCCGATCCGTGACCGGCTCTTCGCCGTTACGAAGCGCCACGACATTCCCAGCAGATCTTTAAGCGCATCGACATGAATTCGTGACAACCGAGCCAGCACCACTGGGTACCCGACATAATGATCGGTCAAGTAGTAAGTATCGGGATCGGCTGCGATCAGAGCTGCCCGATCGTCGAACGCAATGCGAACTGCAAGGGAATTGGGCTCTGCCGATCTGTGGATAGCAACGCACGCCAACAGTTTGCCGCGAACCTTTAGGGCCGGTGACCTGTACGTTGTCCCTTCCTCCACGCCTGGCAGCACTAATCCGAGTTTGCGCACATTCTCGAATGTCATTTTCAATTTGCCGGAAATTCCCAACCGAAACTGCTTGTCTATACGCTACATGATTCCCCAGGAATCCACTGACTTGCAACCGGTCGATCTAAACAGCTCCCAGACGCACTAGCGCTCTCATCCAGCGCACAACTCGCCGCTGATTCGGTATTGGCTGGCGGTTGCATCCGAAATCGGCGATGCAGCCGCCCCGATCTGGTCTTCGTTCCTCCCTTTTCTCACAAAGCTTTACGTTGTTCTCCGCACGTCTCCTATATCTTTTTTATTCTGGGCGCTCGTTTGCCCGCGACGAACTCTCCGTTGCAGAATGCAATGATGCTGTTTTCTTTGTTTTTAGCAATCCATCCAGTTGTGCACCGATACCGGAGGACCGAAATGAACTGGCTCATCAGATTAACCGTCAGGCGCGGGCTTGTCTTGCTACTGACAATCGCCCTCTGCGGCAACTCGTGGGGACAACAAGCTCAACATGAGGATTACACCGAGGGAGCGCCATGGTTCCCACATGTCCTTGCGCCGTATAAGGCGCAGAGCGTGTCGGAGCCCAGTCTCACTAACTCGGTGCGCATTGGCAATCTGAGCCAAAATGGGAATCTCATGCTTTCCCTCGACGACGCCATCGCCCTCGCGCTCGAAAACAATCTCGATCTGGTGATCGCGCGCTACAATCTGCCTATCGCCGACACCGATATCCTCCGCACGAAATCGGGCGCCAACACCCGCGGCGTCAATACCGGCATTGTTCAAGGAACTCCCGGCGCCGGGGTGCTGGGAATTGGCGGCGGAGCTGCCGGCGGAGGCGCGGGCGGAACCGTGACCGCAGCCGGCGGAGCGGGCGCCGGCACCGGTGGACTGGTTTCTTCAACCCTTGGCGTCGGTCCTCCCATCGATTCGTTCGATCCTTCGCTCACGTCCAGCATCGGCCTGCAGCACTCGAACACGCCGCAATCGAACACCGTCACCAGCGGTGTCCCCTCGCTTTTGCAGAATACCGGCACGGAAGATTTCGGGTATCAGCAGGGCTTTCCAACGGGCACGTTGTTCAACGTGACCTTCAATAACTCCCGAGTAACTTCCAATAGCGTGCGCACTTTTCTGGTGCCGCAACTCAATTCGAACTTCCTGGTGCAATTGCGGCAGCATCTGCTGCAGGGGATGAGCCTGGCTTCCAATCGGCGCTTCATCACCATCGCGCGCAACGATCGCGAAATCGCCGATGAAGCCTTTCGCCAGCAGGTGATCTTTACCGTTACCCAGATCGAAACGCTCTATTGGAATCTGGTAACTGCATACGAAGACGAGAAGGCCAAGGAGAGAGCTCTAGCTTCGGCGCAGCAGCTCGAAGCCAACAATCGCAAGCAGGTGCAGGCAGGGACGATCGCACAAATCGAGATCGTGAACGCGCAGGCCCAGGTAGCCTCGAGCCGGCAGGCGCTGATCGTTTCTCAGACCAACCTTCAGCTCCAACAGCTTCTAATGAAAAACGCGGTTACCCGCAACGAGAACGATCCAGTGCTGGCCAATGCCGGCGTTATTCCGACTGACCGGATGCAATTGCCGCCCTCTGAGCCTATTGTGCCCACGCAGGATTTGGTCAACGAGGCGTTCCAGCGTCGTCCCGAATTGACACAGGCCCGCATTGACCTGACCAATCGCACGATCAGCAAGCGGGCGGCCCGCAATGCTCTTCTTCCGACCGTCGATTTGGTGGCGAACTATGGCGGCAACGGCCTTTCCGGCGTGCTGAATCCGAATTTTACTTCCGCTACTGGAAGTCCAACGGTAGTGAGCAATGGGGGTTATTCCGATGCATTGACCGCCACCACCAGCCATCCAACCTATTTCGCCGGGTTCTCTGTCAATATTCCTATCCGTAACCGTGCGGCGCAGGCGGATCAGATTCGTTCCGAGTTGGAATTCCGGCAGGCGGAAGTGCGTCTTCAGCAATTGCAGAATTCCATCGCCATCGATGTCCGCAATGCGCAGTTCGCCGTTCAGCAGAACCGCGCTGCCGTGGACTCCGCGCTTCAAGCCCGCGAGTACGCCGCGCAGAGTCTGGATGCGGAACAGAAGAAGCTCACGGAAGGGCTGAGTACGACCTACAATATCCTGACGCAAATCTCCAATGTTTCGACTGCCGATTCCAACCTGGTGAATGCCATGTCGGCTTATGAGTCCTCGAAGCTTCAACTTGACGTCGTCACCGGGCGGCTGCTCGAAACGCTGGGCATTGAGATCGGCGACGCCGAGACCGGAAATGTGACGCATATGCCGCACGCTCCCTATGCCGTTCGCGGCAGCGACGTGATCACGCAGCCGGTGCCGACCTTCCAGCCGCAACAAACCGGAGTGGTTCCGCAGCCGAAAGGAGAGTGACTCCCATTCCCGGAATGAACGAACAGCGCGACCTGAAGAATGGAGCGGCCAACGATTTCTCCAACGCGGCAACGATGACAATTGAGAATCCAGCGCAAGCGCCGAAAAAGCACTTGGCAAAACAGGTGGTCCGCTTCGGAATCGTCGGCGCTCTCAATACGGTCGTCGATCTCGCCGTTCTTAACCTGCTGATCGCTTCCACCGGCACTGGCAGAGCCGGGCTGGCGTATGCCGTGTACAAAACCATTGCGTTCTTTTGTGCGGTGCTCAACAGCTATCTGATAAATCGCACTTGGACATTCCAACGCGTGCCCGCAAAAAGTCAGATGCTTGAGGGATCGCAATTTCTCTTCATCAGCATTCTCGGCGCGCTGGTGAACGTGGGAAGCTCGTGGTACGTGGCCACCTACACCCATCCGAGCTGGGGAATCAGTCCTAAGCTGTGGCCATCGGTAGCGGCACTGGTTGGGACAGCCTTCTCCCTGGGATTCAATTTCATCGGATACAAGTTCTGGGTGTTCGCTCACCGCAAGCATTGATTGACGATATTTCCGGAGAGGAAGTCCGAAGCTGACAGTCCAGCACACGAGTGCTGGCAAGTCATTGGGTTACGCTCTCTTGGAATACCGAAAATACACCGGGCAGGCATGAATGCGTTCAAGGATGCGCAGCACTTCGTGGCGGAGACTTGCGGCAATCAGAAGACCACAACCGGGACAGTAGGACTCAATCAGCTTGGGATGACGGATTGAGCTTCAACAGCGAGAATTTTCCCGGAGAATGAGGGACGGGACGCACAGAAATCACACAATGCTGAGTGTGATGCCGATTGTCTCATGCGTCGCAAGTTCTTAAGTTTTTTTTCCACACCCCAGCGGTCGGAAAGGCAAACCTTGGCATGCTGTTAACTCAAGAGAAGCTTTTCTTGTCTTAAGATTTGTCACTATTTATGTCCTGGAATTACAATTTAGTGCGAGGACAAGGCATTCACTTGGTTTCGGCTCCCCGTCATTCTCCCGGTAACACGCGACTCACCTTGGGGAAGTACCTCGCCGATGTTGTCGTTAGCAACAAAAAAGATGAGAAGTGCTGTCATTACGTCATTCAGCGGTTAGGCTCTCCTGAAATTCTCGAGTTGGGAAAGTCTGACGATTTTGCCGCGGCTAAAGCCGAGGCCGAGCGTGCCTTGGAGCGCTGGCATTTGCGCGACCAAGACTTCAAAGCTAGCTAAACCAAAGGCTGCGACGTTCCATTCCCGCATTGTCCCGCACGAGTCAAGTGGTCGAGTTTCCCACATGTTCTACGGGGGACGACGTCGCTAGCGCGACGTTGGTCGCCGACTGTGAAACGCTAATTCCCTGGCCAAGCAGATCGACGGCAGCATGATTTAGCTTCGCGCGCAATTGGGAGCGCTCGTTGGCGCGTGTGATGTAACGCACGGAAATCTGAGTTCCGCCGATCACAGGTTTAACGTTGATCGCAGGCGCCGCGGTGAGAGTGGTCATGTCGCGCGATTTTGCCGCGCTTCGCCACTCCTGCTCGGCTTGTTTGGAGCTTTCCGATGTCGCTTCCTGAACCTTCTTCTGGATCGCATCCACGATCGGATACGGATTGTGTCCGGCCGGCAATACAATCTGTAACTCGTCCCAGAGCCATTGTCCCGAAGTGGAAAAATTAAAGTAATGACCCTCGATGGCGAAGCTGTTGGTAAAGGTCACGCGCCGCCCGGTGGGGTGTCCCGAATCGGTCCAGTTGCCGGTTTCGAGCAGCACGGTGTGAAACATCCCAAGCTGCACGACTTCGCCGGTCACACCATTGATTTCCACCCAATCGCCCAGCCGGATTCCATTTTTTCCCATCAGCACAAACCAGCCGAAGAAGCTGACAATGAAATCCTTGAGCGCAACCGTCAGGCCCGCGCCGGCAAGTCCCAGGAATGTCCCTAGCTGGCTCGGCGGACCGAAGATTACCAGCAGGATCAGAAGCACGGCGACGATCTGAAGCGTTACCCGCGTCACCGTGCGCAGCGTCTCAACCTGGCGCCGGTCCATCGACATCCTTCCCAGCAGAGCTTCAATCCATCCATCGACGAAGAGCCCGATCAGCGCAATCGCCAGAATGACGAGCACGCCGCGCAGCGCGAAATTCAATACCGATCGCTGCTCCGCCGCGACTACGTCAATCCATTTGCCGTACACGCTGGCCAGTTGTTTTTCGTTGTCGATGCGCTTGTCTAGAGTAGAAAGCGACTTTCGATCGGCAGCGCGGTGTTTGGTGATTTTCACCAGGGCTGCGGATTGCTGGCGGCTGAGGCTGGTGGCCTGTCCGCCGGCGGGCGCTCTGGCTGCCGCGTTGCCCGACGTGACCGGGGCCGGCGATTTCTCTTTCCGTGCATCGATTTGCCGCTCAAGAGCGTCGTGCTTAAGGGCAAGCGCGGTTGCTGTGGACGTCGCGTCCTGTTTTGCGTGCCACAACTGCAACTGTTTCCCATGTAGCACCGACCATTGCTGGAAGCGATTGATGAGCCCGTGCCCGGTGGCCGGCTGGCTGACGGCGATCTTGGTGGTGTCTGAGGCCTGCGAAGCCGCCTCGTGTTCCTGCACCATCGCCTGGATGCGTCCCTGTGGATCGCCCCCCGCGCGGATCAAATCCTGCTTGGCATCGTCCACTTCGTCCTGGTTCAGCTCCAACCGAGCCTTGGCCTGCTCAAGCTGATCGTCGAGCGCGTCCTTCTTCGATCCGCTGGCCTTACCATCCGCGGCCGTCAACTGCGCAACTTCCGCCTGCTCCGCCGCCAGATCGTCCTCCGCCTTCTGCAATCGCGGCTGAATCTCTTTGGCTTCAGCGCTCAATGCCGGCGGATGCTCAGTCGCCTCGATGACCGCCGCGGCAAACGCCAGATCCATCTCCTGATCCCCCAGCCGCAGCGCTTCCTGTGCGAAAGGCAACTCCGCCGAGCTGGTGGGCATTTGCGCCAACTTTTGCGCGGTAAGCAATGGCGTCTGATCGACGCCCGCAGCCGCTTCGGAAGAGTTTCCTATCGCGGTTGCGCTTCCTGAAATGGGCTGCGATCCGGTGCGAACCACACCGTAAATGGTCGCGCCCAGCAGCGCCACCAAAACAATTGAGCCGATCCTGCGTGCGGGTTTCATTTTTTCCGAGGAATCCTGACAAACGACATTCTAGAGGGATTTCAGAGGCACTGGGTGATCGGCATTCGATTCGACAATTAGCCCTCGGAATTCGGCCATGTAGCCCGGGATTGCCAAGAAAACAAGGCGTCGAGAGGCCGGAAGGGCCGCCATCCCCGATATTTCCAGGCATTCCCGAAATGGGCTCGATCTCATGCCCCACTCATCGAATTTGCCGCCGAACGATGAGTGGGGCACCGAGTTTCATTCTTAGACTTGGCGAGATCGGGATAGGCCACCCGTCCTAGTGCGAATGGCGGTCATGATCGGCGTCTGAATCCTTGTCGTCGTCTGACTTGACGTCGTTTCTGCAGGTTGTATCAAACTGGGTGATCTGGGAGCCCTGAACCGTCCCTGAATGCACAAACACGCGAACGGTTCCATCCATCGAAAAGCTGGGGGCCTGGTTTCGCCCTATCCACATCGAGTGGAAGCGAAGGTCATAGTACGGCGCTTCTGCC
>Ga0207139_1163_pt1 | contig 13459 bp, 12 predicted proteins | sample Alteio_BWMinHeat_7_FD_153585 | JGI IMG/M metagenome (GOLD analysis project Ga0207139, IMG submission 153585) | Enriched cells from forest soil in Barre Woods Harvard Forest LTER site, Petersham, Massachusetts, United States -... | ecosystem: Environmental > Terrestrial > Soil > Temperate forest >... | reverse complement strand
TTGGAGACCTCTATTCTACCGTTGAACTATGCCCGTAAAGCTGTTAAACGGACGGCAAAGGTAGGATTTTTCTGTTTATTTTTTGCTTTAGTTGGTTAAATTGTGCATTAAATTAATGCGTATATATTTATCGTATATTATAATTCTTCATTTTTAACCAGCTCCCCTTTTTCATTGTAATATTCCCATGTGCCAAATTTTTCGGGGCGAGCTTTATAGGTGGTTACCACCTTCATTACCTGTTTGCCGGTTTCGGGGTCTTGTACCCACATGCTGTCTTTAGCATGGTCGTTTACCACAGCTTTATACAAGCCTTTTACTTTCAATTGCCCGTTATCAAAATATTCTTCATAGGTACCGGTCATGCAATAAAAAGTGCTGCTACCCTCTATCAATGCATAGGAGCAGGTACGCATGAGATTGCCATTGGGATAAAATTTTTGCCAGGTACCTACCGGATTATTTCTATGGTATTGACCGCTGTTTTTTACTTTCCCTGAGGGGTAATATTCTACCCAATGTCCTTCGCGCAGGTATTTGTCGCCGTCATTGCTCACGGTGCCTTCTACAAGTAGCCTGTTGTCTTTATCGTACAGGCGGTATTTCAGTTCTTCATTTATAAATACGATCCTTTCGCCAAAGCTGCCAGATGCAAAGTAATATTTGCCTGAATCAGTTTCTTTAAACACCTTATTATCCTCTTCAGATGTAAAACAAAGAGGTGTTTCTACCTGTGAAAAGGTTAAGTGATAACTAAAAAGGAATAATGCGAATAGTAGTGTGCACTTCATAATAAAACTTGTTTGCGATGGCAAAAGTAATGAGAACTATTTTCTTTTAGCTACCAATGCATACGAATGGTCTATCATTTCTTTCAATTGTTTTTTGGTCAGTGTGCCATCAATGATAACGGTGTTCCAGTGTTTTTTATTCATATGGTAGCCGGGTATTACGCAATCATATTCTTCCCGCAGTTCTATTGCCCGTGCAGGATCGCATTTTACGTTGAATTGTAAAGGGTCGTTATCCAGCCCCATCAGTAAAAAAAGTTTACCTCTTACTTTAAATACCAATGTTTCGTTACCAAATGGCATACCCTCTTCCGCATCTGCTTTGGCAAGTGCGTAGTCTCTTATTTCTTCAATATTCATGATGCTTTCCCGTGGCGTAATCGCATATAATTAACACAATAAATAAGAAATAGGGCAATTGTACTGTCAACCTGCTCTTTATAATTATCATTGATCTCGATATCGAAATCAGAACTGAGTTTAGAAAATAGAAAGTAGGGAGTGACTTTTGCAATTTCCGTATCCTGACCTGTTAATACGGTATAATTTCTTTTGAAAAAGGGGCGCCTGATATCATACAAATTGCTGCCGATATTAAGGGTTATATTCATCGTCCAGCTAAACTTTAGCTCGGCTATAACTGCGTCATTCTTTACTATTTGAATAGATTGTGTCCAACCGTTGCTACAGGTTATGTTGTAAACATCACCGTTGGCCATTGTTATAACGGCTTTTGAAGAATACCATTTGGGATAATCGAGTGAACCTAAAAGATTATCCTGTTCGTCAAATAATTCAACATACCTGTTAAAATCACTTCCTTTTGCACAATATTGCATTCTATAAAACTAAATAAAAAAACCTTCCCGTTAAAGGGGAAGGTTTGCTATTGATAATAATTTATTTGTTACCTGCGGCAACCATTGTTATAATAGTTGTTATATCCATATCCGCCATAAGAACGGTTTTCGAAACTACGGCTGTTATGTTCAAAACGTCTGTCGTTACCATAAAAACGGTTGCGTTCCATAACCCGGTGATCGTCTCTGCGGAAAGACCCTTCATTGCGATAACCACCTCTGCCATTGTTGTTGTTATTGAAATTTCTACCACCACGAAAATCCCTGGCAAAACTTGAAGTTGTTGTTGCTATACCCATTATTGTAAGCAGTGCAACGATCATTATCTTTTTCATATAGTTAAAGCGTTTTGTTGCTTTGATAATAGTAATGCAAACGAGCTGCCAGTTATTGTGAAAGAAAACATAAAGCCGTTTTTTAAGATTTAAGATTTAAGATTTAAGATTTATGATTTATGATTTGTGATTTATCTGTATTAATCGATCTTCACCTTTTGTTCTTTCAGCACTTTGCCATAGCTGGTGAGGCGTATATAATAATTACCTGCAGGCACATCGGCAGCTTCAAATTCTACTCTGAACCTATGGCCACCTCTTTCAAAACGTTTGTCTTCGAACACTAATTCGGCAGTGGAGCCATCTTCGTTATATACGCCTAATGTAAGCACCTGGTCACTGGTTGAAATGTATTCAAAATTGGCCAACATCTTTAAAGGCCTGGGATTGTAAGGTATTGCTTCGGGTGTTTCTATTAATTCATGATAGGTAAAAAAAACAGGCTTTGGCTTATGCAATAACACTGTCATGAAGGCGGCTAATTTGAATGATTCTGTGTCATTGCCCGGGAGGTAAATATTTTCGAGTGCATGGCCGTTAGTAAGCACCCATACCGCATCTTGTGCCAGGCTGGTATTTACTTTGTTGGCCACAATATATCGCAACAGTTTTACCATCAAAGTGTCTCCCTGTTTCCAAAAATTGTATTGCAAATGATATGCCGGTGCCCTCGCGTAGCTTTTGGCGCAAAAACTTTGCGCGGCTATGGTTTGTTCTTCGCCTGCCTTTAACACAACTACTTCATCATTTATGATTACCAGGTCTTGATAACCCGAGTCTGCCGGTTTAAAGATCATTGCAGGGTCTATGCTGATACTAATGGTTTTGCTGGTGTTGTTTTTTAAATGCAGGTCGAGCCCCTTGCCATGGTAGCTTTCTATGTTTTTTACAGCATTCATGCTTACCTGTTTTGTTTTAATGGCTTGTAAAAGGCTGGTGGTGGCACGGGCATTACCGGTATACAGTGCAATAGCGCATAATAACGCTACGCTGAAAAGAGCTGAACGAGACATAAACGAGTGTTTTGGTTACTGTACCTAACGCAAAGCAGCAGCCAAGGAATGTGAAAGGAGCGTTAAAGTAGCCCCCTCAAACCTCCCCCGATAGGGGAGCTGTAAATTGGATAAGTAAAAATTGTATAAGAATTTATGCTTCGTTCTGTTGCTTGGTATTTGAGGGTGTAGTGGAAAAATGCAGCTTTTGATGATAAATAAAAGTGACAATTAACCCCAACGCGCAGCCAATAATAACAGAGAGTATGCGGGCGATAGAGGTGTACCAGAGGTGATATTCCTTGCCAAGCTCGGTAGTGTGTATCATAATAATGAAAACCGCAGCGAGAGCTGATTTGCTACCTGCCATAACATTGAACAAATGACAGAGCCATATGGCAAGCACAATGGCAACAGATATAGTGAGCACGTTGGCAGGACCAAATAATAACAATAGCATGGCGGCACCACCCGCCAGCAGGTTGGCCTTGATGCGTGTCATGGCCAGCGGCACCGCTTCTTTGCTATCTGGTGAGAGCACGAGTATTACAGAGATGATACACCAGGCAATATCGTCATAATGAAATAACCAGGATAATAAGTATACCAAACAAATACCGGTTACACATTTTGCCATGTATAAAAGCAATTGTTTTGATATGGTTTTGTTCAATAGCATGGGGTAAAGTTAATAATGCTATTTTATTATTTTTAATGAAACCTATTTTATATGCCTGGAAAAAATACAATAAACCGCTTGCAATTCGCACAAAAAATAGCACCCATACAAGTGCTATTTAACTAATTAACTTATTAACCATTTACCCTACCAATTCCTCCACCAGGTCCTTCTCCACTCTCAGGTTATCAATAATATTCTTTTGTCTGTCAGGTGTGTTCTTGCCCATATAATATTCCAGTAGTTTTTGTATCTGGCTGTCATGGCTCAGTAATACCGGGTCTTTGCGCATATCCTCACCTATGAACTGTGCAAATTCTTCAGGTGATATCTCACCCAAGCCTTTAAAGCGGGTTATCTCCGGCTTATTACCTAATTCTGCAATCGCTTTTTTCCTTTCTTCATCTGTATAGCAATAAAAGGTCTTTTGCTTATTACGTACCCGAAAGAGTGGTGTCTGCAAAATATACACATGATTATTGCGCACCAGGTCAGGAAAAAATTGCAGGAAGAAGGTCATAATGAGCAGGCGTATATGCATACCATCCACATCTGCATCGGTCGCTATTACAATATTGTTATAGCGTAGCCCTTCCAGTCCTTCCTCAATATTCAGTGCATGTTGCAACAAATTGAATTCTTCATTCTCATACACCACCTTTTTGGTAAGCCCGTAACAGTTGAGCGGCTTACCCCGCAAGCTGAATACTGCCTGCGACTCTACATGACGGCTCTTGGTTATAGACCCACTTGCCGAATCGCCTTCAGTAATGAATATGGTAGACTCCTGTTGCTTCTGAAAAAATTCTTCTTTGCCTTTATTGGGTGGGTCATCATTCAGGTGTATGCGGCAATCGCGCAGTTTTTTATTATGCAGGTTGGCTTTTTTGGCACGCTCGTTAGCCAGCTTGCGTATGCCTGATAATTCTTTACGCTCCCGTTCACTTTGCTCAATGCGTTTTTTAAGCGAGTCAGCTAAGGTTGGATTTTTGTGCAGGTAATTATCTAATTCCTTTGCGAGGAAATCCATCACGAAAGAACGCATGGTTGGTCCGCCTTCAGATACATTTTGCGAACCTAGTTTTGTTTTAGTTTGCGACTCAAACACAGGCTCCTGCACACGCACTGCCACAGCAGCGATAATACCTTGCCTGATATCAGATGCGTCATAATCTTTCTTAAAGAAATCGCGTATCACTTTTACATATGCCTCTCTGAAAGCTGCCTGGTGCGTACCCCCCTGTGTGGTATGCTGCCCGTTCACAAAAGAAAATATTTCCTCACCGTACTCACCTGTATGCGATATGGCCACCTCTATATCCTCACCCTTTAGGTGTATAATAGGGTAGCGCAGCTCTTCTGCATTTATTTTACGTGTCAGCAGATCCAGCAGTCCATTCTTAGAAACAAAATTCTTCCCGTTAAAGTTTATTTGCAAACCAGCATTCAGAAAGCAATAGTTCCATATCTGGTTCTCTATAAATTCAGGACGGTAATGGTAATTTTTAAAGACAGTATTATCCGGAATAAAAGTTACCAGTGTACCATTAGGTTCATCCGTCTTCGCTTCTTTATGTTCATTCGTAAGATTGCCCCGGTCAAACTCTGCAACCTTCATCTTACCCTCTCTGAAGGCAGACACTTTAAAATAACTGCTCAGTGCATTCACAGCCTTCGTACCCACACCATTCAGTCCCACTGCTTTCTGAAATGCATTGCTATCATATTTGGCGCCTGTATTTATTTTACTTACCACATCTACCACCTTGCCCAGCGGTATACCTCTACCATAGTCGCGTACCGTCACATTGCCATCGGCTATTTTTATTTCAATACGCTTACCATGCCCCATGGTGTACTCATCTATACAATTGTCCACCACTTCCTTTAGCAATATATAGATGCCATCATCCATACTGCTACCATCACCCAGCTTACCTATATACATGCCGGGGCGCAGGCGTATGTGCTCACGCCAGTCCAGCGACCGGATACTCTCTTCGTTATATTGATTCAATAAGTCTGCCATTGGTTCGCAAATTAGTTAAAAACCCCCTTGCCCCCTAAACGGGGTAAAATATATAATTGTTGATAAGTGGATAAAATGCAAAAAACCTCTCTATAGAGAGGTTTTTAATATTAATGATTCGGTTCAAACGCCCTCCCTGGGAGGGGTAGGGGGAGGCTCTTACATTTTAAAGCCAACCGTTACTGCTACTGTGTTCAGTGAATTCTTTATGTATGCATTTTCTATAATAGTAGCATTGGTATAATAAAGCGCATAGAATTGATCAGGATTGGTGTATTGTATATGCTGGTATGCAAAGTCTACAAACATATGATCGAAATGCAAACCAACACCACCTGAAATATCTATACGGTTATTATTATCAAACTGGCTTTGGTAAGGGCTGCCATAATAGCCCACACCTGCACGCAGCATAAAGAAACTGGTCAGCTTCAGTTCACCTCCTATACGGAAAATAGAGGTTGGCTGGTATGCGTTTGTTATATCGCTGTTTATTTGCCGCTGGTAATCTTTGTCATTACCTCCCAAAATAAATTGTGCCGAGCTATAATTTACAAATTCGTAATCTGCTGTAATAAATCCTTGCTTGCTTGCTATCACAGTAGCGCTCAGTATAGCTCTCCATGGTGTTACCAGGCTATAATCATAGGTGCCCGGGTCAGATTGAACAGGAGTATATCCTGTGTTGTTTAATGTATATTGGTATTCATCATGCAGGCTATAATAAGTAGGCGTGTGTATAGCAACACCTAAGCGCACATTATCTGTTGCTTTATAAATAGCACCTAGTTTCAGGTCTATGCCGGTACCTCTTGTGCTCAGCTGTTCATTATATGAATAACCGGTGAAGTTGGCTGTTGGATTAAGTGCAGTTTCAGTAACGGTTGAATTGCGGGTGTAATTAATAACAGGCACACCCAGAGTAGCGCCAAGCATTAATTTTTCTTTGTAGTTACCGCCAAATGAAAATACTACTTCATTAACGCCACCTCTCTCACTTACTGTGTGGGTTTGTGTGATACCAGCTTTGTAAGGAACACGCGTCAGAAACTGGCTGCTCGCAGAATCATAATCTATCAGGTAGGCATTATAAGCCCTGCCGCCCAGTGTATTACCACTGCTTACATCACCTGTGGTAGTTGCATTCAGCGCAAACAGCTCGCTATAGCTACTGCTGTTAGCTCCGCTGTTTTGCCCGGAATAGCTATAGTCGCGGTTAAAATCCGCCAGCCTGGTCATACCTATACCAAAAGAATAAGATTTCCAGTCGCTGCGGTCATAACGTTGTCCCTTTGCGGCATTGGTAAACACCATACCAATATTATTAAAATTAAAACGCACATTATTATCCGTCTCGGTATTGTTCATATAACTGCCTTGTGTGGAATTAAACCTGATAGAGGGTGTAATGGTAAACTCAGAGGTCCTGTATATACCAATGCCTGCCGGGTTTACACTCAATGAGGTAAAGTCTCCGCCAATAGAGCCTAAAGCACTTCCAAATCCTATAGAGCGTGCTGTACCCATAGGCGACAGATAGGAATAGCGCAGGGCGTCTGTAGCATCCTGTGCATGTGCCTGTATAGAAAAGGCGGTAAGTAACAGAACGCAGTAAATATATTTTCTGTAATTCATAAAAATGAGCTTTTACTTTCTTTTGACAAATAATATACCACAGTGTTTAATAGAGGGTAACGTTAAATAGTTTTAACAAAATTATACCAATCTCCAAAGATTGAAAACTGATGATGTCTGTCACAAAAAAAGCATCCCGTTCTTATTAAGAGGGGATGCCTGAATATATTTAATTGTTGTTTTATCATCTGCGTCCGCTCGAATGGCTACCGCCACCTGAATGGCTGCTACCGCCGCCGGAATGACCGCCGCCACCAAAGCTTCTGTTGCCGCCTGAGTTCATATTGCCACCACCGCCAAATACGCGATTGCCACCACCGTTAAATACACGATTACCTCCACCAAAGCCACGGCCCGAAGGTTGTTGATACACACGGGTTTGGTTTTGTGAGTTATTGTTGGGTGGGGTATTATTAGATCTGTAAGCCTGGTTTTGATTATTATTATTAACACCGGCATTGCTATTGCCGTTATAACCACGCGAAAAACTTCTTTGCTGTTGACCGCTATTGTTATTACTAAACCTGCTTGGTTGGTTTGCATAATTATAAGAGCGTGTAGCTACAGGAGTGCTTGCACCAAACGGGCGAACCGTATTGGCATTAGCACGGTAACCCAAACCATTATATCGGCTGTTCATTGAGTAGCGTGGGCCATAAGAGATACTGCGTGCGCCGTTATAATAACCATATCCGTTATAGATACCGCCATAGTAGCCATTCCAGAAGCCACCGTAATAAGGGCCAAACCAGCCACCGGCATACATCGGGTATCCCCAGCAGCTATTAAAGCCGGGATAGCCATACCATGAATTCCAACCCCAGTAAGATGACCAATAAGGGCCGCCAACACTAATGCTTATACCAGGGCGGTGCCATGGGCTCCAGCCCCAATAAGGGTCCACCCAAAACGGGTCGTACCAATAGGGATTATAGAATGAGCTGTAATAGCCCATGTTATAAAAAGAATGGTTGAACTGTTGTATATGTGTGGCATAATCGTAGTCGTCGTTATAGTCCATATAATCGTCGCCATTATCATACACATTGTTGTAATCATTATTATTGGCATACTCACTTTGATATGCCGGTTGTTGCTGACGGCTACGTGTAGCCCTGTCACCACTGGTATTATTTCTTGCGTCCGAGCCGTTCGAATAAATATCATCATTTTGAGCATAAGACACTATGGGGGCAAGTGCCAGCATCAATATTGCAATTAAAATGGAGCGTTTCATTCAGGAATCGATTTTAAGGTAAAATTGCATTAGTGAAATTACTACTTTTGCCTCACTTCACCAATATAAAAGACAGCAAAAACTGGGCTAAGTTTAAACTATGGGCAATAATTTAACATCTCGTCAACAGGATTATTCACAATGGTACAATGACATCGTTTTAAAGGGTGGACTTGCCGATTATTCGGCTGTACGGGGTTGCATGGTAATAAAACCACATGGATATGCCCTTTGGGAAAATATGCAGGCGGTTTTAGACAAAATGTTTAAGGATACGGGCCATCAAAATGCTTATTTCCCCCTCTTCATACCTAAGAGTTTTTTAAGCAAAGAAGCCGCACATGTGGAAGGCTTTGCCAAAGAATGTGCCGTAGTAACGCATTATCGCCTGAAAAATGACCCCAATGGTGGAGGCGTAATTGTAGATCCTGAAGCAAAACTGGAAGAAGAGCTCATTGTTCGCCCTACTTCCGAAACAATTATATGGAGCACCTATAAAAATTGGATACAATCTTATCGTGATCTGCCCTTACTGATAAACCAGTGGGCAAATGTAGTGCGCTGGGAAATGCGCACCCGCCTCTTCCTGCGCACAGCCGAATTTCTTTGGCAGGAAGGTCATACCGCACATGCTACCCGTGAAGAAGCGATTGAAGAAACAAGAAGGATGCTGGATATATACGCCACATTTGCCGAAGAGTATATGGCTATGCCGGTAATAAAAGGGGTAAAAACAGCTAACGAGCGGTTTGCAGGTGCAGAAGATACCTACTGCATAGAAGCGCTGATGCAGGACGGTAAAGCATTACAGGCCGGCACCTCACACTTCCTCGGCCAGAATTTTGCCAAAGCCTTTGATGTACAGTTTGCAGATAAGACCAATAAGATGGAATATGTTTGGGCCACATCATGGGGTGTTTCTACAAGACTGGTAGGCGCATTGGTTATGGCACATAGCGATGACGAAGGGTTGGTACTGCCACCAAAGTTAGCACCATTGCAAGTGGTCATCGTACCTATCTTCAGCAAAGACGCAGCCGTGCGCGAAAAGATAAATAACATAGCAGCACAAATGATCGCTACGCTAAAAAAACAAGGCATACGTGTGAAATATGATGATGACGACAACACACGTCCCGGCTTTAAGTTTGCTGAATATGAATTAAAAGGCGTACCTGTTCGTGTCACCCTCGGCGCGCGTGATATTGAAAACAATGTAGTAGAAGTAGCCCGCCGCGACACAAAAGAAAAAGCAAGTTATCAGTTAGAAGGTATTGAAGAAAAGATAGTGGATTTACTCGCAGATATACAATCCAATATGTACAACAAGGCGTTGAAATTCAGAACAGAAAATACCGTAGAGGTAAATACCTGGGATGAATTTGTGAGACTGCTCGATGAAAAACCGGGCTTTATTTCAGCCCACTGGGATGGCACAGGGGAAACAGAAGAAAAAATAAAAGAGCTTACCAAAGCTACTATACGCTGCATACCACTGGATAGTAAAAAAGAAGAAGGTAAATGTATATTAACAGGTAATCCATCTACGCAACGCGTACTATTTGCAAGAGCATATTAAAATATTTATTTTGTAAAAAAAATATAACTATGGATAACACAGAAAATATTTTTCATCTTGAAGTAGATCAGACCGCAAAAGCCTATATGGTGGAAACAGCCCGGTGGGCAAAATTTCTTGCTATACTTACTTTTATAATGATGGGCATACTCGTTCTCGCGAGTAAGTTTATAGGAGATTATATGGCATTGCAGTACTCCACACAGGGATTACAAATGCCTGAGTGGTTTAGTACTGTAATAATGGTTGTGTATATACTCGTTGTGTGTCTTTACTTTTATCCGGTTTTTGCATTGCTTAAGTTTTCAAATCTTATTAAGCCGGCTGTGCAGGCTGCAAATAAAGAACAATTCAATAATGCATTTCGGTATCTGAAAAACATGTTTAAATACATAGGCATCCTTACTATCATCTTCCTTAGCTTTTATGGGATAGCTATTATTTTTGCGGTGATAGGAATAGCTATGCGATAGATTCGTCACGGATCACTTTGTTTTTAAGAACTGTTTACCCTTTATTATTATTTTTATACCCTGCTTGCGCAGCGAAATAGGTGGTTTATATACCTCTTCCGCGTTTCTGCGTTTTCTGTAAGCAGTAAAAATGTCTTTGTGAGATATAATGCCGGTCAGTCTTTTGTCCTTGTCATGCGTCACTACTGGCAATATATCTGTTTGGTATTTATCCATCAGGTCTATTGCAATGCTTAGCCTGTTCTCTTCATATATATATGGGTTCATGCTTTTTACAAGTGTAGATACACTGGCATTATCATCGTGTTTTTTGCTGAAGATATCTTTCCTGAACACAATGCCCTGTAGCAGGTCGTCAGCGTCTACAATTACAAAAACAGTGACCTGTCCCAGCTCTTCATTAGTGCCCTTTATCCATTCACGGGCTTCTTTTATTGTAGTATCTGCGCTTATTGCCAGCACATCATCATTTAGTATTTCTTTTACAATAACTGTTTGCAAAACATCCGGTTCGTAAGATTCCGGCGTGGCTACACCTCTGCGCTGTATCTTCTCTGTCATAATGCTGCCTTTCATCAAAAAGAAAGAGATAAAATAAGAAGCGGTACAGGCACCTAATACAGGTAGCAAACCATGCGGTTGCATGGTGGCTTCCAGCGCAAAAACAATAGAAGTAAGCAATGCCCTCGATGCGCCCGCAAACATAGCTGCCATGCCTATCAATACACAGGTAATAAGATTTACTTCACAACCTGGAAATAGCAACAAAGTAAGCGTACCCAGCAAGCCTCCTAATGCACCGCCAATAGTAAGTAATGGTGCAAGGGTACCACCCGATGTGCCACTGCCTAACGAAATGGCCCATGATAAAAATTTAAGAAAGCAAAGTGTGAAAAACATTTTCAGCGGTAACGTACCGGATAGTAAATGACTGATATTTTCATAACCTACGCCTAAAGTAAAAGGAGCAAAATAACCGATCACGCCCACCGCTACGGCGCCTATAGCGGGCCACCACATCCAGTGTACAGGTAGTTTTTCAAATAGATCTTCAATAATATACACCGCCTTAGATACTACTGCTGCGCACACGCCAATGACAATGCCAAGTGCTACATAGGTTATCAAAGCTATGCTCGATGGTTCAGGAATATTGGGCATTGCAAATGCAGGTTCAAAGCCAAAGAAAATAAAATGCATGGCTGCGCCTGTGGCACAAGACAAAGCAACAGGAATAATAGAGCGCGGAGAAAACTCGAACAGCAATAATTCTATTGCTAATAATACTGCGGCCAATGGTGTGCCAAATATAGCAGACATACCGGCGCAGGCGCCTGCTGCCAGCATTATCTTTCTCTCATTGGCAGTGATACGCATGATCTGCCCCGTAACAGAACCAAAAGCGCCACCTGTCGCAATGATAGGTCCTTCGGCACCAAAAGGTCCGCCCGTTCCGATAGAGATTGCGGCAGAGATGGGTTTTAAAAAAGTAATGATTGGTTTTATTTTACTTTCATTCAGTAGCACTTGTTCCATAGCCTCCGGTATGCCATGTCCTCTTATGGCAGCAGACCCAAACCTTGCCATTATACCCACTATCAGCCCGCCAATAATGGGGACAATTATTACAAGCCAGCCCAAATGATTATTACCCGGAGATGTATTGGCAAATGAGAATTTTTGAAAGAAAGCAATATTGGTGAACAGACTGATGAGTAACACAAGCAATTTCGCAATACAGCCTACTACTACAGCATTAAAAATAGCCTGTAAACTCAGGAAGAATATCCTTTTATTAACCGGATAGTTTTTTTGTTCTAAAATATCTGGCTCTGATTCCTGCGTAAGTGCAGGTGAAATGGGAATGGCACTGCTGTGTTGAAATGCACCTGTAGACATGGTATTATAACAGAATTAGTGCGCGAAATTAGAGCAAAAGGTATTTACACTGAATTAATATGTGTTAATCTATGATCTGCTATTGTTACAACGAAAATAAAACAAATATAAGTCAGTATGATATATCTCCGCTATTTCAGGCGCATATTTTTGCATGATCACCTTGCGTTTCAGTTTCAGTGTTGGGGTTAGCTCTCCCTTGTCTATGGTCCACTCATGCGGCAGTAGCTTGATCTTCTTTATTTGCTCCCAGTGTCCGAATAACGGATTGTATTTATCTAATTGTTTGCGTATCAAAGCTACTGCCTCCGGCAATGTTATCAGCGCTTCATTGCTGTCGGGCATGGTCATGCCGGCATTATTGTCCTTTAAATATTTTCTCAACTGTCCATACGCCGGAACAATAAGTGCGCTCACAAATTTCTCACCCGCGCCTAGCACCATTATCTGTTCTATAAAGGCGCTCTCTTTCATCTTGTTCTCTATCACCTGTGGCGCTACATACTTGCCGCCCGATGTTTTAAATATTTCTTTCTTGCGGTCAGTTATTTTTAAAAAACGCCCTTCCACCATTTCGCCAATATCACCCGTGTAGAACCAACCGTCTTTTATCTCTTCAGCGGTTTGTTGCGGATGCTTGTAGTAGCCCATCATTATGTTGGGGCCCTTGCATAGTATCTCTCCATCTGCCGCAATTTTCACCGCTACATTATCTATCAGAGGCCCGGCTGTACCTATGCGTCTGCCCTCAGATTCAAAGCGGTTCACAGTTACTACCGGAGATGTTTCGGTAAGCCCATAACCTTCCATTATCACGATCTGTGCTGCGCTAAAAATACGTATCAGCCTTTCCTGGCATTTTGCAGACCCGGTCACTATAGCCTTCACCTTACCGCCCAATGCCTCACGCCATTTATTAAAGATCAGTTTATTCGCCAGCCACAACTGCG
>Ga0207139_1145_pt1 | contig 13533 bp, 15 predicted proteins | sample Alteio_BWMinHeat_7_FD_153585 | JGI IMG/M metagenome (GOLD analysis project Ga0207139, IMG submission 153585) | Enriched cells from forest soil in Barre Woods Harvard Forest LTER site, Petersham, Massachusetts, United States -... | ecosystem: Environmental > Terrestrial > Soil > Temperate forest >... | reverse complement strand
CGCGAATGCGATACGCCAATTCGTCGTCGTTCGTAGTCACAGCTCCCGCGTCTGCAAACGCCCCTAGATTATTACCGGGATTACGATGAATTTCTCAAAGCCAAGAATTTATGAACGTGCCATTTCTTGAACTTAGGCCTGGTTATGACGAGCTTCGCGCCGAGTTTGATGCCGCCTATCATCGGGTGATGGATTCGGGATGGTATTTATTCGGGAATGAACTTGAGGAATTCGAAGCTCAGTTTGCAACCTATTGCGGAGCAAAGTACTGCATAGGGGTCGGAAATGGGCTTGATGCATTGCATCTGATCCTGAAGGCTTATGGCATTGGTAAAGGAGACGAAGTTATTGTCCCAAGCAACACTTACATTGCAACATGGCTCGCGGTTTCCTATGCGGGCGCGACGCCGGTGCCTGTTGAGCCTAATCCAGAGACCTTCAACATCGAGGCTGAAGCAATCGAAGCGGCTGTTAATTCAAGGACCAAGGCCCTCATGCCCGTGCATCTTTACGGGCAACCGGCGAACATGGACGCTGTCGTTCGGATTGCTCGAAAATGTGGACTAAGGGTGATCGAAGACAATGCGCAGGCACATGGCGCCCGATACCTGGGTCGGCGGACCGGTTCTTTGGGCGATGCTGCTGCCATCAGTTTTTATCCCGGCAAGAATCTAGGGGCGTTTGCAGACGCGGGAGCTGTGACTACGAACGACGACGAATTGGCGTATCGCATTCGCGCGCTTCGGAATTACGGCTCAACAAAGAAATACCACAACGATTTTAAGGGGTATAACTCCCGGATGGATGAATTGCAGGCTGCTTTTCTGAAGGTAAAGTTAGGAAGACTTGACGAATGGAACTCTCGCCGTTGCTCTCTCGCCGCACGCTATCTGAGCGAGCTTGATGGAATACCGCGATTGAAACTGCCGTTCGTCCCTGAAGGAGTGGAACCCGTTTGGCACATATTCGCAATCCGCCATCCGCGCCGCGACGAGCTCCAAGCCTCTCTAGCTAAGGCTGGGATTGGTACTCTGATCCATTATCCAATCCCTCCGCACCTTTCCGGAGCTTATGCAAAATCAGGATGGAAACTTGGTGACTTTCCCATTGCCGAAGAAATTGCCAAGACGGAATTGAGCCTGCCCATGGGCCCGCATCTTGCAGCAGACAGTCAGCACGTAGCGATTCACGCAATCCGTCAACTTTGCTGAGCGGAAGGGTACAGTGAACCAAACGGCTAGTCCTCTAGTAAGTACAATCGTTCTTTCCTACAATCAGTGCCGATATGTTTTGGAAACACTCGAAAGTGTCAAAGCTCAGTCATATAAATTCACGCAATTAATTATCGTCGATGACTGCTCAACTGATGATTCGGTTAGAACCATCGAACGCTGGCTTCAAGCAAATAAGATAAATTGTACATTTATTTGTCACAAACAAAACCAAGGTATCTGCAAATCACTCAATGATGCGCTGGCAGTAGCCACGGGCAAGTATATTTCCATGGTGGCATCTGATGACGTCTGGCTCCCCGACAAAATTGCCCGCCAAGTGGAAATCATGGAGTCCCAGTCAGATCAGGTAGGAGTGTTATACAGCGATGCCTTTCAGATCAACGAACAGGGATATCCCGCGCCTGATATGTTTATTGCAGCCCACCGGAATCTACCCGCAATGCCGCAAGGTGAAGTCCTGACTGTATTATTGGGAGGTAATTTTATTCCGGGAATGACTACGTTGATTCGGCAAAGCTGCTACAGAGGAGCGGGTCTGTATGACGAGAATTTGCCATGGGAAGACTGGGATATGTGGCTGCGAATTGCGCGTCATTATTCATTTGTCTATTCGCCAATACCATCCGCAAAGTACAGGCATCACGAAAAGTCATTGTCGCATTCTGACCAAGCAGGTATGTTGAAGGGGGCAGTCAAAATCGGACTTAAGCAATTCGGTCTGGGGCATCTGACAGAAGATCAGAAGTCAACGCTTATCGAAATGCTACTGAAAAGCTCGGCGGAGCTGTACAGTCGCGATGGCGCACGGTCAGCTAGTATCTTGCTGGCTGTTTGGCAAGCGACTGAGGATGAAGAAATTGGGTCGATGTATCGGTTTGCAAGGTTTGGGTTTTCGTTCCGAAATTGGCGACGAGCCAATCTACTACGAGATACTATCCGTTTGCGATTCTGGCATCCCGTTCTGAACGCCACGCGCCCAGTTCGGCACGCTCTCGGGTTGCGGCAAGAAAAGTTCAGGCCATCAATGAAGAAATAAATTAGTCAGCGGTCCGTCGACCCAATCTCGCCAAAATTCAATATTCACAGGCTGCTCCGGCATGTTTTGAGAGTCTGCGTGATATATGGCTCGTAGATAAGTTCTAGGAGAGCAGCATTACACTCAGCTTCACATGAAATCCTTCCGTGACTGGCTCGAAAAGGTAAATCAGAACGTAATTCCATGGAGGTTAGCTTTTTGTTCCAATATACTCTCTTTGGAGATTCCCCCGGGATTCATTCATGACCTTGAGTCAATGGCAGGGTTGGGTAGGATTATGCCGAAAGTAAGCGTTGTAATCCCGAATTACAATCACGCACGCTTTCTGCGGCAGCGTATCGATAGCGTCATGCAACAGACTTTCCAAGATTTCGAGGTAATCTTACTTGACGATTTCTCGACTGATGGAAGCAGGTCGATTCTTTGCGAATACGCGGATGATCCCCGAGTAAGAATCGAGTTCAATGAGAAAAACTCGGGCAGCACCTATAAGCAGTGGAATAGAGGTATAGCATTAGCGCGCGGGGAATTCGCTTGGATTGCTGAGTCCGACGACTACGCCGATAAGCGATTACTGGAAAAGTTGGTGCCAATACTCGATTCGGACAAGCGCGTCGTATTGGCATATTGCCGGTCGTGGCGAGTTTCGGCAGACAATGAAATCAGTGGGTATTTGGACTCCTGCCTTAGTGATCTCAATCCACGGCGGTGGACAGCCGACTTTTGGGCAGACGGACGTGAAGAATGCCGGAATTACCTTGTCGGTCGTAACACGGTTCTGAATGCCAGCTCCGTCGTCTTTCGTCGGGAGGTGTATCAGCAGGTGGGGGGTGCGGATGAGAGTTTAGTCTATTGCGGTGACTGGAAAACCTGGGCGGCGATGGCCCTAACAGGGGGGAGAATTGCGTACGTTGGGGAGACCCTTAATTTTTATCGTATTCATGATATGAGTGTTTCGGCGAAAAGTAAGCGGCTCGGGGTGGAAGCTGTTGAGTATCTCTGCGTGATCCGGTGGATTCTTCAGAAAATCACGCCTGCGGAAGCTGTTCGCAAGCAAGTTTGCGAGGAAATTTTTCATCTGTGGGGTCCCGCCGTGCTAAGTAGCCGAATTCCACTTAGTCGCCGCTGGGCGATCCTGCAAGACGCCAGGGCAATTGATCCCCGCGCGTTGCGCAGGTTACTCACCGGATTTGCTAGTATCAGTGCTCCGATAGTTTTGATGAGGAGTACGGTCCGCGTGCGCTTCTGGCACCCTGTGCTAAACGCCACGCGCCCAGTTCGGCATGCTCTCGGATTGCGGCAAGGGAAAGACAGTTCACGGATAACAAAATGAGTCGGATTCAGCACAATTCAACGCTCATCGAAGCGTTGTTTAATTGTCCGGAGGGGCATTCGGAATGACCAAATCCTGTATAGTTTCAGTGGTAATGCCCTGTTTTAATCACGGCGAATTTTTGCCTGAGGCCGTCGCTAGCGTGACTCACATCGAGCGTGAGGATGTTGAGTTGATCGTCGTTGACGACGGTTCCACGGACGAGCGGACACGCCGAGAATTGGACGACCTTGTTGCACAGGGAATTAGAGTAGTCCGACAAGATAATAAAAGACTTGCTGCGGCGCGGAATGCCGGAATTCTGGCTTCACAGGGTAAGTATATTTTTCCACTGGATGCAGACGACCGCCTCCGGCTTGGGTGGTTAGACCGTGGAATTCGAATCCTGGACTCGGACCCAAAAGTTGGAGTCGTGTATGGTGATGCGCAGTGCTTCGGGGTCCGCAGCGACCGCTGGGTTGTCGGCCCATTTGAGTCGGCCCGGTTGTTATACTGGAACTTCATTCACGCTTCCGCCCTCTACCGTCGCTCTATTTGGGAACAGAATTGCGGGTATGACGGCTCCATGCCCGTTCAAGGATTTGAAGATTGGGATTTCTGGCTGGGCGCCCTGGAACATGGCTGGCAATTTGTCTATCTGCCAGAAGTCATGTTTGACTACCGGATTGCCCAGGAATCGATGATCACTCGTACGCGTGGATTCGAAAAGCAAATCGAGAAATTCATTGCGATAAAGCATGGTCACCTATATCGACACACATGGCTGCAATTAGTTAGTCAGCAGGATTCCATGAAATGGGCTTTTCGCAATTTTCGTAGATTGTTCAGAGGTTGGTTCATTGCTCGTATAGATGTGATACGAGGTACTGCTCGCGGGAAGTTCTGGCACCCAATGCTGAACGCCACCCGTCCGGTTCGGCATGCTCTCAGGTTACGAAGGAAAATGTAAGGGCACCATTGAAGAATTGAGCTAAGAATTTAGGCGGGGGGCCAGAAAACTTTCGAGAGTCCGCGCGATGAACGACTCGTGGTCCCAGGTGATTAACATCACGGTCGACTTGATGCGAATTTCTTTTTTAACGATCTCAAAACATTACGTCATCTCATAAATTCCATGGAGATTCGTCTCCGGTTCCGATATGATTTTAGCGGTGCCCGCGGACATTAATATTTGAGCTGAAGGCGGCAGTCAATCTTGCGGCTTAGTCGAGAAATCTAATTGCCCTATGCCGACCGATCAAGTCAGGGACAATCATAAAGATAATCGCGACAAGCAATTGGTGGCGATTGTGACGCCCCTCTACCGTTTCCCTCTTACGCCGGATGAAATGATTTCGATCCGGCACTTACGGAGGCATCTGCAGCAGTTTGACCGGTACGTCATTGGGCCGAAATCGCTGCCTCCTGAATTTGCAGATTTCCGATTAAAACGATTTCCGAAGCGATTTTTTGAGAGCATCCAGAGTTTCAGCAAGTTGCTCGTCACGAAGGAATTCTACCGCGTGTTCTCCAACTATGAATACATTCTGATTTATCAAACCGACTGCCTGGTGTTTTCGGGCAACTTGGAGGAATGGTGCCGCACCGGATGGGATTATGTTGGAGCTCCATGGTTCAAGGACTTCAGTTCGGATCCGGCTGGTGGCATGTGGGCTGTCGGTAACGGGGGGTTGTCGCTGCGCAAAGTGTCTGCTGCATTGGCCGTATTGACGTCGACTAAATGGCGTATGCATGATCCAAAAGAGCTCGGGTCGAGGAGCCAGCGTTTCGGCTCAATACCACAACTTAGACGTCTTCTTGTTTGGTTGAGAACTTTTTGTTTTCAGAGTGGTTATCACAATAACTTGCGCTGGCTGATGCGGGAATTCAAAGAGCGCCCATATAACGAGGACTGTTTTTGGGCGTTCCAAGCGCACAAGGTGGTACCAGACTTCACGATCCCGACACCACAACAAGCCGTGGCTTTCTCATTTGAAGTGGCGCCACGCTTTTGCTTTCAACAAAATTCCGAGCGGCTTCCGTTTGGGTGCCACGCATGGCCAAAATATGATCGTGAATTCTGGGAGCCTTATCTGTTGACCGGATAGTGAGGCATCGTGTGAATGATAGAACTATCGATAGCCGCAGCCGATTCTAATTTCTGACCCTGGAGAAGAAAGGCCCAACGATCGTTTTTCGAGATGATCACATTCTTCACTACGTCCAAGCCCTTCCGCGGACATTCCGCGATCATTCAGCGCAATGCACTGAAAAGCTGGAAGCTTCTGCACCCAGACGTTGAAGTCATTTTGTTTGGCAACGACGAGGGCACTAGCGAGGTCAGCCGCGAATTCGGTCTCCGCCATGAACCCGAAATCGCGCGGAATGCCGCAGGACTTCCCTACATGAATGCCATGTTTGATCGAGCTCATGAGATCTCCTCCTATGAAACGCTTTGCTACTGTAACTGCGACATCATCCTAACTTCTGATTTCCCCGAAGCCCTCGGACGCCTCCAAATCGCCGCTAGTGATTTTCTGATGATTGGCCGGCGTTGGGATATAGAGGTCACTCGGCCGCTCGATTTTTTGAATCCGCAATGGCAGCAGGAAATTCGGGACATCGCTCTAAAAACGAACGACCGCAGAGATGCGTGGTGGATTGATTATTTCCTCTTCGGCCGGGGTCTATTCTACAAAAAAATTCCGGAATTCGTGGTGGGGCGGCCTCGTTGGGACAACTGGGTCGTCTGGAAAGCGCTCAGTTCGGGAGCCCGCGTTATCGATGCCTCCGCCGCAGTGTTGGCCATCCATCAGAATCACGGCTATGCGGCCCATCCAAAAGGCCGAGAAGGTCTCTGGGCCGATGAATCTTCCCAACATAACATCGCGCTTTCGGGCGGCGCGTTACATCTCTGCAAGATCGACGATGCTATTAACCGTCTGACGACCGATGGAATCAAGCCAAATAGGGTACGCCACTGGTACGCGATTAAGCGCAACTTGGACTCCATCATGCGAGCGCTGACCTTCAACGTCTGGTTGCCGGTATGGCACTTTTGTCTTGGCATTACCCGGCCTATACGCTCCCGTCTCGGGCTGAGATCGAAATTGCCCCGTCCGTCTGCTGAAAAGGACTCACCTCCTGCGAGGACACTGACTTGAATCTGCCATTTGTTGGGATCCTCATCGACAACTTCAAAAACGGCCACTTAATGGAGGTAAGACATGTTATCTGCTAACAGTGCTTCTTGCCGGAATTCGTTCCTTGTTGAAGCGACTCAGCCATGAGGATTGTGCATGTAAGCACGCACGATGTGTGGGGCGGCGCCGCGATTGCTGCTCATCGACTCCACTCGGAACTACTTGTGATGGGTGAAGAATCTACTATGTTTGTGCATGACCGTCACGCAGAGGGGCGAGGCGTTCTAAAATTCGTCCCCCCCCCGGGACTTTAAAAGCCGTCTGATCCGCACGGTGCGCCGCAAGTCGATTGCCCAAGATTTGGGTCGCCATGCGAAGTCTCTCCCTGCTGACGGAGAATTGTTTAGCGACGACCGCAGCCAACATGGCCAAGCCCCGCTTCGCCAAATGCCGCTTTGCGATATTCTCCATCTACACTTGATCTCGGGATTTCTGGACTGCCGGTCGTTATTTGAGTGGGTCCCCCGCCACATGCCGGTTGCTTGGACGCTTCACGATATGAATCCATTTACCGGGGGATGCCATTTCGATGCTGGCTGCAGGAAGTACCGCGACGAATGCGGCTCGTGTCCAAAGCTCGGCTCTTCGGAGGAAAATGATTTGTCCCGCCAAGTCTGGCAACGCAGACAAATCGCCTATGGCGGGATGTCGTCGACGCAATTGCAATTGGTAGCTCCGTGTCTTTGGGTGGCCGAAGAGGTCCGGCGAAGTTCCCTGCTTGGGGGGTTTCCGGTCACCGTAATACCGTATAGCGTGGACGTGGAAGCCTTTGCGCCGAGGGACAGGGTGTTTGCGAGGAATGCCCTTGGCATCCCTCAGGAGGCCAGGGTGCTGGTTTTCGCAGCACTCAACGTCAGCGAGCGACGTAAGGGATTTTCTCTGTTGGTCGAAGCCTTAACCGGCCTTCGGGAAGACCCGAATTTGTTCCTGCTCGTTGTCGGCGGACACGCTGCAGTGGAGCAGATCGGAATACCTTGTCGTCCTTTGGGATACGTCTCGAGTGAACGGCTTCTCTCGATTGTATTCAGCGCGGCCGATCTCTGCGTGGTTCCCACTCTGCAGGAAACGGGGCCGTTGATCGTAATTGAGTCGCTCGCGTGTGGAACTCCTGTGGTCGGTTTTCCCGCGGGTGATATGCCAGAAATGGTGCGCGCCGGCGATACAGGCCTGCTGGTTCCTTCGGGGGATTCAGCGGCGCTTCGTGAGGGGATTCGGACCATGCTTGCCCGTCCCGACAGACTTGCAGAAATGAGAATTAAATGCCGTCATGTCGCGGTTGGAGAATATTCTCTAGAAATTATGGCAAGGCGGCACATTAGCTTGTACGAAATGATGTTGGAAAGAAACCAAAATTAATTCGGGAAAGTTAGGCGCTCCCATGGAGGAAACCACAACGGTGCGTGTGAAAAAGCGGTTCGAGCAGGAGCGGTGAAGTGAAGCCCTGGACTATCCTAGTTACGGGCAGTAGTGGCCTGATTGGCTCTGAAGCCGTCGAGTACTTCGATCGTCAAGGTCACAAAATCGTCGGCGTGGACAACAACATGCGCCGCGTGTTCTTCGGTCCTTCGGGGGACACACTATGGAATCTCGAGCGGCTCAAGAGCGCTACGCGCCAATTCACTTTCAAGACGCTCGATATTCGTGACCGCGAAGGAGTGATGACTTTGTTTGGCGAGAGTCATTTTGACTTGATAATCCATTGCGCCGCGCAGCCGTCGCATGACAAGGCGGCGGACATCGCCCTCCTGGATTTTGATGTGAACGCCCTTGGCACGGTGAATCTTCTCGAAGCCACGCGCCAGCATTGCCGCGACGCTGCATTCATTTTTATGAGCACCAACAAGGTGTACGGCGACTCGCCAAACGAGAAACCATTGCGCGAGAACGAGACGCGCTACGACTATTCCGAGCCGGCCGATTTTGAAGGAATTGACGAATCTTGCCGGATTGACCAAACGATGCACTCGCTCTTCGGCGCTTCAAAGGTTGCCGCGGACATCTATGCGCAGGAATACGGGCGGTATTTCGGAATGGGGGTGGGAATTTTCCGCGGCGGCTGCCTAACGGGGCCGTCCCATTCAGGTGTCGAGCTGCACGGGTTTCTTTCGTATTTGCTCAAAGTGGCACTTTCCGGAAAAACCTACACCGTTTTTGGTTACAAGGGCAAGCAGGTCCGCGACAACATCCATAGTTTTGATGTTGTACGCGCGTTCGACGAGTTTGCGCGCAATCCACGGCCCGGCGAAGTTTACAACCTCGGTGGCGGGCGCGCCAATAGCGTCTCCATCCTGGAGGCCATCTCTCGGATTGAAGCCCTGACAGGTCGCAAGATCAACAAGATGTACTCGGGGCAGGCGCGTAGAGGTGACCATATCTGCTACATCTCAAACCTGGCAAAACTGAAGAGCCACTACCCCGGCTGGAGCCTGACGCGCAGCCTCGATTCGATCTTGGAAGAGATGTTGGCTGCCGAGCGTGAGCATAGGCACAAAGTTGGGACGTAAGAGTCGTGCGGGAACGCGAGATTGGTTATGGATCACGGCTCCTGTGTTCAGCAAAACTGGATCATCGGCAACTCGGCTGGAGCGTATCGATTGAGTGGGATCGCAAGATGCATGAGTAGAAATAAAGCGCGGGACGGAAGACGTTTGTCTTCTGCCGCCCTAAGCCACCATGACAAAAGATCTTACAACCGTGGATAAAATGAGTGTGTACATTCCGGCGTATAACTCGGCGGAGTTTCTTTCGCGCGCAATCGATGGCCTTCTAGCACAGACATTCCCTGCAGACGAAATTCTGGTAATTGACGATGGCTCACGCGATGCGACTGCAGAAATAGCGGCTCGTTATACTGCCGTGGCATTGGTACGCCATCCCCACAACAGCGGCCTTGGTACTGCCCGCAACACAGGTTTCAGGACGGCTCGCAACGAGCTTGTCGCATCGCTCGATGCGGACTGCGTTCCCGATCCTGGCTGGCTCGCAGGCCTGGTGCGGCATTTTGACGATCCCAAAGTCGCGGGAGTTGGCGGACGACTCATCGAAGGCAACCAGCGGACAGTGGCCGATCGGTGGCGCCGGGCGCACATGGCGCAGGAGTGGGGCGATCAACCATTGCACAATCCTAGTTTTCTTTTCGGGTGCAATAATATGTTTCGCAAGTCAGCCGTGCGTGAAGCCGGAGGGTATGACGAATCCATGCGCACAAACGGCGAGGATACGGACATTTCTCGGCGCTTACGCGAGAAGGGCTGGGACCTATTGTACGATCCGGAGCCACGTGTGGTTCATCTGAGACACGATACAACGCGTTCGATCCTGGATACCTATTGGCGATGGTGGCGTTTTGGCGTTCGTGCCTATGCAAATGGAGTGCGCTTGCGCTCTGTCCTTGGGCATGCGCTATTCGTTCATTTCCGGCATACGTTTCTCGATTTGGTGCGAAGTGACCTGAACGCCCGGCGCTTTGATTTGCTGGGAGTCGACCTTGCCGCCTTGGGTTATTTCCCGTATCGCGACTTCCGTCTGTGGCTTGCGGCGCATCCCAAATCCCCATCGCATCGTGTTTCTTCGGAGGTATGACACCTTGAAGGTTCTGATTACAGGCGGCTGCGGATTTCTGGGCTCTCAACTCGCACTATACCTATGCGAGCGGGGGCATGACATAGTGGCCATGGACAATCTCGTGCGCCGAGGTAGTGAATCTAACATCAGACGGTTGCAAAAGCATGGCGTTACCTTTCTCCATGGCGATGTTCGTTGCTCTGAAGATTTTGTCGGCCTACCGTTGGGGATCGAGTTGATTTGCGACGCCAGCGCCCAACCATCGGTCGTCTCCGGCTATACGAATCCGATGTTCGACTTGACGAACAATACAATTGGAGTGATCCACGTTCTTGAGTTTGCGCGGGGACATCGGTGCCCGCTGATCTTCTGCAGCACGAACCGCATTTATAGCTCCGACCGAATCAACGCGCTGCCGCGGCGCGAGAGCGCGACCCGTTTGGAGTGGGACTCCGCTGCCTGGCAAAATCTTCCGGCAGAGAACCGCCCACCCGGCTTCGATCCGGAATTTGGTATTTCCGATGAGTTTAGCCTCGACGGTGCCGGCCGCAGTATCTACGGTGTTAGCAAGTTGATGGCCGACGTGCTGTGCCAGGAATATGCGGACGCCTTCGACATCCCTGTGATTGTCAACCGCCTCGGCGTGATCTCCGGCGCGGGACAGTTTGGCAAGGTCGATCAAGGATGGGTAGTGTGGTGGGCGGTTGCCTGCTGGTTCGGCCTGCCGTTGAACTATATCGGGTGGTGCGGCAAACAGGTGCGAGACATTTTGTTCGTGGAAGATGTGTGCCGGCTGGTGGATATGGAGATGAGCCAGATTGGCAGCTTGGACAGCGGTGTGTTTAATGCCGGTGGTGGTGTTGCAAACTCACTTTCACTTGTCGAAGCCACACAGTCACTTGAGAAAAGATTGGGCCGTGCAATGTCAATCTCGCACGTGGAGACTCCACGCAAGGCAGATACCGTGATCTACATTACGGACAATCGGAAGGTTGAACGAGTACTTGGTTGGAAACCACAAGTAAGTCTTGGCGAAGGGTTGGATTCCATCCTAGCCTGGATCCGGGAGAACGAGGCGGAGTTGAGCGCGAGATATCGCTCAGTGGGCGGGAGCGGCCAACGGGTCTTTCTATGAAAGCAAATGCCATCCCGCACGTGAGCGTATTAATCGACACGTACAACCACGAGCGCTTCATCGAGCGCGCCATCACTAGCGTCCTCGAACAGGACTTACCGATGGACGACTTCGAAATTCTGGTTGTCGACGATGGCTCGACAGACCGAACGCATGAACTCGTTCGTCGATTTGAGCCACGAGTGCGCTTGATTCGCAAACCTAACGGCGGTCAGGCATCGGCATTCAATTGCGGAATTGCGGAGTGCCGGGGCGAAATCGTTGCCTTCCTCGACGGAGACGATTGGTGGGCGCCACAAAAATTGCGGCGAGTTGTGGAAGCATTGGAGCAAGATCCGGAAGCGGGAATCATTGGGAACGGAATCACTGAGGTCTTTGAAAACGGAGAAGAACATTCGGAAGTGCTACACGAAACACCTCGATTCCAGATTGATTCCCTTCAAGGCGCGCGGATCTTTCGGCGCCGCAAGAGCCAGCTTGGTACGAGCCGCATGACGGTGAGAGCCGAAATTCTGCGCAAGATTCTGTCGGTGCCTGAGTCGATCGTGATCGAAGCGGACGAATATATTTTTACGCTGGCCGCTGCGCTTTCCGTAGTTTCGATTTTGGGAGAGCCATTGACGTTTTATCGTATCCACGCAGGGAATCTGTTTCAGCTATCCGGATTCGATAAGGAATCCATGCTCCGGAAGCAGAAGAGCATGGAATTTTTGGCGAAAGCGATCTCCGAGAAGCTTTTTCAATTCGGATTGACGAAAGATGTGGTAGGAGCCATTGTCGAAACCGTGCAAGTGGAAGCCGATATTATGCGCCTTCAAATAACAGGTGGGTTTCCCTGGGAGACAGTGCGCGCGGAGTGGAAATTCTACCAGATTGTTCATGAGGACGGGCCCTTGTCTCACAAAATGTTCAAGTTTGTTAGCTTGGCGCCCGCGCTCCTTTGTCCCCCCCGGCTGTATTACAATCTCCGAAGGAAGCTCGCGGCAAATGAGTTCTATCTGCGGGCAAGAAGCGTTTTTTTTCCTGTTCCCGAGCCACGGCATGTGACGCGGTCTCGGAGGTATAGCTCATGACCTTGGCCACCGAATACGACAAATGGCACACGAAGGTATTCGAATCTGATCCTGAGCATGCGGACGAATCGAGCCCTTGGTACCAAATCGTCCTGAAATTCCTGCCTCCGGTCAAAGACAAGAGGATCCTGGAAATTGCATGCGGCCGGGGGGGGTTCTCGCGGCTTCTTGGTTCGAGAGGTGCGTTGGTCTGCGGCGCGGATTTTTCGGCCTCGGCCGTGGACATCGCAAAGAAAGGGCTTTACCGCGATCGGTCACTTACGGACCGTGTCACCTACGTGCGAGCCGACGCGCAGAACATGCCTTTTGATGAAAATTCATTTGACATCGTAGTCTCCTGCGAAACGATCGAGCACGTTCCGGATCCGCGCGCGGCCGTACGCGAAATGTATCGTGTCTGTAAGCCGGGAGGCATGCTCTACCTCACCACACCGAATTATCTGAACTTCATGGGGCTTTACCTGATTTACGCTGCCGTACGACATCCCGGGTTGAAGTCTTCTCAGCCGCTTGATGAGCGGTTCCTTTTCCCACAGATCCGCCAATTCGTAACTGGGGCTGGGTGGAAAATTGTTCGCACGGACGGAACCGTTCACCAATTCCCGTTCCTTCCTGGACGGGATCCCATTCAATTGCCCGGGTTGGAATCGAATCGCACCATTCGGCGTCTCTTAAGTCCCTTTGCGTATCACTATTTTGTGATCGCGCAAAAGGGGAACGACGCATAGATGAGGATCGTAATCGCCGCCCCGGTTTCCAACCAGCCTGAAGGTGGCGTAGCGAATGTTGTGCTTAACACCGCAGAAGGCTTGCGCCGCCGCGGACACGAGGTGACCTGCCTTTTCAATGAAGATGTTCTCCCCTCCTCGGGAATGATTCCGCGTTTCCATGCCATATATTTTTCGTATCGGCTGGCGAAAATTTTAACTGAGCGAAAAGGTGAATTCGATATTGCCAATATTCATGCTCCTGTTG
>Ga0207139_1160_pt2 | contig 13570 bp, 15 predicted proteins | sample Alteio_BWMinHeat_7_FD_153585 | JGI IMG/M metagenome (GOLD analysis project Ga0207139, IMG submission 153585) | Enriched cells from forest soil in Barre Woods Harvard Forest LTER site, Petersham, Massachusetts, United States -... | ecosystem: Environmental > Terrestrial > Soil > Temperate forest >... | reverse complement strand
TATATACTGTTGTTTTTGATTGAAAAAATCTAATGTTCTTACTTCTTCAGGGTGATTATCCGGTTGCCAAAAGCTAACTGCACCTTCTTGTTTCAGCAACCACAACAACCAGCTTTTCCTGCTTTCTTTTGTATTATTTTCTATAGCCTTCACTATCTGAGTAGCTGTATATTTTTTAAAATCCCTAAGCGTATCACTTAGGTTATATCCTTCTTTACAGGATACTATCAGGTGTATATGGTTGCTCATTATTACCCAGGAAAATATATTCAACCCCTTTTCTTTCTGACAATAGACCAGACTATTAACAATAATGTCAGCATAATCCTTTCGGGTAAATACATCTATCCACTGCACTACACTGCAAGTAATAAAATAAACACCTTGCTGATCATGAATTTTATAACCATATCCCATTTTGCAACTATTAGCAGTTGTAAGATAATATCAACTTTTCATTCCTGAATGCCGTTCGCAGAACGGAGCTTTATTGGTTGAGTTCGAGATGCCTTTCAGAACATCTCAAACATCACAGAGATCGCAGTATTTTATAACTCATGCTTTGTTGCGGCTATTTCTTATATATTCGTGCGCTTCTTCAGCATTGTAGGTAGTGGTATTGCCCTGCTGGTATTTTTCCCTTCTGTCGTAAAATTTTTTCAGCTCTTCATCTGTATAAGATGAGCTTGCTTTCATATCTGTTTGCAGTATAGTAAATATGGCCTCTATCTTATTATCGTCTGCATCTTCAATATACTGATGTAATTGCTGTCTTATAGCTGTGGTATTCATATTCTCGTCTTTATACAAATCTACAAAAAAATATAAAATGGCTCAGCAACTGATGTTCCACAGCGCGTCCCAAACTATATATGCAGTAACCGCATCATTTAAAATCGTGCAACGAATAGTTTGACCTAAGAATGTCAGTTAGTCGTAGATCCCTGAATATATACATCCGGATATATAAACACAATTAATAGCCCAATAAACAGAATTGAAGTAAGCATGACATTTTGCAAGTGATATAAAGTTTGGCATCATTTTTTGACAAGGGTTCTCTGACATCATCATCTGCCTGTTTGACAAAAACAGGGTTTAAACCACTTGTCAGAACTATTGTAATGAGCACCTACAACAAACATGCACAGCCTGCGCAAGCACTGTCGGTAGCAACCTATTATTTTTCCATTCCGTTCATTTACCTGATCTCTATATTACCATTCCGAGTGCTATATATGTTATCTGATCTTGTAAATGTTATTGTATTTGGAATGATCGGCTATAGAAAAAATGTGGTGCTGGAAAATTTGCGCAATTCTTTTCCGGGAAAAACAGCTAAGGAGATCGATATTATCAGTAAGAAATTTTACAGACACTTCTGTGACTTTTTCCTGGAGACGATCAAAGTATTGACTATCAGCAAAAAGAATTTACTGAACCGCTGCCGGTTTACACCGGAAGCTTTGGATGTGCTTTCAAAATTTGCTGAGCAAAAAAGGAGTGTGCTGCTGGTGATGGGGCACAATGGCAACTGGGAATGGTCTTGTAATGCTTTCAATATACTTGCCGGGCACCAGCTATTTGTTATTTACCATCCAATCAGCAATAAATACTTTGACGGGTTGATGTATCGTATCCGTTCGCGGTATGGCACTAAACTTATTGCTATGAAGAATACTTATAAGGAAATGGTGATACATAAAAACGGGCTGAATGCTACCGCTTTTGTGGCAGACCAAACGCCACAACCGGACCATGCATACTGGACCACTTTTCTAAACCAGGAAACGCCTGTATTTAAAGGCATGGAGGTGATCGCTAAAAAGATGGACCTGCCTGTATTATATACATCTGTGAAAAAAATAAAAAGGGGCCATTATGAAATGCATGCAGAGGTGCTAACAGAATATCCTGCCAATAGTGCTGAAGGAGCGTTATCTGAAATGTTTATCAGGAGACTGGAACAGGATATTATAAGCCAACCCGAAACCTGGCTGTGGACGCACAGAAGATGGAAACATAAACGCAGTAAGGATGTAAAATTGGCAACTATTTATGACAACCGTTTAGAGGATGCGAGTTTCAATAAGTAATGTTCCGCTCTTTTTGTTGGCTATAATTACTTCTTTAAGATGATGCCCTTGATAGCAATATCAGTCCTGCTACAACATCAATGACACCAATAATAAATCCTGCTACAGCCAGGCCATGATGCGCCTTGCCGGGTTTCATGCCTATGACGCCAAAAATAACTGCCAATGTGCCGCAGATAACTGCGGCAACAAATAACCCAACCAATGAGAGCACAAAGGACGCAATACCCATACCGCCACCATCGGCTGCTTTTTTATTATCGGGTGCTAAAACCCGGTTTTGCACTGCAGTACTGTTTTCAACCAGTTGCTTGTGGATCTCGTTTATTGTAACCTTGCCATTATCTTTTGGATGAACGGGAAATGCGGCAAATGCAGGAAGGGTAAAAAAACAGGATATTGCTAAAAAGATAAAAACGAATTGTCTCATATAATAATTATTATTTTCTATAATGATCTATTGGTTATGGAATAAAACATTGTCCTAATGTACAAAAATTATTAGCATTTTATAATAAGGCAATATCAGCAACAGATATTGATGTTCAGGATATTCTGAGGCTTAAACACTTCAAATAGAACTTGAGCCGGAAAATTTAATTATAATTTACTTAGCCGACTAAATAAATTATCTATATTTGCACTTACAATAGATCCTCAGTCAAATATGGATAACATCGGGCAATTACTTATCAGGCTACACAAATCTCACCGGTCATCTATCGCTGACAAGCTATCTGTATTAGATCTATACCCGGGGCAGGATGGCCTTTTATATCACCTTTCGAAAAATGATGGGTTAACCATGAGTGAAATGGTGGATCTGCTGCAGATAAAGCATCCTACTTTGTTTATAATGGTTGACAGGATGGAAATAGCCGGACTGATCAGAAAAGACAAGGACAAAACAGACAAAAGGACTTCGAGGATATTTCTGACAGGCAAAGGGCAAAAACATGCAGCGCAATTATATAAAATCTGGCAGGACTTAGAAAAGCAATTGCTGAAAGGATTTACTGATGAAGAAAAAATAATGACAATAAAAACGCTTAACAAGCTCGTAAACAATTTAAAATAATAGTTAGAACCTGACAAAAACTGAAAATCATATGAACGAATCAACACATTACAAAGTAGTTCTTGTTTTCAATCTGCAAAAAGGCAAAGCTGAAGAAGAACTTTACAGGTCGAAAGAAGAAAATAGTTTCCCTAACCTGCTGGCTAAACAGCCGGGGTTCATTGAATTGGAACTGGTTAAAATTAATGATGAAAAAACCATGTCGATCCAAACCTGGCAAACAGAAAAGGATTGGTGGCATGCACTGGAAACAGTTAAGAAAATAAATGAAAGCGCTATAACTGACAGCGCAAGAGAAAACATATTGATATCCCGTGAGTTTTTAAACGGTTATATCCAGGTTCACAAAGAGGCAAAATAGTTATACAATTAATTTCATGCCCCTAAATAACTGTTATTAACGTTTATCTTTGTATCCTGGTTTTTTGCAAAAGAAAACTATCAAAAAAATGGGAACCATTAACAAACAATTCACCGAAAAATTGCTGAAGAGCCCTAATAAAAACGGATGGACCTATGTGATATGGCCTGAATCAGTTGATTTTTTTGGAACCCGGGGATTAGTAAAAGTTCGGGGGAAAGTAAACGGCTATCCGTTCAGAAGTGCTTTTATGGCATTGGGCAATGGCACTCACAAATTGCCTATAAAAGCAGATACACGCAAAGCGATCGGCAAAGAAGCGGGTGATGCTGTGACCATCGTTTTGGAAGAGCGAATAGAAGATTAGACCCTAACAGGCAAGGATGTATTGCTAAAAAAGGAGCCAAACATGGCTCCTTATACAATTCATTTTTAGTTTCATTTATTTACCAAACATGGCCCCAACCTTATTCATTATACCCCCCAGGCCTTCTGATGCGTGACTTGTTAATGAACCAAGCATTTCCTGCAGGTTAAAACTGTGATCGTTAGGATCATTTGTTTTTGCAGCCAGGTTGGTCATTACATTAGGTACAACTTTACTTACTACATCCTTGGCCTGCTCCTGGCTAATACCATATTTACCGGCAATATCGCTTGCTACATTCTCGGTCATATTAGAAACCTCAGGATGATTGGCAATGTCACCACCTGTAAACATTTCTTTTAACTTGTCTATTCCACCACCAGACATGAGTCCTTTTAAATGGTCCATGATGCCAGCAGTAGCTGTCTGCATAATACCTTCTTTATGCTCTTCGGGGATAGAACTGTCATTTCCTAACAGGTTGCCCGAATGCTCCTTTACTAACTGTAACAAATTGTCAAACATAGTAAATCAATTAATTGGTGAAGAAATATATGATACAGTAATTTACAGAAAATACATCGCAATCACCACATGAAAAAAAAGTTAAGCATTACATAATATTGATGCCACCGAAGCATTATTATGTAATGCGGGTAGCGGAAGAGCTATGCAACCGGAGCAAATTAAGATGGATCGCTATCATTATCAACGTGTTACATTCATTCCTAAAAAAGTAAGCCTTACGGATTGTCTGTTCTTTTCATTGTATTTGATAAGCCGCAGATAGACCAGCTGGTTGATAATTGGTAACAATAATTCTGTATTGGAATACATTTCTTTGGTAAGAAGGTTAATAAGAACAGGTGTGCGCGGGTCGATATAACCTGCGCTTATCTCTTTTATCTTTCTGTACACATCGTTTTCGGTGAGCATTGGTAACAAATAAAATTTAAGGGTAAATCATTTCCACTCAATAGCAGTTAACTGCCTGGTAGTTGCTTTTTCGACAACAATAGAGCTACCCATGAACAAGGTATTGTTGAGTTTATAGACCGCATTTTCACCGGAATGTGGTTCGAGCATATCTACATAGGCGCAACCGCGAGATCTGCGGGTGATCTTATCTACCATAAGTATAGATTTTGTAACCTGACCGAAACCCTCTAATAATTGCGTAACTTCCTTTTGAGTAGTAAGCCTGTTTAAATTACCTACAAATAATATCATAAAAAAGATTTAGCACCGGTGAAGAATGTGACTAAAAGTAGCATTACCAGTAAATCTTAGGAAAGGTACAAACAGCTATAGCCTGAATAAAGTTAGTTAATAAAACCGACTTGACGCTGACTATCTTTGAACAACAGGTCTTTTACTATACATACCTGCTTAAGAACAAATGCTATATAAAAGGCATTAGGTTTATAACAAGTGTGTTGAGCAAAATAAAAGTGTTCCTATTTAACGGGGCCGGTTTTGCCATTTTGCAATAGCCATTCTGTAGCCTGCAACATGGTGAACGCATATTGTTTCATGCTATCGGCTTTGCCTCTTTGTGCCTGTAAGATATCTTGTTGCCTGTTATTAAAAGCATATATCGTTTCGCGGCCATCGGTATGCCATGTATAAAAATGGGTAGTATCTGCCACCGCAATTTTATCGTCGGCACTAAAATACATATACGGACGATGTTGCAATAAGAGGTCTAATCCCATTGTATTATTTATATAAGAAAAATGCAACAAACCACAAATGGTGGGGAACACATCTATTTGTCCGCCAGGCTGAGTAAATAACTTTGGGGCATCTTTTAATAAAGGAGAATAAATAATGAAAGGTATATGGTTGAGCGAATAGGGCATATCATCAAAGCCATCAGCGCCGTTTGGCTCTAATGCACCATGATCTGCTACAAATACGAAAATAGTATTGTTATACCAGGCATGTTTAGATGCCTCTGACAGGAAATGGCCAATAGCCCAATCTGCATATTCTACATTTCCTTCGCGTACCTCTACATGTTTGGGACTAAACGGCAGGTCGGCAGGCGATGCGTATGGGGCATGATTGGAGCCTGTCATCATAGCTGCGAAGAATGGCTTATGCTGTGTTTGATAATTATCGAATATGGGTATAGCATAATCGAACATATAATGATCAGGCACCCCCAATGCACTTACTACCGCATTGGCAGGGTAATCGCTGGTGCTTACCACGCGGTTGATATGGTTAGCAGTTACAAAGCCGCCTACATTATCAAACTGGTCATCGTGCGTGGTAAAATATAAGGTTTCGTAGCCGTTCTGCTGCATTACATAAGGCAGGCCAGTGTAATGTGGTATGATAGTACCCTGCATAGTATGTCGTGCCAGCAATGCAGGATAGCCATATAATGTGGAAAAAATGCCATTGAATGTATGAATGCCAGCAGAATAAAAATTGCTGAAATAATAACCATTGTCTGCCAGCTTGTCTAATACAGGTGTGAGACCTAAAGTATTATTGCCATGCCTCATAAAGCCCGCACTCATACTCTCCATCAACACAATTATAACATTGTGTTTCTCAGTTGGCATATTGCCATATACCATATGCGCTAAGGGCGAATTATATTTAGAGCCCAGCGGAACATACAGATCGTTCTGCGCAAGTTTTATTGCTTCTTTATCATCCATGAGATGCAGGTGCTTGTTTTCTTCTTTAAGCGATTCTAACCAGCTATGGATAAATGTGAATACGGGATTAAGGCCTGATTGATTGGCAAAATCGTATTTGCTGAAATAGGCCGTACCTATCATAATAGGTGATTTCTGCTCTACCCTGCCCCTGATACCAATAAACAGGATACCACCAATTAATATAGAAATAGGTAGTAAGGATAATTTTGTTTTATGTAGTTCAGACTTTAGCTCAGCAGCAAACTTTTTATATATGCGGGTAAGTAGGATAATAAATATTATAGCAACAACAAGAAAAAGCAGAAAATAAACCAGATAGCTCCATTGGGTAGCAACCATCTTTACCATGAATTTGGGAGAATCTGTCCAGTTGAGAATAGTAATATTGAGCCTGTTGTTATAAGCAAGGAAAAAAGGGATATCGGTGGCACAAGCAAAGAAGGCGATGGAATAAACAACAGACAAAAAGATATGCGCTGTTAATAAAACGCCCTGTCTTAAAAAGTGTACATAGTCCAGAACGCTTAATAATACAAAAGGCAAAGCCAGGAGATACCCGCTTATGACCGTATCAAAACGAAAACCCATATAGAGGGCCTCCAGCATAGTAGCAACGGGTATCTGCGCTACCGCATCTATATTTTTGAAAAGAAAAACAAGCCTGAAAAAAGTAAAGAATAGAATACCGATGCAATAAATACGGAACAGGTATCGCACAGAGAAGGGTAAACGAATCATTAGTATTCTGATAATTTTTTATTGAGGGTAAAAATATAAGATATGCGCTTGATTACAAATAAAGAAATTATTTAACCATAAAAAGCTACCAATTCCTTACCCTCACTATTGCGCACCCCCCTATACATACCGGCAGAATTGAAACAAAAATCATAATTACCTTTTGCATCTACCGCTATGAGGCCTCCTTCGCCGCCGAGCTTTACCAGCTTATCTTTTATTACAGTATTACAAGCATCTGTCAGCGACAAACCCCTATATTCCATCAGGCAGGAAACGTCGTAAGCAACTACCGCACGCAAAAAGAATTCGCCATGGCCTGTACAAGAAATAGCACAGGTATTATTATTGGCATAAGTGCCGGCACCTATTACAGGGCTATCGCCGATGCGGCCAAAACGCTTGTTGGTCATACCACCGGTAGAAGTGCCGGCGGCTATGTTGCCCTTTTCATCGCAAGCCACGGCACCCACAGTTCCGAATTTATATTCAGGGTCTTTTTCAGGCCCTTTCAGATTATCATCTTCGTGATCGAGTTGCGTAAAATTGCTATCTCTTATTTTTACCCATTGGTCGTAGCGGGCCTTGTTGAAAAAATAATCATCATGTGCCATTTCAATACCGCGTGATAGTGCAAATTCACCCGCACCGCCACCACTGAGAAACACATGACCGGAATGCAGCATTATTTCTTTAGCCAGCTTTATCGGGTTCTTTACATTGCGCACACCAGCTACTGCACCTGCACCCAGGTCAAATCCATTCATAATGGCCGCATCCATTTCGTTCAGTCCTTTTTTAGTAAATACAGAGCCTCTGCCGGCATTAAAAATGGGGTTGTTCTCCATAGATATGATAGCCGCCTCTACCGCATCGAGCGAAGCACCACCACTCTTTAATATATCATATCCTTTATCAAGCGCTTCTTTTAGTCCTATTGTATATTGTGCTTCCTGTTCTTTGTTCATCATGGCAGGGGTAATATTTCCCGCGCCTCCGTGTATTACCAGTGTAATCATTTATGATCTATTATTTATGATTTATGATTGGCTTTTGTTATTGTAAATAGGCTGCAATTATTTCGTCGCCCTTATGTTCTACTTCTATATGCTCCTGTAATGTAGTAGCTACACTATGGCCAACAATATCTGATGACACCGGGAATGATTTGTGTTTGCGGTCTACTAATACTGCAACTTGTATCTTTTTAGGTTCGTATTGCAGTAAAGGACTTAAAGCATACAACAATGTTTTTCCTGAATTGGCAACATCATCTACTAATATAACAGACTTGTTGTTGATATTAATTTTCAATTCCGGTGTATCATTCAATGGTTCTTTCTTATTGAGTTTAAGTGCCACTACTTCTACTTTCAAAGGAGATATTTTTTTAAGTCTTGCCGCCAGGTTCTTTGCCATAACAGTACCCGTCTTCTCTATACCAATAAGGATGATCTCTTTTTCTTTGCTGTTATGCTCCCATATCTGGTAGGCCATGCGTTGCAGCTTGTGATCAATGATTTCTTTGTCGAGAATAAGGATACGTTCTTTTGGCATATGGTTAATTTGAGCGTATAGCAACTACAGGGTCTAATCGTGATGCTGCACGCGCCGGGATATAGCCGGCAAGCACCCCTACAATAGCTGATATACTGATACCGAGTAAAAAGTTATTAAATGAAAGCGTGACCTTGAAATCAAGACCATAAGTAAGCAACAGGCTTAATAATAATACTACTATAACACCTATAAGGCCACCCATGATACATAGCGTTACCGCTTCTGCAAGAAATTCGGTAAGTATGCTACGTGAACGAGCACCTATTGCTTTCTTCAGGCCAATTATTTTAGTGCGTTCTTTCACCGTTACAAACATAATATTTGCAATGCCAAATGCACCTACGATCAAAGAAAATCCACCTATTACAGCTGCGATCACATCTATAGTACCAAATAATGATTCTATACGTTGTGATACCTGGCTTAGTTGATTGATAGCAAAATTGTTTGCTTGCCCCGGCCGCACTTTTCTTACCCTTCTTAACACACCTTCCACTTCATATTTCAGTTCATCTACGCTGGTACCTGCTTTTGCTTTAACTACCAGTACCGGGTCATAATTAAATGATCTCGCTTCTACAAACGAAGCGGCAGCATAATATGGAAGAATAATGCCGTTGTCAAAATCGAAGCCAGCCATATTCTTACCCACACGTTTCATAATACCTACCACAGTAAATCTTTTTCCCCCTAAGGCGATAGTATTGCCTATAGCATTCCTATTGCCGGGAAATAAACTCTTATATACTTCATCACCTATCACTACGTTGGTAACACCCCCATCTAACTCTGACATGCCGAGATAACGGCCCTTTGCTATTTCGATATTCTGAATTTTATCAAAGCCCGCTGTAACAGAATAAGCGGTAATACTGCTTACGTCGAGATCTTCATGCTTTAATGTTTGATTATTTAATGTGAGGCAAAGTGTAGCCAATTCCGCATCAGGTGCATTGCTTTGAATAGCTCTCAATTCTGTAGGAGACATGCCCGGCCTGCGCCAGTATTCCCACCATTTATACTCACCACCCTCATCCATCCAGGGCCAGCGGCCAATATATAACACATCGCTACCAAGTGTGCTCATTTCGGACTGGATATTATTTTTCATACTATCGAGCACCGTAAGCACTGCTATAATGCAAAAGATACCGATGGTAATACCCAACAAAGAGAGGAAGGTACGTAGCTTATTTACCCTAAGCTCTTGCAAAGCCTGTCCAATACTGGTAAATATGATATGCCCTGTGGCGCGGTTCATCTTTTCTGCAACTTGTTAATAAGCAAAGTTAATTTTTGACGGGCAATTTAAAGCATAAACTATTTATCAGCATAAAAACTAAATTTGCTTCTGCATTTCAACCAAATATTTTGCTATCATTCAGTAAGTTTTTACAGAAAAACACAGCATTAGGTTACCCCCTGTTTCGTAAGTACCTGGTCCTGCGGCTAACATTGATACTGGCGCTGAATATGCAAACGGCGATCATTAGCTATTTTGTTTATAAGCTAACGCATGATAAATTATCCTTAGGTCTCTTAGGGTTGTGGGAGGTAATACCTGCCATTGGCTGCTCTTTTATATCAGGCCATTTTGTAGACCTGAATGAAAAAAAGGGCATGGCATTAAAATGCGTGATCGGCTATTTATTGCTTTCCGCATTTTTTGTGCTCTTATCCTGGCCTGTATTTTACCAAAAAGCAGGTGTGTCGTTAACAGTACAACTCATATACGCAGGTATCTTTATTGGCGGGGCGTTAAGGGCATTCATAAGTCCTTCTATGTTTGCATTGCTGGGCCTTTTAGTGCCCAGGGAAGAATACCCTAATGCCACTACATGGAGCAGTACCGCATGGCAGGCAGGCGCTGTATTTGGCCCTTTGTTTGCCGGCGGTATGATAGCAGCCACAGGCTTTAATATCAGCTTGTTCACGGTATTAATAATAGAGCTCATTTCGTTCATTGCTATTGTTGCCATACCCAGGCAGGAACTACATAAAAAGGAAAAAGAACCTATTGTAAAAAGCCTGAAACAAGGTTTGCGGTTCGTATTCAAAACCCAGGTGGTCCTGGCTGCCCTGTCGTTAGATATGTTTGCGGTACTGTTTGGCGGTGCGGTAGCATTGTTGCCTGTCTATTCAGAAGACATATTAAAAGTTGGCGAAGTGGGTTATGGCTGGATGCGTGCTGCGCCCGGCATTGGCTCTATCATTACCTTATTCATTCTTTCTAATATGCCATTAAAGAATAAACCCGGTATTAAATTGCTATTGGCAATAGCAGGCTTTGGTATTACCACCATCGTATTTGGCGTGTGTGGAGATATTGCAGATACCAGTTTCTTCGGGCAATTTTTAGGTTGCAAAATATCTTGGGCATTCTTATTGGCCACCTTCATGCTATTAGCAGGTGGTATGTTTGATGCCGTCAGTGTGGTGATAAGAAGCACCGTACTGCAAATACATACACCAGCCGAAATGCGTGGCAGGGTTGCTGCCGTAAATACCATGTTCATCAGCTCATCAAACGAACTAGGGGCAATGGAAAGTGGTATCACAGCCAAATGGATGGGCACTGTACCTGCCGTAGTATTTGGCGGATGTATGACAATGGTCGTAGTGGGTGTTACCTATTTTGCCGCGCCTTTATTGCGCAGAATGAAACTTGATACAAAGTCTGAGACTAAAAATTAATGCACAAAAAAAAGCGTCCCACATTTGCGGGACGCTTTTTAAAAACCATTTATTATTTATTCACTTTTTCTTTTACTTCTTTAGCTTCATTACGCATTACCACCAGCCCATCAAACACATCTATCAGTACAGGTTTTGATTTATCTATCTCACCAGAGATGATCTTTTTACTCAGCATATTAATGATGTCTTTCTGTATTACCCGTTTCAATGGTCTTGCACCATATTGCGGATCAAAGCCACGGTCTACCAGGTAATCCACCGCATAGTCTGAAAAATCAAGTTCTATACCTTGTTGTGTTAATTGCTTTTGTAATCCTTGCAACTGCACCCGAATGATACCACGTATCTCTTTGCGCATCAGCGGGTGGAACATAATAATATCATCCACACGGTTCAGGAATTCAGGCCTTAATGTTTGCCTCAATAAATCCATCACCTGATCTTTGGTAGCATCAATTACATGCTCCATATCCTTATCCTTCAGCTCTGCAAAGTTTTCCTGTATAATATGGCTACCCATATTGCTGGTCATAATGATGATGGTATTTTTAAAGTTTACCACCCTGCCCTTATTATCAGTGAGGCGGCCATCATCCAATACCTGTAACAGGATATTGAATACATCATGATGCGCTTTTTCAATTTCATCCAGCAATACAACAGAGTATGGCTTGCGGCGCACAGCCTCTGTCAGCTGCCCACCTTCTTCATAACCCACATATCCCGGAGGTGCGCCTACTAACCGGCTCACACTATGTTTTTCCTGGTATTCGCTCATGTCTATGCGCGTCATCATACTCTCGTCATCAAACAGCACTTCTGCCAACGCTTTTGCTAATTCTGTTTTACCCACACCGGTAGTACCGAGGAATATGAACGAACCAATAGGTTTCCGCGGGTCTTGCAAACCCGCACGTCCACGACGTATCGCATCAGACACTGCTTCTATAGCCTCATCCTGTCCTATCACACGTTTATGTAACTCATCTTCTAACTGTAGTAATTTTTGTCGCTCACTTTGCAGCATGCGCTGCACAGGTATACCTGTTGCTTTTGCTACATTCTCAGCTATATCTTCCGCATCCACCTCTTCTTTCAGCAATCGTTTTTGCTGGCCATCCATAGCGTGTAGCTCTTTCGACAAGGTTTCTACCTGGGCTTCTTCTTCCTTTATCTTACCGTATCTTATTTCAGCTACTTTACCATAGTCGCCTTCACGCTCTGCTTTTTCAGCTTCCTGTTTCAGCTGCTCTATCTTGGTCTTTGCTTTATTTATTTTATCTACCAGTTCTTTTTCTTCGAGCCATTTTGCTTTCAGTGTATCACGCTCTACAGAGAGCATAGATATTTCCTGGCCGAGCTCTTTCAGCTTCGTTTTGTCATTCTCACGTTTGATCGCTTCGCGTTCTATTTCCAATTGACGTATGCGGCGTTCCAGTTCATCCAGTTCTTCCGGCATAGAGTTCATCTCCAGCTTTAGCTTGGCCGCGCTTTCATCTATCAGGTCTATTGCTTTATCAGGCAAGAAACGGTCTGTAATATATCTATGCGATAATTCCACCGCAGCTATAATAGCATCGTCTTTGATACGCACCTGGTGATGACTTTCATACCTATCCTTCAATCCACGAAGTATAGATATTGCATCTTCGGGGCTTGGCTCATCTACAAACACACTTTGAAAACGACGCTCCAATGCTTTATCCTTTTCAAAATATTTTTGGTATTCATTCAGCGTGGTAGCGCCTATTGCTCTAAGCTCACCACGAGCCAATGCAGGTTTTAAAATATTGGCGGCATCCATCGCGCCTTCCATCGCACCTGCACCGATGAGTGTATGTATCTCATCTATGAACATAATGATCTCGCCATCACTTTCAGCTACCTCTTTTACTACCGCTTTTAATCGTTCTTCAAATTCACCGCGATATTTAGCGCCCGCCATCAATGCACCCATATCGAGTGCGTAAATAATTTTCGATTTCAGGTTATCGG
>Ga0207139_1162_pt1 | contig 13626 bp, 6 predicted proteins | sample Alteio_BWMinHeat_7_FD_153585 | JGI IMG/M metagenome (GOLD analysis project Ga0207139, IMG submission 153585) | Enriched cells from forest soil in Barre Woods Harvard Forest LTER site, Petersham, Massachusetts, United States -... | ecosystem: Environmental > Terrestrial > Soil > Temperate forest >... | reverse complement strand
AGCAGATAGTTTTTATAATATGTGCGGGTTTGGCCATCTATATCTTCTCAAAAAGAATGGCAGCCATGCGGAGAAATATATTGTTAGGAAAGGATGAAGACCTGAATGATAATAAACCGCAGCGCTGGAAAAACATGATATTATTGGCGCTTGGGCAAAAGAAAATGTTCAAAAAACCTATACCTGCGTTATTGCATTTTGCTGTATATGCGGGGTTCATCATTATTAATATTGAGATACTGGAAATATTCCTGGATGGTGTACTAGGCAAGCACCGATTGTTTGCGCCAATGATAGGCGGACTATATGATATACTGATAGGTTTCTTTGAGATATTGGCTGTGCTTGTATTCTTAGCCTGTGCTATATTTTTAGTAAGAAGGAATATCTTAAAAGTGCGCAGGCTAAACCAGGCAGAATTGAACGGCTGGCCGAGGAATGATGCTAATATTATCCTTATTACGGAGATCATATTGATGAGCTTGTTTCTCACCATGAATTCTGTAGACCAGGAAGAAGACACAGTTAAAATGAAAATGATAACTGCAAAAATTACACCGCAAGGCATGGAAATTATCCATGCTATGGAAGATTCATTATTACTTACTATAGACTCGGTATATAATGCTTTCATACCAGATTCCAGGTCAGCATATTGCGAAAGATTTGCCCGCCAGTTGGTAAAAGCACTTAAAATATCTAATTCCTATTCCTATCCTTTTGACAGGCTGGAGAAAAAAATATACATCATATATCCCGATGACAGGAGCTTCCGCATCTTCAATTGGTATACATCACTTACCGAACCTACACGTAGATATTATGGAGCTATACAAATGCCTGATGAAAAATTGAAATTGTACCCACTTGTTGATTATACAGAAGAATTAGGCCGAAATGCATCAGATAGCGCCCTTACTGATGGTAAATGGTATGGTGCACAATACTACCGTATTATCACACATACAGTAGGTGGTAATAATGTTTATACGCTATTTGGGTTTAATTCCGGTAGTCCTATCAGCAATAAGAAAGTGATGGACCCGCTTATATTTACAGATAAAGGCCCTGTTTTTGGCGCACAGGTTTTTGATGTGCGTTCAGAAAACAATCCTGCACAAATGGTATATCGCTTTGTTCTCGAATACAAAAAAGGGGTATCCGTATCACTCAATTGGGACAATGACCTGAGGTCTGTATATTTTGATAAGCTCGTTTCTCAGATCAATGACCCAAATCGCAAATATACCTTTGTGCCCAGTGGTTCTTATGATGGGTTCAGGTGGGAAGATGAAATGTGGAAATATAAGAAAGACCTTATCCCGGTTCAAATATTAGATGATGGGCAAGCCCCAAACGGCGACAAACCATTCAATTCAAAGTAATTTCAAATCCTACCGCATTTTCTTTACTTTTGCACCGCAATTGCGATTCACTATATAGTATTTAACTGTAAATTGTAAACTGCAAAACTAAATAATATGTGATCCGGTCCGGTAGCTCAGTTGGATAGAGCACCAGCCTTCTAAGCTGGGGGGTCATTGGTTCGAATCCAATCCGGATCACCTAAATAATAAAAGCCACTCTGGGAGCGGCTTTTATTATTTATTGGCTTAATAGCTTATTTGCAAGTAGTTCATCTTCAATGCTTATTGGTTCGAGTGCAAAAAGGTTACATCAATAGTTTCCTCAATAACACGCTCACGCTTAACTACTCACCTGTTTCCCAACTAATGCGCCAATAAATTTCTTTTAAAATTTCTGATAACTATATCCTTGTTTTCATATTTCAATATGATATTGCGGGATGTCACTCCCAGCTTTTGCCATTTCTTTGAAATTGGCGACCAGTGACTATCGTAGCAAAGATATATCTCGTCAATGCCACGGCCATCAAAATCATGAATTACTATTTGCGGTCTGAGGGGAAGCGAATCGTCCCTGAAAGATTTTTCCAACTGACTGACAGTTCCCAAATAAGGGCAATCAAAATTGAGATACGGGTAATCCTTCACTTTATGATCTGAACTTAACCTGATCCTCAAATGGAAATACAGATGCGCACCGCCATTACCTATGAAGGTCAGACTATCCTTTTTACCATCTCCGTCAAAATCCCAGTTACCAGAATAGTCAAGCCTCTGAATAGAATCATTATCAACAAACCAATAAGTAAGATTTGGGTCTGACGGCTTGTAAAGTTCCGAGGGCACTGACGATGCACCTGATTGAGCCAGAGCCGCAAATGACAACAAGCTCAACATTGCAATAGAAAAAATAATTTTATACATTTTCCCTCAAGTATATGACATCTCCGGAGAGCCTCTTGCAAATGGCTTTCCGGCAACAATGTACAAAAGTTGTAGTATTTTCTTAAACGCATAATATCATTAAATTTTCCACAAAATGGTTCGAGATTTGTACCATAGGGTTCACTTAGATAAAAAGCTACCTGATGGTAGCTTTTTTACGTTGCAGGTATTCGTAATATCACAGTATTTACAAATTGGTCAATTTAAGTCCCATGGCCATACGAATAATAAAATAGTATACAACAAGTAATTTCACATCACTATTAGGTATGTAAATTCTATTCATAAACTAGTATATTTGTTGCTTAGATTTCTATGGCTATATCACCCTCTTTTTTTAATTGGTCTTTAAATAAAGCGCTTGATACGGAACCTGATAGTCTTAGTAAAGCACGTATCCGTATCTTATATACAATAATCCTTTTTTCTTTATTAAAGGCAGTTATTGTTATTGTAATGGCTGTAACAGATAAGCAATGGCTTCAGGTAGATAGAGCTGTGATAGTTTTTGCATTATATGCGCTGTTTGCCAAGATCTTGCTTTATAAGCCAACCAGCTTCAGGATTTTATCGCACCTGCTGCTTCAAATAGGTATAATAGTAGTATTCACTAATATTTTTGTTTATTCTCATAAAATAAACATGGTTACAGTGCAGTTTATATTTATGATAGTGTTGAGTAGTTTTTACACATTGGGTAGTGCATTTGGGATCACCTATTCCGTTATGAGCATTTCACCTGTTATACTCTTTTTCATTTTCAAAGACAATATTCATCCTGTCAATAATACAGAAGAAATTACGCAGCTCGGATTTGAGATCATTGCGATACTTAATTTTTTATCTATTATACTGTGCCATTTTCTTTTTTTCAAGGCCTTTAATCTTAATATAAAAGAGAAAGAAAAACTCAACAAACAATTATTGATGTCTATTGCAGATGCTAATAAATTAGCAGAATCCAAGACCGCATTTCTTTCTGTGATATCACATGAATTACGTACACCCCTCAATTCAGTAATAGGGGTTACGGAATTATTAGCACAAGACAACCCCGAGGAAAGACAAATAGAGAACCTGAAAATCTTACAGTTTTCTACCCATGAGTTGCTTTCTTTAATAAATAATGTACTCGATGTTAATAAAATGAATTCAGATAAATTGGTACTTGAGGCAATCCCTTTCAATTTAGCAGAATTCATAAAAGATATTTGTTCCGGCTTACGAATAAAAGCAAAAGATAAAAAACTTAATTTTATTCTTGAAATAGATGATAAGCTCGAAAAAACTGATATCATCAGTGACCCCACACGATTATCTCAGATCATATATAACCTTGTCGGTAATGCTATAAAATTTACAGATACAGGAAGCATTATTGTTAAACTATCTTGTGTTGACTATACAGAGAGCACAATTAATGTATTATTTTCAGTTACTGATACAGGTATCGGCATACATCCTGATCGGCATGAAACCATCTTTGATTTATTTACCCAGGCAGAATTAGATATAACACGTAGGTATGGTGGTACCGGTTTGGGCCTGGCAATTGTAAAACAAGTTGTTGAGTTATTTAACAGCTCTATACAATTAAAGAGCCAACCGGGAAAAGGCTCTGGTTTTTTATTTACGATCTCATTCATTAAAGCTAAAGAAGTTGGGCTTGTTAATACTACAGCACTTACCAACAAAATGGATCTGAGTCATTTGAAGATTCTCATAGCCGAAGACAATGAGATTAACAGGCTTATCCTTAAAAAGCAATTAAACAAGATTGATGTTAATCCAGTTATTGTAGAAAATGGGTTGATGGCATATGAGGCATGTCTCAATGGCAATTACGATGCCATTTTTTTAGACCTCTACATGCCTGTATTAGACGGTTATGAAACAATAAAAAAAATACGTGCTATTCCAGATATGGCAAAAGCTAAAACTTATACAATAGCCTTTACTGCTTCTACCACCGAACAGAAAGAAATATTTAAAGTTGGGTTTAATGATTATTTGTACAAACCTGTTAATATAGAGAACCTCCGGACAAAACTGGAAGAAATTGCCTTATATAAATACAAACCTGCAGATTAGAAGCTTAATCCTCTATTTGAATATAGCACTTATTTATAAGGTCAACAATACCGCTGAGTGAGAACTTTGCTTTTTTACGTGGTTGATTTGCTTGCCAAATGATTATTCAAATATAGCTTCATCCAGTTTCATCACTTTGGGATTTTTAAATCCTATAGGGGCAAGTTTTTGTTTGAATTTAAGCGCATCAATATAATTATTAAATCCTGTTACACGTACGCGATAATACTGCCTTATTTGTACGATCGCTACTTTACGATTAAAAGCATTTGCGATCTTTGTTTTAGTGGCAATAGCATTGTTGATATTACAAAAAGCACCGACTTCTATTATATAGCTGCCTTTATCTGCTATCAGTTTTTTTGCGGTATCAGCTGTTTGTTGGTGTTTACGTGTTGATTCAAGAGTAAATTCTAATCCATCTGCTTCGCTACCATCTATGTTTTTAGAGAAGGATACAGGAAAAGATTCCGGGGTTGCCACTAATCCTAATTTATGTAATTGCGTAGTGTCTACCATTACTTTATAAGAGCCGGGAGCAAGCCCCAGGTAGCTAAAAAAGCCATCTGGTTCAGTCATTGTTTTTGCGGCCAGGGTCATATCGTCTTTGTAGATGTTTATCAATATCTGGCCCTGTCCGTTCAGTTCTTTACCATCTTTACTCTTTATGGATACGACACCCGATATGGTACCAACAACCGCTATCGGAATATCAACTTCAGTGAAATTATTTGAATTAGTAGTCACCTGTATAGTATGCTTTCTCATCTGCCAGGCAATATTGTCAAAACTATTTACATCCAACTCTACATAATAATTTGTATAAGGCTCCAGCTCAAATACCCTAATGGAAGTATCTTTATTATCATAGATCATCCTGCCCCCATTAACATGAAATTTTAATCCAAATGCCTTTGGCTCGCCTTCATCAAATATGCCATTACAATTCAGGTCAAGGAACGGTCTTACAACTATGCCTCCCTTACCCACATTGCTCCGGTAATTTGCATTGAAATATTTTCCGTTCTTATCAAAAACAAGGCTTCCGGATGCTGATTCAACACGACTATATAAATTATTATTCCCTATTAACGAAGACACTGATACCCTTGCCACAGAGAAATCATAGCGTATACCCATCAGGAGATTTTGGTTATTGCTGTTGAAATATCTTTGATAGGACACATTCATATACCCTTTGCCACGCATATACCTTTCAAAAGTATATTTCATGAAATCAATATTATTCCTTTTATAGTCATACTGAAATTCAGAAGTGAACAGTACTTTCTTTGGTAGTTGGAAAGAAAGACCAATGATACTATATGCATAAGGATTATATATGCCGGTAATAGAGGAATAGGTTGTATAGTTGATCCCTACACCATGGTAATTCGCTATAACCGCAAATTCAAGATTGGTATATTTTGTATCAGGTAGTACGATCTGATCGCAAGAGAATTTTGTAAATATAGATGCTCCTTTCTTGAATATTGGCATTGTTAGAACAGCTTTTCTTTCTTCCAGGTAATTATAATAGATAGCTGTCTGGCCTTTTTCATATGTGGTATAGTCAATTTCTAATTGCATTCTTAATGGCAAACGGTAATTAAGTATAGCCTTAGACCGTACACCATACATGTATTCTCCGGATAATAACAAACTCGATGCTATTCTGAAAGCGGCATTAATAAATGGCATAGTATTGCCCGATGTAACTGATGATAGATATTCCATACCGCCGCCAACTGTGATACGATTGGTAAGGCCGTAATTGAAACTTGTACGTGAAAATCTGCTGTTTAGCTGGTCTTCTACTATTCCGGCGCTGACTGCATATTCAAGTTGATGTGCGGGAACGAAATTGAATGGAATACTAATAAGTTGCTGGCTCGTTTTTTCTTCACCAAATGGTCCGTAAAAACGTAGTCGAACTATCGTAAGGCCATAGATCAGGGGTACTTCAAAAGAATAAAAACCGGATGCATCCGATTTTTTATAATCCACTAATACTTCATTCAGGTACAGTTCTACTATCCAGCCTGGCTCTGTTACATCCGATAATGTATACCTGCCATAGGAACGTCTATTCGTTGTCGGGGTATTAGTTAATTGTACACCAACTACAGGCGCATAAAGACTGGATGTGGCTTGCGGAAATATTTTACCAATTGCTACTTGCTTCAATATATCACTCTCATTATTTACATATCGCCATTGATAAAATTGTAGCTTTTCATCAAATTTTTGTGTACTGTAATAATTAAGTGATACATTGGTTTCACCTCCTGCGATCACTGCACCTATTCCCAAATTCAATCTTGTTTCATCGCCACCAAGCGATTGTTGTATAGATGTTGCAGACCAATCTAAAGCATTAAAATGAAAAAGAGGGTAGGTCCTTTTTATGGTCGTATCCGCTTTCATCTCACCTCTTATACGGTTCATATTCTTCCGCATTAGCGCCTCTTTCATTTCCCTTATTGCCGGTAATTCTAATGATGTATTCAACTTTACCAACAAGCTGCGAAAATTAAATGTCGCATCCAATCCAAATACTGATTTATAATACTTTATATTAAGATACAAACTGGTACCGGTATTGATCAGATCACTCTTCTGCAATTCAAATGTTTTGTCTTTATATTTAATACGGTCATGTGTTTTATCGATCAGGAACAGGTCTTTTTGATTTAGAAAAAAGCCGGACACCGTATCAAATGAATTAGTTGGGTTATTTTTTATTTTCAAAAAATCAAACACATAATTTACTGACAAATACAATTCTTTATTGTGATATATTGCCGGTATGTCTTCCATCCCCAAACCACTTAACTCTATTGAAATAGATATTTCTTCATCTGCGGCTTCATCCTCTTCTTTATTTGCAAAACTTGTATAAGGCATTAAAAAACATAATAAAATGCAGGCAAAACAGTACCATCCTGTACTGCAAATGCGGTACAGGATGGTGCTATTTGTATGTGCGATCTTATTTTTCATTTACATTATTGCATAATTCATTCTTGAATAAATGTTATAGAAAATGATCCTGAATATGAACCTACCGGGTTCGCTACTGCATTGCCAACAGTTAGCGTGCCACCTACATATATCGAAGTATAGCTGGGTGGGGTTATAGAAGTTACATATGGCGTAACAGGGCTGGAACTACCAATATGCAGCATCATTGACCCCCCATTATTTCCTGTTAGGCTTACATCTGGCCCGTTCATTACAGAGACAAGCGTGCCCGGATTAGCTACAACCTGGAATTCGGCTGCCCCATAAGTAAAACCAAGACTGGCAGAGATAACACCACCTGTAAACGTACGGTTACCATCAGGCGCAATAATTACAGTGCCGCCTGATGAGCCAAGAAAAAATGCGCCAAATCTAAGTCCCAGCGACGGGTTAAAATATACCGAAATTGGTTTAGGTGGTGGTTGTTGTGCTTTTGCATGCAGTTGACATAACAACAGGAGCATTATTTCTAAACTGCTTAGGATAATGAATCTGTTATTTTTAGTTTTTGTTTTCATCGCATTTATTTGGATTGTATTACTATTTTTTTAGACTGCTTACCTATATTAGACAATAACGTGGCTATATAAATACCATCTCTTACCTGCAGATCTGCTTGATGATAACCGGCTCCGTGTAATGTTTCTGTTGCAATTACTTGTCCGGCCATATTGGTCACAGCAAGTTCAGCATTATCTGTTGCTACATACACAAACAATGTATTGCCTTTAGTATAGGCATTCAGTTCTCCTATCAGGCCGGGAATATTTGCCTTATCATTAGTAGTGAATATTAAGAAAAAACGGTTCGTATAATTTCCCTGGTCCAGGCTCACCTTATACATCGGGTTCGTTTTCAAATTCTGGCTCATACCCGTTGATGCATCAAAAAAGTAGGTGTTCAATCCATAAGATATATTTTCAATGTTGCGGGCATTAAAGATCAATTGCCCGCCCTTTTCTGTATTCAATCCAAGAGGTATTATTATGGTACTATCCGTTGGGAATTTTAATGCTTGTATTGACAGCTTTGTTGTGTCAGTTGCTACAGTATATAAGCTCGGTACATTTATATCTGTATTCATTATTTTAAGTGCGTCTCGATCCTTATCAAACCCTTCAATGGCATCATCATTAAAATATACCACTACAGGGTCGCGCTGTGTATTGTTATTTGCAAAACCTGCTTCAAGCCGTAACAATGACAAATTATTGGACCCGCTTGGCTTATGATAAAATGGGTTTAGGTTGTTGATCCTTACACTATTAGTTGCACCAAGGCTGCCGGATACAGGGTAGGTGCCATTCGTTACATGTATAAAGAATCCTTGCATGGCAGGTATGATATTATTAGCCACACCATCACTCGATACACCCGATACATACGAGCTATAAGTACCGGTATATCTATTCGTATCGCTTGCATCATAATAGTATAGCGCATTGTCAATATTAGTTTTTGTCCAGCCGCTCGATGCATTCCAGTTGATAGGCGAAGGGTAGGGGTTGCCTGCAAGATTAAATCCCAACGTATAAGTATTGTTATGGTTAAACAAAGAATAAGAGGTGGAGCCATTATTTACTACACCCGTTACTGAAATAGTTTTAGGTGTATATAAATAGCCGAAATTAACGGCATAACCGTGCATAGCTGTTAAAGTGCTTGACGGTACCGTATCGATCACCCACCCATTTGTCACCGCACTCTCGTCATAACTGTAGAACTGTGGAAAAGTATCGCTAAAATTTACTGACCCGGAAAATCCGCTAACAGTTAGTGCAGTAAATGGAGAACTAACATAACGGTACCCATACCCGGAATCAAGATAGCGCTGTATAATTACATTGCCTGATACCGACCCGCTGCCACTGCCATCTATCAGTGCTGTTTGACTTGCATTCGATAGTAAGGTCACATTGCCACCCGCGTTCAGTGTGCCATTGCTCAATAATGTAGCAGCTATTGTTTGTCCCGCTGTACTTATCGTTGTAGTACTGCCTGATGCAATAGTCACATTATTAAAAGCAGTTGCAGCAGAACCCGTTATACTTTGCGAACCACTTTTATTAAATGTTACGGTGCCTGTAGATACGAATGCGGCGGTACTTAAATTATTTGTCCAGCTGCCTTGTATACTGATCCCATTACCTCCATCCGTTAATATTCCTGCAGTTAAAATTAAATTGGTACTTACACTCAGTGCATTACCCAAAGTGGCAGCACCGCTGCTGGTTCTGTTTAATGTAAAAGTGGAAATATTATTAGTGGTGCCTGTTGTCGTTTGGTCGAAATATAAAGTGCCGATAGAACCGGTACCTGTTATGGTCAGATTTGAGCCCGGGCTGCCTGTTATTGAGTTGCTTGCAGATATGCCGCTTATGGTACCTGCCAGTGTTAATGTATTTGTTGCGATGGCTAATTTACCGGCGGTAAATGTAAGTGTGCCATTTATCGTTGGGCTCCCCGATAAATTAAAACCACCGGAATTATTTAGTGTAAGATTATTTATGGTAGCGCCTGATATACTCGCCCCGCTTGTTGTCATGCTTATTTTACCGGTACCTGTATGCGTTCCGCTACCTAAAATGTTCCCGGTTACCGTTATTGTTACACCATTATCATTTAGTGTTGAATTGGCTGCCATTGTAAGATTACCTGTACTTACAACTCCCGCTTATACTATTGTATTGGTGCCCGATGTATTGCTGTTAGTAAGCCCCCCGCTGTAAGTACCGCTTACTATAGTTTGTCCACCGCTGGCAGCATTATATACTACACTGCCACTGCCGCCCCATGTTTTACCTGAAGTAAAAGGAGTTGCACTGGTGTTCTCTGTTTGTATCGTACCATTATTAGTAATGGTACTCAGTGTACCAGACAAAGCAAAAGTTGACATGTCAAAAGTTCCGCCTGCTGTTGTATTCAACGCAGTATTTACAGTCAGTGCCGCCGCCGCAGTTTGTGTACCACTGGTATTACCTAAGGTTAGCGTAGCATAAGAAGTTGCGGCTACTACTGTTTGTGTCCCTGTTGCTGCGTTATAGTTCACAGTACCTGCCCATGTCAGTCCTGTTGGTATGGGTGTGGCAGTGGTGTTCTGTGTTAGTAGTGTACCGGTATTAGTAGGAACAAAAGCACCGCTAAGTGCAAACGTGGTCATATCCAGTGTCCCCCCTGCAGCAGAGGTGGTCAGTGCAGTACTGACAGACAATGCGCCCACAGCCGTATTGGTGCCGCTGGTATTGCTGAACACTAATGTTTTGTAAGTACCTGCCGGGGCAAACTGCCCGCCGGTAGTAAGTGCAAATGTTACAGACCCTGTCGTTCCTGTCCATGTTTGCCCGGTAGGCAGTGCAGGGTTGGCGGTTGATGAAGTAGTGATAGCGCCATTATTAGTGACCCCTGTTGGTGCACCTGCCATCTGGTTGGTGCCCATATCCAGCGTACCGCCCGATGTAGTGGTTAGCGCGCCATTTATGGTTAATATACCAACAGCCGTATTGGTACCACTCGTATTACTGAATGTGATTGTTTTGTAAGTACCCGCCGGAGCAAATTGCCCGCCGGTTGCAAGTGCAAATGTTACAGACCCTGTAGTTCCCGTCCATGTTTGTCCTGTTGGCAGGGCAGGGTTAGCGGTTGATGAAGTAGTGATAGCGCCATTATTAGTGACCCCTGTTGGTGTACCTGCCATCTGGTTAGTACCCATTGCCAGCGTACCACCCGATGTAGTTATGAGCGCACCATTCACAGTCAGCACACCACTGGCAGTTTGTGTACCGCTGGTATTAGCTACTGTAAGGCCACAATTATAAGTACCTGCCATCACGGTTTGTGCGCCGGTGGTTACATTATATTTCACAACACCACTGCCGCCCCATGTTTTACCTGAAGTAAAGGGAGTTGCACTGGTGTTCTCTGTTTGTGTAGTGCCGTTATTAGTGATGGTACTCAGTGTACCTGACAAAGCAAAAGTAGACATGTCAAAAGTTCCCCCTGCAGTTGTATTCAACGCAGTATTTACAGTCAGTGCCGCAGCAGCAGTTTGTGTACCGCTGGTATTACCTAAGGTTAGTGTAGCATAAGATGTTGCAGACACAACAGTCTGCCCGCCCGTAGTTGCATTATAGTTCACGGTACCTGCCCATGTCAGTCCCGTTGGTATGGGTGTGGCAGTCGTATTCTGTGTACTGATCGTACCATTATTAGTAGGGGTAAAAGTACCACTCAATAAATTGGTTACCATATTCAGCGTACCGCCGGCAGTTGTATTCAGTGCGGTATTTACAGTCAGAGTTCCTGCAGCCGTTTGTGTACCGCTGGTATTACCCATTGTTAGCGTAGCATACGACGTTGCTGCTACTACCGTTTGCCCGCCCGTAGCTGCATTATAGTTCACAGTGCCCGCCCATGTCAGTCCTGTTGGTATGGGTGTAGCGCTGGTGTTCTGTGTTAGTAGTGTGCCGGTATTGGTAGGAACAAAAGCACCGCTGAGTGCAAAGGTGGTCATATCCAGTGTACCACCTGCGGCAGCCGTGGTCAGTGCCGTACTGACAGACAATGCGCCCACAGCGGTATTGGTGCCACTGGTATTGCTGAACACTAATGTTTTGTAAGTACCTGCCGGAGCAAATTGCCCGCCGGTAGTAAGTGCAAATGTTACAGACCCAGTAGTTCCTGTCCATGTTTGTCCTGTTGGCAGGGCAGGGTTAGCGGTTGATGAAGTAGTGATAGCGCCATTGTTAGTGACCCCTGTTGGTGTACCAGCCATCTGGTTGGCACCCATTGCCAATGTACCACCCGATGTGGTGGTCAGCGCGCCATTCACAGTCAGCACACCACTGGCAGTTTGTGTACCGCTGGTATTAGCTACCGTAAGGCCGCAATTATAAGTACCTGCCATCACCGTTTGTGCGCCGGTGGTTACATTATATTTCACAACACCACTGCCGCCCCATGTTTTACCTGAAGTAAAGGGAGTAACACTGGTATTCTCTGTTTGTGTAGTACCATTATTAGTGATGGTACTCAGTGTACCCGACAAAGCAAAGGTTGACATGTCAAAAGTTCCGCCTGCTGTTGTATTCAACGCAGTATTTACAGTCAGTGCCGCCGCCGCAGTTTGTGTACCACTGGTATTACCCATTGTTAGCGTAGCATAAGATGTTGCTGCTACTACCGTTTGCCCGCCTGTAGCTGCGTTATAGTTCACAGTGCCTGCCCATGTCAGTCCCGATGGTATGGGTGTAGCGCTGGTGTTCTGTGTTAGTAGTGTACCGGTATTAGTAGGAACAAAAGCACCGCTGAGCGCGAACGTGGTCATATCCAGCGTCCCCCCTGCAGCAGAGGTGGTCAGCGCCGTACTGACAGACAATGCGCCCACAGCCGTATTGGTACCGCTGGTATTGCTGAACACTAATGTTTTGTAAGTACCTGCCGGAGCAAATTGCCCGCCGGTAGTAAGTGCAAATGTTACAGACCCTGTAGTTCCCGTCCATGTTTGTCCTGTTGGCAGTGCAGGGTTGGCGGTTGATGAAGTAGTGATGGCGCCATTATTAGTCACCCCTGTTGGTGCACCTGCCATCTGGTTGGCACCCATATCCAGCGTACCGCCCGATGTAGTGGTCAGCGCGCCATTTATGGTTAATATACCTACAGCCGTATTGGTACCACTCGTATTACTGAATGTGATTGTTTTGTAAGTACCTGCCGGAGCAAATTGCCCGCCGGTAGTAAGTGCAAATGTTACAGACCCAGTAGTTCCTGTCCAGGTTTGTCCTGTTGGCAGTGCAGGGTTGGCAGTTGATGAAGTAGTGATGGCGCCATTATTAGTGACCCCTGTTGGTGTACCTGCCATCTGGTTGGCACCCATTGCCAATGTACCACCCGATGTAGTGGTCAGCGCACCATTCACCGTCAGCACACCACTGGCTGTTTGCGTACCGCTGGTATTAGCTACCGTAAGGCCGCAATTATAAGTGCCTGCCATCACCGTTTGTGCGCCGGTGGTTACATTATATTTCACAACACCACTGCCACCCCAGGTAAGCCCTGAAGTAAAAGGAGTACCACTGGTATTCTCTGTTTGTGTAGTGCCATTATTAGTGATGGTACTCAGCGTACCCGACAAAGCAAAAGTAGACATGTCAAAAGTACCGCCTGCTGTTGTATTCAATGCGGTATTTACTACGGTTGCCGC
>Ga0207139_1146_pt2 | contig 13850 bp, 16 predicted proteins | sample Alteio_BWMinHeat_7_FD_153585 | JGI IMG/M metagenome (GOLD analysis project Ga0207139, IMG submission 153585) | Enriched cells from forest soil in Barre Woods Harvard Forest LTER site, Petersham, Massachusetts, United States -... | ecosystem: Environmental > Terrestrial > Soil > Temperate forest >... | reverse complement strand
CAGACGATTTTAAGCCGCCCAATTCGATTCGGTCGAGCTGCGTAGCCTCCGCGCTGCACGGACTGATCATGCTGGCTGGCCAGTCGCCCATCGTGGAGTTGCTGGTGTCTGCAGAGCTGCGGTGGGTGCTCTTTCCCACGGCGCGCGTATTCGAAACGGCGCGATGTATCCCTGCGGTGTCCACGACGTCTCCGCGAGACGCTGCGATATGGCGAGCATGATCCAAAAGCTCGCGTTGTTCATGGGCCGTTCGAAGAACAGTACGAAGGCCGCGAAGCCTGCCATCGCCACTAGGATGTTCACCACTGCTAAGTCGTCCGGCTGGCGCGAGCGGCGTGCGACTCGAGCGAGGCGCAGGATTCCCACAGACCAGGTGAACACGACCAGGCCAAAACCAACAACCCCCATACGTGCCAGCAAGAACAGGAACGTATTGTGCGGCATTCCGAGGTTGAATTTATCGGGCGACCAATCCCCTAGATACACTTGGTGCAGGATATCGCGGCCAAACCCGACTCCAAGAACCGGGCTTTGGAGCCAAGTTGCGGTTGCATCCTTCCAGCGAATGAGGCGGAATGCAGCGTTAGTGTCCTCCACTCCACCCATCACACTCGCTCCCGAGGATTACTTTGTCCGCAAAAGGGCTGAGTACAACGCACTAGCGCTCAAGGGATTGACTGGATGCGAAGTCTCTTTGCTGCCGCGATTAGACGTGGACGGCATGGCTCGCACGGGGGTGCTCGCCAAGCTTCATGCTGCGGGTTACACGGGTGGACCGATCGTCTGCATTCACAACCGCGCAGGCAATCCGATTCGCGAGTGGCGTGCCGCGAGCTTCGCGGCAGTGCTCGATTTAGTAGGCGATCTTGTACAGTTCGTCGTGGTCATCGATGACGGCGTCGACCTAAGCGGCCCGCGGGTCGAACTTCCAGCGTCGATGCGTTCAACCGTCTGGAAGAGCGATCTCGCCAACTTGAAGGCGTTACTTTCCGTCGCCGACGTGCTGCTCTGCTGCGATAGTGGCGTGATGCACATGGGGGCAGCGTGTGGTTGTCGGGTGGTCGCGATTTTCGGCCCTACCTCACTCGATATATTTGCGCCGCACGGAGCACGCCACCAGATCGTGAAAGTGGATCCAATGCCATGTCGTCCCTGCCTCGACAGTTGCATCTACTCCCGCCCCATCTGTATGGACGAAATTATTGAGGGCGTCGTGAGCGCAGCATTGCGCCGCGCTATCGTGGCCGGCACCGATGGGTCGGTTTGGCAAAATTCCTTTCGCTCTCTGTGACGCTTCTCAGCATAGGGGAGCCCCAGACACATCAACAGTCGGATTGTCGCGACGCCGAGGCCTGATGAGGAGTCCAGCCGTTTGCGCGGGAAGAGATCCTCTACCGCGAATGGATTTCGATCCCCGCCATGAATTTGATCGCTAGTTTGCCCGTTTCAACCACGCCGATAATGTTTGCGGAGCACCGGTCCGATCTCACGCTGGCTGTGGCGAGATCACGGCGCGTGAGATTCTGCTTCTGAGCGCAAGCGACACCATCACCCAAGCCCAGCCGCGGAAAATTAACTCGATCGCAATCGCGAAACCGATAAACCACAGTCCAGTCCACGGCCAATGCGCCAACAGCAAGAGCCCAAGGACAATTGAAAGGATGCCGTCGAGAACGGCCCAAAACTTGTGCGGTAAGTTAGCATGAAAAACCCCAATCAGCCGGGTGATACCGCTCGCCAGCAGGAAGGCCGCCAGCACGAGTGTCAGAGACAGCGCGCCTAGGGCCGGATTGACGACCAGATAGACGCCCGCCAAAAAGTCAAAAATCGTTCCGAGTATATTCCAGAAGGATCGTATTTCGGTGTGGCGAAACAAATGCACAACGTGGAAGACGCCACTGGCGATAAGTAACCAGCCAAGGAGGAGGACGGAAATCACCGTGACCATTAACGTGTCACCCAGCGCCACAGTGCCGAGGATGATCAGGGCGACACCAAGCGCCAGCAACCATCCCCATTTCAATTGCAACGATGCAACCGACCCAGCGATAGAAGTGTTTTCCATTGTTTTATCCCCCCGGAGTGCTTGGCAGATGGGTGTATACATGAAGCGCACATTCCATCCACGCGACTAGTGGCGAGCCACAGCCACTATCTTTTTGTTTTCTCTAGTCTGATGGACATGGACCGATCGATTCTACCAAATCCGCCGAATCTGATTGCCAATCCAGATAGCTCAAGTAATAAAGTGAGACATTTGTATATCCGGCGTCAATTAGCGCACCGGCAGCGAGCGAGGATTTAGCGCCATCCATGCAGTAAACGATTATCCGGTCGTTGAGGCGCAGCCCGAAATTACGAAAGATCGCTTGCAATTTTGCGGGCCGATCTAGGAATCCCAACCTCGTCGGAATTCGCCTCGGCGCCGCGCTCGAAACGCTCAAGCATCGCAACGCCTCCCCTGGCGCCGCTCGACGGTGCAATTATCCTCTATCTTGCCGCCCTGGAGCCGCACTTACGCCTAGTGCTCTCCTCATTGGGTGCGCTACGCAGACTGATCTGAAACGCCCCCCTTCCGGCACTATGGAGAGGCTCTTTGGATGAAACCGGGCCTGAACTTCCGCGTTTGCGAAACACTCGGCGTCGGCGCAAGTTCGGACTCAAAATGGGGGCCGGTCGATTAAGGCTGTGCTATTTCCGGCAAGCTGCGTGAAACAAACAGCATATTGATAGCTTCCGCCAGCAGCGCCTGAACGGTCGTATCTTCGCGTGCGGCCAACTCGCGCAACTGGCGACTGACGGACTTATCGAAATGACCGCCGATTAGCCGTTTCCCTGCTCGTGCAGAAGCGCTCGCCACGGTGGGTGATGATTCCTGTCTTCCCGTATCATCGGGCGGTTGCTGGGTAAGTGCCAGATTGGATTTTCGTATGTCCACAGCTTGGAGTGCCTCAGATAGGCTACGTTTAGACTTCTGTACGTTCATACTCTCCTACCTGTATACGCGACCACGCGTATAGCTGCTCTATTTCGGTGGCGGCCTTGCCTTCAGGTTCCCACTCTTGTGCGGTGAGACCTTCGATCAACGCCCTGACGAAAGCAGTACGATTGCCAATCCGGACGGGTGCCATCTTCAGGCCATACGCGCCCAATGCAGCCTCAGCCTCTTCTGGTAGAGATCCCCTTGGCGGACATGCATTCAAGACGATGGCGGTCTGGTCGGGTTTGTGAACCAACTGCACAATGTCTGCCGAAGCCGAGATTGCGCGCAGATCGAGGAACGCTGGCCTGCAGGGTATCAGGATTAAGTCGGCCGCTCTTGCTGCAGCCAAGGAACCGGCTTCGGAATGAGGCGGAGTGTCGAGAACTACGAGCGAGGCGCCAGCTTCACGGGCGGTATCAAGGGCTTGGACCAGACGAGCCGGTTGGACGGATACGACAACCGGGTTTTCGAGCCGGCGTAGATCCCGCCACGCTGAAGCTGAGGCTTGGGGATCGAGATCGAGTACCGCGGTGTTCTGTCCAGCTGCGACTGAGAGGTGAAGCGCGAGCGTAGTTTTGCCCGTACCGCCCTTTTGGCTGATGATCGCAATCGTCTTCATCCGACCTCCACCGCCCTCTCCTGCGCGAGTATAGGTATACGTGCATCATTATTTAAATGTATGCGACTCAACAAGTATACCGTGAATCGCTAACGCAGCCCAATGATTGTCAGATCGATTAAACGGTCTGTAGCGCTGCGTCGAGACTTCTCGCGAGGACCACAACGATTGTATATAAGTATACTGGTCAACGGGTAGGTGTTCGATTTTTGTGAGTTCGCGCGACCAACCGCCGTGAGGATCCTTAGCCCACTAATAGTACACGTATACATGGATACTAGTAAGTATACGCGTTCTAGGGATCGCGCGCAAAATAGTTCATTGGAATTGGCGTGATCGACCTGCAAGGAATTACGCCATAACCGGCCGCTGCTATAAAAGAGTCAATGGCCTCGGCTTCTGATGCCTGAAAATTGGTCGCCTGTGATCTTTCGGTGTCACTGCGCTCAAGCGCTAAAGATATTCGCGCAGGCCTCTATCCGAGGCAGCAATAGACTGCGTGTACATGCATACTAGTATAGAGACGCAATTTGCTCATGCACCGGTTCGACAAGGCGTGTGGCCCTTCGAAAATGATCGGGACTGGCGAAGGTCGAATCTCCCTCAATTGAGTGCGCTGGAGTCACTGGAGCTTCATCCAAGGCAACTATTCTAACAGAACACTATTTGATATCAAATATACTGAGGCATATAGAAAACAAATAAGATTCTATAATTGGAAGTGATTGGAAATGGTTTCACGTCGACGCTTTCCGGGTCCGAGGTAAAGGAGCAACTGCACAACACATCGACGGTTTTCGCCGAGTACCGATCACTCCATGTTTGGGATTTTCTAGGAATCCAGCCCGTAGAAGGCCGCTTCGAAGGGATTACGCGTCCACGCAATCGCCCCTCGAGCAGATAGAGGCATGATTAAGTGCGAACGATACGCTATATCAATTTAATCAGCATATATAATTGGAATTACATAAATATTCAGGTTTTGTAGCTGTAAGCAATGCTATTATATTTTTATAACCATATTAACAAGCATAGATGGATCGAAAAATGTTTCACGTGAAACATTTTCGATTTTTATACGCCTCTATAGACAAAAGACAGATGATGTCTTAGGACTTGCGGATCCTGCATCCTCCCAGGTAGCTGTTCCGACCTGACTGGAGCTGTCGCAACAACACAAGCTAGGATTCCGAATGGACAGCTGCCTTCATTTTAAGCCTACGGCCAAGGGGTGCACCAGAGAACCGATAAGCACTTTATAAATAGAATAAACATGCGTAAGATACATTAGAAGCAAGCTTTATCTTGCCCACTAATGGATGAAATTGACTCTAGTGCGTGCTGTCTCTGAGCATCCGGCGCAGCTGGAAATGCTCATCCTCATGCGGCGGGCTCGTTCTGAGGACCTACAACCTGACGATGATGCTAATCACTCCCACAATCTCATCGAGTGCCCTTTGGGTAAGAGGAGTCCTTACCATTGGGCGAGTCCAGTGAAGGGAACCCGATGGTGTGCTCGAAGGACAAGCGCGTTATCTAGCGTGAGACTGCGCGAGTCTTTCAAACATTGTTTGAGGTTCGTTGCTCCTCCTCTATGATCTTTTCGCCAGATAATTTGTCCAAGGTCTCGACGTTAAAACGCCAGTCACTTCCGATCCGAAAGCCCGAAATTTGACCTTTTCTAAGCAGTCGATAAATCGTAGTGCGATGAACCCGCAACAATTCTGACAACTCGCCGACAGTCAGCACCTTTTGGTTGTCTTTCATAGTTTTAACCTTGATGAAATTGTAATGCCAAACTCATCATAATTCATAGGGATTGAATAGAATTTAATTTATGGGACTTGCTTACTGTTAGAAATCGTAAGCAAGTCTACGGCGCCTTTGGTCGAACAATGCGGCCTTCGGTCTATGCGTTTTGGCCGATTTCATTCAAAAATCCCCCGGCAGAGTGAGTCGATCCCTGGCTCTGCTTTCGGGGTTCATACCTGCGTCTGGTTCGGTCGTAGTTTGTGCTTTTCCCATTCCAAAATTTTTGTCTGCGAAAAACGCCAGCCATTTCCGAAGCGGAATCCAGGTAATTGGCCATCCCGTAGCATTCGACAAATCGTGGATCTATGCACCCGCAGATGATCTGCCAGTTCCTCAATCGTGTAGAAATGATCCGCCATAAATCACACCATCATTTGTTCGACGAAATATATTAGGAACAGATTCAAGCAGCGTCGGTGATTGTCTGGAAAATTTTGGGTGTCGCTGGGTGATAGGCGCCCTCCCCTCACTGCTAGTTAGCCATTTGGTGATTACTCAGGCAAGGGAATTTTCATGAACAGTTCATTTTTGGGGAGAGATCGGGTTGGGTAGAGGGGAGCCGCGATGAAGAGGGAAGGGATGGGAGGAGAGGAAAACCGCGCGGGACAGGCGTGGCGGCAATTGCCAGGCCTGGTCTGATCGAGCATCTATTCGGCCGGGTGTGCGAGATCGGTCGGCGAGTCAAACGCTGACAGAACGGCACCATGGTGCTGCGCTGGACTGCCGCCAACGTGCTCGAACCGCGAGCAGGCTTTCGCAGTGTCAACGATCGTGCGAAATTCCTCCCTTTGGATCGTTTGAAACTCCCCCCTCTCGGTTAATCGATCTGGTTGGGGGAGCAAACCCCGAGATGGCCCGCGCGGAGAAGGCTGCCGATTTCAACAGCGCACCGGAAATTGCCGCATTGTTTTCTTGCAAAAAATAAGAAGATTCCTGGCCCCGGAGTGTTCAAATCGGTCGGTGAGGAGTACTCGATATCGCGCGCTCCACTCGCGATCTTGCTGAGCTGAGCCCCCTAACCATGGGATATCGCAATGACGCGCCGCTTAAGCGCAAGCGGACGCACTATGAATGGAGGCAGGCATTGGCACGAAGTGCACGGACTTGATGCAGAAGCACGTCGGCAAGGGCTTGTTTTGCCAACTCCTCATGCACAAGAGGAATTGGCCCGATGCTCACGCCGGTGACATTCTATTCAAGGTGATCCAGCGAAACACTGCATCACGGCATCCTCGGTTTTGAGGGCCGGCCGGTACCCAATCAAAAGTTCGATCTGCATTTTTGGCCGCCTGGAAACCCCGCAGGCCGCAATCTTTTCACGCATTTGATTTGGGTATCGGCTAAAAAAGCGCCGGCGTCGAATTGGACTTGGTGCGGAAGTTACTGAGTCGTGCTGAGGTCGCGCCAAGATATCTCTTGATCCAACCAAATCCGGTTCGAATATATTCCGCCAAGTATCGTCTACACTCTAGCGAGTCCATCAAATATTCGGTTGCCAACTCCTCCTGTAACCGAATGGCCAGTCGTAAGACGACGATTGGTTCAAAAGGCGGGCATCAAGGAGACCCTCCCCCATCCTTCGATGTCCGCCTTTGCTTTGGCCGTTATCCGCCTTTGCTTTGGCCGTTATCCGCCTTTGCTTTGGCCGTTAAATTAAACGCCGTAAAAATGAAACGCTTTGCCAGCAATGTGGCAATCGCCACTGGCTAATTGCCAGAGTCCGATTTTGTGCTGATGTTCGTGCGATCCGTTTTTCCGTATTTACGATTATACGATTAACTGGAATGCGTCGCAGCTTTCCCTCACGAAACGCGGGCGCGGCACTCAACGCGTGGAACATGGGCCTACTCAATCTTCAGCACCCGATGATTTGAACGAGTCTGGATGCGAATAAGTTAAGTTTTTAGGTACTGTCTTGCTTTGATGGATTGTTCCGGCCAAAGTTTTTTATCGCTCTGAAAATCAGCAATTTGCTGCCGGAATGGGTGAGAAAATCTTTGAGTGGTCCATGATGAAGTTCGTTCGGGCAGAGAAAACGAACAATCTAATAAATATCTTCGTTTACGTGCTGATGGTCATTGGTGTCGGCGGCGCGTACCTGGCTTTCGTTGGTACGGCGAAGGTCTGAGTTCGGTGTCCGCAGTCCAGACGATGAAGTCGGCCGGCGGATCGGCGTCATCATCGGCTGACATGATGCTGCACGTGCTGCTGGCGTTGGTGGTTGTGATCGTGATGGCGCGGACGCTAGGAGCGCTCTTTCGCAAGATTCATTATCAACCGCCGGTGATCGGCGAGATCATCGCCGGAATCGTGCTTGGCCCTTCGGTCCTGGGGCGAATAGCGCCGGGGGTCGCCGCATATGTGCTGCCCCCATCGGTCGCGCCCTTTCTCAATATAATCGCTCAAATCGGCGTGATTCTTTATATGTTCCTGGTCGGGCTCGAGCTCGACCCAAAGCTGCTGCGCAATCGCGGCCACGCTACTGTAGCGATATCCCACGCCAGCATCCTCGCGCCATTTCTAATGGGTGCGGGCTTGGCGCTGATCCTGTTTCCGACGCTGTCACCGGGTAACGTATCATTCACCAGCTTCTCACTATTCATTGCGGTTTCGATGTCGATCACGGCCTTCCCCGTGCTCGCGCGCATAGTGACCGACCGCGGAATTCATAAGACGCGCATGGGTGCGATTGCTTTGACCTGCGCCGCCGTCGATGACGTTACCGCATGGTGCCTGCTGGCGCTGGTGGTAAGCGTCGTCGAAGCTCGGACGTCGGGCGCCCTGAGCACGATCGTGATGGCGCTGGCGTTATCGCCGCGATGATCCTGGTAGGACGGCCGGCGATGGTGCGCTTGACGTTTCTTTACGGAAATCGTGGGCTGACCCAGGGCCTGATGGCGGGGATCTTCGTCGCGCTCTTGATCTTTGCGCGATGACGACCGACCTGATCGGAATTCATGCGATTTTCGGGGCCTTCGCACTGGGCGCGAATCGTTCCGCACGACAGCAGTCCGGCGCGGGAACTTACCGATCGCCTGGAAGATCTGGTGATCGTTCTGCTGCTGCCGGCATCTGGTCAGCGGGCTCGATCAATGGCTGATCTGCGGACTGATAATTGCCGTCGCATCGTTGGGGAAATTCGACGGCGCGACGATCGCTGCCCGCTTGACCGGACTTAACTGGCGCGATTCGTCGGCGCTCGGCGTGTTGTGAATACCCGCGGCTTGATGGAATTGATCGTGCTGAACATTGGGTACGACCTGAAGGTCATCCCACCGCCGCTGTTTGCGATGCTCGTGATCATGGCCTTAGTGACAACATTTACGACCACTCCGATCTGCACTTTATCGCGCCGCACGAGGAATTCCTGGCGGACGAGCCGGCGCCTGAAACGGCGGCGAAGCTGCGCCTGGTGCGGCAGATGCGCGAAGGCATGTTGGTACCGATATCGAATCCCGAAAGGTCGGATCGCTCTTGGACATAGCTCTGTCTGCTACAGCTGAGGACGATTTGCCGCCGCGCGTTGCCGCGTTCGTTCGACGTCCTCTAGGAGGTATCCGTTCAGGCTTGAGAGAAGTTGAACATCGTGTGGTCCCACGCTCGCAAGCCCTCTCGGCCGCATTGGATTATGCTCTGGAACGCGAAGCGGCTATCGTTCCTCAGACCACTTGGACCGAAGCTCCCGCGCGTGACATCGTCAGCCTGGCCACGGAGATTCAGGCGGCCTGGATACTGATGGGATTTCATCGCCCAGTGTTCGGTGCGGATTTTCGCGGCGGGGTCGTAGGCGAGGTCCTCGAACGAGTCGCCAACCTGCCGATCAATGTTGGCGTCGTCGTTAAGGCAACTCGCGGTCCAATCGAGCGCATTTCTGCTGTTATAGATCACAGCTCCGACGGGTGGGCTGCTCTCGACCTCGCGACTCGCGTTGCGCAACGAAGGCGTTGCGATCTCGAGGTTGTCTGGATGCCTTCAGTCGATAGTGACGACAATTCGGAACTCGACGAAATGCTGGGTGCGGTTTCAATGCGCGTATCGCAGATCGATACGATTTTGCTTGAACGGTCGGTGGCGGATCTTAAGCAAAGGGATTTGAGCAATCTGGTAGTGATCGGTGCCAACCTCGTCGCTCCACTGAAGTTTACGGATCTGATAACGTTGCACCGTTGTACAGTTGTTGTTCAAGGTACCTCCGCTGGGTTGGTTTCCAAGCCGATGCGCGCCCCTGCGGCGGCAGCTTTGCTGAGCTAAATGAGTTAAATGGTCTCCTTTTCACCCGATGGATGCTGTCGCGAAAACTGACTAGAGCGTGGGTAGGCGATGCTGGGTGATGCTTGCAATAATTTATCACCTCAATGGACAGCAAGCCTGCTTTAAATATAAATCTAGAGGATATGATTGGACCGGGATCCGTCGTCGCCCTAGGTGATAAGGCCCTAGGCTCGTCGTAGACAAAAATGCTGGGCCTGAGTGATGCCCTCCCCTCCCCTTTTTCGCCGGGCTTCTTGTCCCGCTGTTCCGGTAATGATTGTAAACTCTTTTAGGTGCTTCTGTTCGTCTTTCATGTTTTCTAACTAGGTTTGAAAGCGCGTCTGATGGCTCGCCTATACGCTCGTACACGACCACTATTCTTTGGAACTTGATTACCCGAACTCCGGAGGTCGACGTCAGCAGGCGCCTCCGCAACAGCCAGATCGTGCGGATTGATCCAGCCATTCGTGGACGCGCGTTTGCGGCTACCTTGGATGCCGCTATACGGTTTTCGTCGACCGTATTTGCGGTTATACGATTAGCCGCAAATAAGACCTCTTGGTCGCTCGTCTGCCGGTTTCGTCGTCAGAACCTCGCGCGCGAACTGCTTCACAACCCTCTGATGGAGGTGCTGGGACATAAGGGGCGGTATACGGAAGACATGCTCGCAGCGGCCAGTAGTTCTTGTACTGGCCGAGCGGTGCGTGCTCGGTGCGAGGGCTGGGCAGCCAAGCTCCGCGGTGACCGCAACGATAGTCGCTGCGGCTCACAACGCTAAGGCTGTGAGGCTGGAGTATCGAAGGAACACGCGGCAAGCCCCCTTCCTGCCGTAAACTAACAATCCCGGATCTGAGTATATCCGTGTAGCCGTACTATCGTACTCTCGGGTATGCGGGTGTTTGGTGCTGGTGATTCGGCACAACGCCACGGATCCGTCATCTAATAACCTCATGCAGGGTGTTATATACAGCCCGTCGTTGTGCGCAGACTATTGAATCCTACCCGTATTATCGTATTATCGGGTAGTCGGAAGTGCGGAAATACGGGAATGGCTGGTGGAGGTGTGGCGGTGAAACTATCCTTTCTCAATCAAAAAGGCGGCGCGGGGAAAACCACGCTCGCGGTGCACGTGGCCGCGGTGCTTGCGGCCACCGGGGCGAAGGTGCTGTTGCTCGATGCGGATTCCCAAGGGAGTGCGCTCGATTGGTCAGTGGCCAGGCAAAAAGCCCCGGCGTTTACGGTGGTTGGCCTGCCGAAGCCAACCGTACATAAGGAGCTGCCACGGCTTAGCCAGGACTACGACCACGTTGTTATCGATGGTCCGCCGAGAGTGGCCGAGATCACGCGATCGGTGATTATGGCGAGTGATCTTATAGCGATTCCGGTGCAGCCGTCACCTTACGACGTCTGGGCTGTAAAGGATGTGGTCGAGCTTATTAAGGAAGCCCGTGTATATAAGGAACTACTGAAAGCCGTATTTGTGATTAATCGGAAAATCGTGAATACGGCGATTGGACGAGATGTTGTGGAGGCGCTGGCAACGTACGAACTGGGGGTGCTGCCGACTGCGGTGTGTCAGCGCGTCGCGTTTGCCGAGAGTGCGGCGCGAGGCAGCACGGTTATCGAGGACGCACCAACCAGTATAGGAGCAGAAGAGATCCGGAATCTGGTAAAGGAGCTGACGAGGTTATTTAATGAACAAGAAGGTCGAGATTACAGCGAAGCCAGAGCCCGCAAAGTCGCAGTCGGCGGAAGAATGGGTCAGTAGACGTAACGATGGCTCCCGTTTGAAGCGCCTGACCGTGGATATCCCGGAGGACGTACACCGAAGGTTCAAAGCCAGGGTGGCTGAGAAGGGAACGACTATGGCGGATGAAATTTTACGGTTCCTTGAAGACCAGTATTCGTAAATACGAGTATCCGGATAGACGGATATGCGCTTATACGGAAATACGGGATGAGGAGAGTAGGATAGCTACTCGGTGGTCCACACGTAATTAAAACCGGCATTTCCCACCCGCGCGTACCTGGGCGGTTATCTGTCTCGTAGGTATTGTTCGCTAGAGATTGCGAGGGGGATAGTTTGTAAACCGTCTCCGAGGCCTTTGAGGCGAGCATGGTCACTCCAGATCGACACCCGTCGTTCGACTTGGCTTCCCAAAGACGATCGGCAGCAGGTCTGGCCTGTCCACAATCAAAGTGAGCGATCTTGGTCGCGAATTACCCGGCTTCGATACGCGCGTGGAGTAGGAGAAGGGGAGGAGCGGAGTGAATGGCTGGAGCAGCGCTTGGGAGGGCAGGGCGCTCGCTTTCGCGACTGGGCTAGCAAATCCCCGAACACGACCAGCTCTACCCGGCCGAGGCGTATGTCACCATGAGCGGTGCGCGGCACAAATGCGAAGGCGGATCGAGCAGGATAGCCCTATGTTCGGGCTCCAAACCTTGTGATTTCCATCGGCGTGCATGCGACCATGCGTGGAGCCTGATTCAGTTCGGGGCGATGGCCGCACCGTGATCCAGCGCAGCGCGCCGCCAAAAAACCGCTTTGTCAGGATAGAGTAAGTTCAGGTTGTCATCGCCGACGCGATCTGCCAGCGATGACAACCTGACGAGATCCAAAAAAGAATCGAACGATCTCCCGCATTGCGGAGGATCGGTTCAGGAAACTATTTCTCGAAAAAGCTGTCCTGTTGCTGGCGCCAGCGGTCGATTGATTCGACGTTGAAGCGCCAATCACTGCCAACCTTGAACGCCGGTAATTTGCCGCCCTTTAGAAGACGATACACGGTCGTCGGATGAACTCTTAGATAATCGGACAGCTCCCTTACGGTGAGTATTTGGCTATGAACTGTTTTCATGGGCAGATCTCCATTTACATATACATTGACGTGCGACAGCGTCGGTAATTGCGAGCACCGCACCGAAGCCTTAGCCTGCAATGCGAAAGCCCTCAAGCTCGGCGCTTGCCAGGCAAAAAAATCGATAATTTCAGCGATTTAGAAACCGGGTGAACCGCGGCCGCCAAAGGTATGAATAGGGTGGAACGTCATGTCATGGCACTTCGGCCAGCGATCTACGAGGTTTAATTCTACAAACTCTTGCCTGCTTTGGAGAACTTCAGCCATCTTCCTCCACCACCCCTCATTTACAATTCCCCTTTTTGCCAAGGCGTTCTTACTCGGCTATGCAGGCGGTTTAGCTCTGCTAATAGTATGGAATAAAATTCAACGGTTTCTTCTCTGCTAAAGTCGCCCTGTCTTCCGGTAGAACAACTTATACTCCCTTCACTATTTCTGCAACTCCAAACACGTTTTTTAAATAGCATAGAAGCTTTATGCCGAGGGTCAGCGCTGCGCTTTCGGATCGAGCGGCCTGTGCGTATTGAGTTTTTCGACTCGCGCAGAAAGCTTAATCGTCCAAAGCCACAGCAATTAGCCACCCGCCGCGCTCACGGAAGCTCGTTACACGGAAACGTCGAGAGCATATTCGTATCCTGCTCCCCTTAGTACAAGGTCGAAGAGAGCTGCGAGGTGGCAAATGGCAGAGGATCAACGGCCAGAAGAAGTGCAGCGATGGCCGGCCAAGCGTCGTGCAGCTCTGGTAATCAGCTTGCTCAAGGGTGAGACGACGGCCGCTGAGGCCGCACGGCGCCATGGGCTGAAGGTGGCCGAGGTGGACGAATGGCGCGATCGCTTCCTGCTCGGGGCGGAAAACGCACTTTGTGCTCGCCAGAAAGACGACGAAGCGCTGGGCGAAGAAGAAATCAATCGACTCAAACGCAAGGTGGGCGAGCTGACGATGGACCTGGACATTCTGCGCGAGGCCGCACGGCGCCCTACGACGCCGGGAACGTCCGACGAGTGATGGCGACGTGGCCCGGCGTATCGATGCGCAGAGCGTGTAGAGTTCTTAAATTTTCCCGTGCCCGGCTGCGGGCGCGAGCGGTAATTGCTGCGGCACCCCGCGGCTCGACGAAGTCCTGGCGGAACGCATTCAAAGGTTGATCGAAGCGCCTCCGACCTTCGGTTACCGGCGGCTCTGGGCAATGTTGCGTTTCGTCGAGGGAAATCAGCGTGAACCGTAAGGTAGTGTACCGATTGCTGATGCTCAAGGGTTGGTCCCTCAACGTTCGCTGACGCCGCGGCCCCGCGTCCACGGACGCAGGAGCCGTGCACAGCGCAGCAA
>Ga0207139_1158_pt1 | contig 13884 bp, 14 predicted proteins | sample Alteio_BWMinHeat_7_FD_153585 | JGI IMG/M metagenome (GOLD analysis project Ga0207139, IMG submission 153585) | Enriched cells from forest soil in Barre Woods Harvard Forest LTER site, Petersham, Massachusetts, United States -... | ecosystem: Environmental > Terrestrial > Soil > Temperate forest >... | reverse complement strand
TTTTTCTGGATATGCGAGGTGCCGCCGCCGATCACCATTCCCAGCGAGAACATCCATTCGTTCGGCCAGAATCCACGATCGAGCGCAAACTCGTCATTGCGCGCGAGCATCGAGTAGTCGCCCATCACCTCCATCGCGGCGGTGGCGAGTTCATGGTTCAGTTCGGTGCCGACCAGCTTGTTAACCAACTGCGCGATTCCCGGGTTGCGGCCATGAATCGAATCGCTCAGTTGGCGCAGCATGTGATATTTCATCGCCTCGACCCGAATCTCGAGATCGGCCAGCCGCTGGCGAAATACCGGGTCCTGCGTGACGGGCCTGCCGTTGCGCATGATCGTGGCAGCGAGCGACTTCAACCGGTTGAACAGGGTCTGCGTAGTGATAGTGGAACCAAGCGCGTTCCGCTCATGAAACAGCGTGGTGTTCGCGACGATCCAGCCCTCGTTGATCTTTCCCACCAGGTTTTCGCGCGGCACCCGCACGTTATCGAAAAAGACCTCGTTGAAGCCGCGCTCGCCGGTCATCTGCACCAATGGTCGAACCGTGATACCCGGCGTTTTCATATCGATCAGCACGTAGGAAATGCCGCGATGCTTCGGCGCCTGAGTATCCGTGCGCACCAAGCAGAACATCATGTCGGAGTAGTGGGCGCCGGAGGTCCAGATTTTCTGCCCGTTGATAACGAACTCGTCGCCGGAAATCTCGGCGCGCGTGCGCAGCGCGGCTAGGTCGGATCCCGCCCCCGGCTCCGAATAGCCCTGGCACCAAATCTCCTCCCCGCTTAGAACCTTGGGCAGATAGCGCGCTTTCTGCTCCCCGGTTCCCCAGGTAATAAGCGTTGGACCCAGCAGCGGGATGCCCGCGCCTACCGCTCCCGGTGCACGCGCTCGCACCATCTCCTCGTTGACGATCGCCTGGCGGACTGGGTCCAGCGCTTGTCCGCCGTATTCTTTCGGCCACGAGAGTGCGAGGTAGCCCGCCTCATAAAGCCGGCCATGCCACTCCCGCATCTTTTGCAGTGTGCTCTTCTCGCCATGCGTGCGCGCCTCGCCGCGTAGCCCGCTCTGCGGCAGATTCTCCTCCAGCCAGCCGCGAACCTTGCCGCGGAATTCCTCTTCCTCTGGACTGTAATTCAGGTCCATTCACGCATCTCCTGGCAATTAACTAGCTCGCGATTCGTCAAAAACATCCACGCGCGGTTTCGGTAGCGACGGCACGCCCCCGCCCGATTAGCAACATACTCAGATTGATGGAGGAAGTAACTGTTAATTCTCGGGCCGACTATTTCTCTGAACGTCGCACCGCGAGGAGCAGATGCTCCAAACGCAATCGTTCCCCAAGGATACTCGGGAGCCCCCGCGGCTGCGATATCGGCGACGGGCATCGCCGCTACCGCAGCCGCTGAAGATCCCATCTATCAAGCGTCATGCTTCAGCCGCGCGACGCCACCGCTACGTCCCGACCCGCTAATCGAGGCCGTAGACGCCCGCCGCCGTATCGTGAACGATCTTGCGGCGCGTCTGCTCGTCGAGTCCACCGAACGTATTGGTGATAAATTCTTGCGAGCGCGGCCAACTCGCGGCAGTGTGCGGATAGTCCGACGACCACATGATGTTGTCCGCCGAATAGCGATGCAGCTCGTCGACGAAAACCGGTTCATTGATGAAGGTCGCATAAACCTGCCGCTTGACGTAGTCGCTCGGCTTCATGCTCAACTTCACGGGAGCCAGTGCGCTCAGGCGCGAATGCATCGCATCCATCCGCCACATCAGATACGCCATCCAGGCGGCGTCGTTTTCGGCAGAGACGATCTTCAGCTTTGGGAACCGCTCCAACACGCCGCCCAGCACGAACACGACGATCGAGCGCTCGACTTCGTGATGTAGCGTCGAGGCTCGCAGCAGCAGATCGGCGCCGAAGAAACTCACGCCGGTACCGCTGCGCCCGGTCAGAATATGCAACGACAGCGGCATGTTGAGGTCCTGTGCCGCCGCCCAGAAGGGATCGTAATCCGGATGACTGTACGGGCGGTCGCCCGGCGGCTCCGACCAGATCATCGCGCCTTTCATTCCGCGCTTTGCGATCCGCTCCAGTTCCTTCACTCCCGCACCGATGTCCTCGAGTGTGATCAGCCCTAGCGGAACCAACCGCTTGAAGTCATGGCTGCAGTATTCAGTCGCCCAATCGTTGAACGCGCCGAAACACGCCGTACGCAGTTCGACGTCGTTCAGCCCATACAGCGGCATGCCCATCGAGGTGTAGATGACCTCGGCACATACACCGTCGAGGTCCTGGTCTTTGATCCGGGCCGCAGGATCCCACACGCTCGGAGGCGCAGACTCGAAGCCCTTCTTGTTGTGTTCCGGCAGGTCCTCCGATTTCACGCCGGCGCCGAAAAACGCCGATACCGGAAACGGGTTGATTTGTTCGCAGACAAAGAATTCGCCGTCTTTGCCATTGAGCCCATGAACCGTGTGGGGCGCTCGGTCCCTGAATTTCTTATCGATCCGCTCCGCCCACATCGACGGCGGTTCAACAAAATGTGAGTCCGCTGAAATTACCCTTTGTGTTGCCATCGGTCACTCTCCTCCGAGTCGGTTCGAGTCTGCCACCTGGCAGTAGTCGACCTGTCTATTAATTGAAGGCCCGCTTATGGATTCTCTAGACTCCCCCGCGGCCCACTGTCAAACGCACCCTGGCTAGGGGCGAGCGTTCTAACGAAGCTCCAGTTCCACACCGTCATCGCTATGAGCGAGAATGATGTCGACACGCCAGTCGAAAACGGTGTCCCCGGACTCAGACTCCGCGAGCTTTAACTGTTCCAAAACTGTCTTGCGGCTTAGTCTATTGCAGGTCTGGAGTCGGAGACCGAGTTGACGCACGGTTTCAGGATATCCGAGCCATTCGCGCGAGATATCAGAATTGTTCCATCGCAGGACGAATCCGCCTCCTGGAGTTCCGAATCCTCCCCTCAGAACATCGTTGAAGGCATCGAGGTTTTTTCCCCAATCGGCACCGGGGACCAGCTTTATGCTGATCTCCTCGAAGAATTGGTCAAGCGACGAAACATCTGTTCCAATTATTCCGTAAACGCGTTTTATTTTTCCATACCTTAGTTCCGACATCCGCCTTTTCTTCCTCGGGAACCGATCGACCTGGCAGCGCAGGTCGCAACGAATGATGTCGCGCTGCCCTCGTCGCTTATGTATTAATCGGCAATCGGAGAAACCGCTACACACAATCGGCACTCGGGGGTCGCACCATGCAGCGAGCAAATATCAGCGGAATCGAACTTGCCTATGAACTGCGCGGAGCCGGCGCACCACTCGTCATGATCCATGGCGCCCAGGGCGATCAGACTATGTTCACCGGTCTCGCCGCAAACCTCTCAAATCACTACCGCGTGCTGACCTTCGATCAACGCGGCTCCGGACTGAGCGACAAGCCCGATATGGAGTACAGCATCGCGCTACTGGCTGACGACACTGCGGCGCTGATGGATCATCTCGAATTGCCTCCGGCGCACGTCATCGGGGTCTCGATGGGCGGGACGATCGCCCAGGAACTCGCTCTGCGCCATCCGCATAAAGTTCATTCATTGGTGCTGGGATGCACCACGGCGGGCGGCTCTCAATCGATTCGCATCGGTGGCGGGGCTCTGGCCGCGGCCTACTCGACGCGATCGATGTCCCCGGAGGAACGTGGACGAGCGTTGGCCGAAGCGGCCTTCACCAAGGGATATATTGCGCAACATCCCGAAATCATCCCAGCGATGATCGCCGCGCGGCAGCAGCGGCCGCTGGATACGGTCGCGCTTCAACACCGTATGAAAGCGACCTTCAAGCACGACGCTTACGATCGCCTTCCACAGATCAGGTGCCCGACGCTTGTGATCACGGGCAAGGACGATGCGCTCATTTCCTGGGAAAACTCGCAGATTCTCGCGCAGCGCATTCCGGGCGCCAGGTTCGTGCTGCTCGAGCCCGCGGGACATTGCTTCTGGCTGGAGCAGCCCGAGCGCTCGCGCGCGGCCATCACGGATTTTCTTCAGGCGAACGCCTAAAGTAGGGAGTAGGCCGCAGGTAAAGCCCCTGTCAGAGGTTTGCGGCGCGGGGCTTCAATCCCGATCCGGCGCTCCTAGGGGGAAGTTTTGCCGGAACGGCCGCGCCTCCTCCACCGCCCGGGCGAAGGACGGGCGGGCAAGCAACCGCGCGCGGTAGGCGCGCAGCACGGGAAAGGCCTCAGAAATACGGTGCGTCCAGTCCGCGTAGAACAGCGAGGGCGCGGCCGCGCAGTCCGCCAGCGTGATGTCCGCGCCAGCGGCCCAGATCCTGCCGGCAAGATGCCCTTCGAGCCACGCGTACGCGAGTTCCAGCTTTTTTACAGCAAGCGCCAATCCTTCCTCGCGCTTCACCGGAACACCCGTTAGCGCACCGTCTACCGCATGCTGCGCCGCGTTCATTACGTGCAGGTCGAAGAAGCGGTCGAAGAAACGCACGTCCAGCGCGGCCATCGGGTCCGCGGGCAGCAGGCGCACCAGCCCAGGATGCACGAGCTGCAGGTACTCGATGATGATGCTGGTCTCGACGATGTTGCGCTCGCCGTCCACCAGCAGCGGGAACTTACGCAGCGGACAGCGCCGCAGCCACTCGGCCGAATGCTGCGGCGTATCCGGCCCGAGGCAACGGAACTCGAAGGACGTGCCGTTCTCGTACAAAGCGATGAGCACTTTCTGCGTGTACGAGGAGAAGGGATGACCATAGAGCACGAGCGACATCGCGGGACCTCTCAACTTACCCACTTGTATTTTGCAAGTGGTTAAAGCCACGCTCCTACCACTTGCATACGGGCGCGGTCATGGGCAATTGCGGCGTCGGGCTCGCACCCTGCCGTCCGGAGAATCACGAAATCGCCACTTGGGACCTCGTGAATGTCGAAGGCGTCCCCTTTGACGTTCTCAACCGCGGGGGATCTGGGACTGGGAGTCGTTCCCCCAGTTCATGGACGCGCGGCCGACCGGCGCGCCTCCGCGATAAACCCCGCCTGCCTTGCGCCGCTGACGCCATTTCGCCACTACGTGATGGGTGAGGCCTCGATGGAGCGCGCCGTTCAGCGGATGACCGCTGAGGCCGCCGACTTCTTCGGCATCCGCGATCGGGGACGGCTGCTTCCCGGCCTCGCCGCGGACCTCGTCTTTTTTACTATGACAAGATCGGGTGCCATCCAGCCGTGGTGGTCAACGACCTGCCCCGCGGGTCGCCGGATGATCGTCGAGCCGCGCTGGATCGAACAGGTCGTTGTGAACGGACGAGCCATCTTCGAGGGCGGTCAATACACCGGTGACACGCCCGGCAGAGTGCTCCGTTCGTAACCGACTTCTCAGCAATTCAAAAGAACGGCGAATCGGTGCCCCTGCGGCAAGCCCGATTCGCCATTTTATCCCCCTTGGAAGAGCTGGCGCCCAACCACGCCAGCGCTTCCCCGAGTGCTGAAACTAGCGATCGTCCCCGTCGCGGCCAGTTGACGCATCAACCGTAGGGCTCACTTTTACTAACGACCCGCTCAAGACCCAGCCGCGCTGGCTGGGCGAGAAACGCGGTGCCAGCAAACCATCGTTGATCTCGCGGGTGACGGCGAAGCGATTGAACACCGTTGGTGGTAGATACAATCGATCATTGGTGGCGAAACCGTCGGTCGCCGTGTCGATATCTCCGATGTTCGCCGTGATGATTCCGTGACCATGAGGATTTACGCGTTCGACTTCGTCTTCATAGGCTTCGAACAGTCTGCGCTCCAGATTCCTTTCAACAGGCATAAAGGAAGCCGGCCGCGTATAGACGTCGAGGAAGATCTCGTTGGCCAGGCCGCTCGGTACGCCGCGCTCTCTGAACTCGCGCTGATTTTCAAAGCCGGCATCTGAGTCGAACTTGTCCGGATCGCGCGGGAGGTTAGGATTGTCGCCAACGGCGGTCGGACTATTCTCTTGGCCCGCGGGCCCCGGTCCGGGAACGATCGAGAGCATCTTGCCGATTTCGCCGTCCTCGAAAGTATCAGCCGCTTGACCGAAGTTGTCAGCGAATCCGCCCGTGAAGGGCAGCTCATACAGCGGATGAACCCAATTGGTCCCCGTATAGTTGAACTCCCAATAAGCATGACAGTCGCTCTGTTGAAGACAGTTGTAGGCGCCCATGCTCACGTAAATCGGCACCGTGTTGCTTTGCATATTCGGGAAATGATCACTCGCACTAGGGAAGTGCAGCGCTTTCCCGTCGGTGGTGAAAATTGCGCCCGGAACGTTGTTGCCAGTGCCCATTTGCTTCAACATCGCGGCATCTGCCTGGAGGATCGTGCCGAACTGGGCATGGCCGTCTTTGCGTGGAGTCGGGCTGACCACTGGAACCGTCAGATCGTGGATCATCCAGCCCTAGTACCAGCCGCTCTCGTTGTTAATGACGAACAGATCGGAGATGTCGGTAAATACGTCATTGAAGGCCCGCGGATTGGCCGGATCGGTCGGGAGTCCGGGTTTGGGTTCCAGCACGACACGAACCGCCCCGACAGTGGAGAGCCCGCAGTTTCCGCCCGTGGCAGTCAACTGAACATGATCGTTGACTCCCGGAAAGGTTGTCGTGAAAACGTTTGGCTGGAACCCGTTCGTATCAAGCAGGTAGTACTGAAATAGTTGACTGGCGCCGTCGGCTTCTGCGTATACCTGCATCGGCAACTGGCTATGCGGCCGATTAGCTAATTGTGCGAGCCGATTTTTAAGTGGATCTGGCAACTGAGTCACGTCTCCGCGATTACGCACCGTGGCCTCATCTTGCACGGCTAAAAGATTGGGATGACATGTCGCAGGCGGTTGCTCGGCGTACGCTTGCCCGGCGATTGACGCAGTTAGCGCCAGAGCCAGCAGGCAAGTGGCCGCCTTAAGGCGCTTCCCACCTCTTGATCGGTTAACAGTTTGTTGTCGCATTTTCTCCTCCTGATTGCGGCGCTCCCGATCGAACTGGGCAGATCTCTCCCAACCTAGAATCTTTTGGGACCACTACGAGAGCGGCGATAAATTGGTAGGCGCGAGGCGCCTGCGTCGCGGTTCCAGCTAGTATTGGTGAGCGTGCAGGAGAAAAGTTACGAGCACTTCGAAATAATCGACGAGGTCAAAATCTCAGTAGAATCTTCGATACGCAGTCATAGGCCGCCCTGGTCTAAGTCGGCGTTAGTTGATTGATACCAATCGGGCGCTCCAAATTTAATCGCGAAATAAAAGTGCCATCGTCGCGACCCAGCGCCGAGCGATCGCATCGCCGACCCCGGAGAAGGCGAGCGGTTCACGTGTAACCTCTGCCACCGCCGCGCGTCCTTAATAGTAGTGTGCGTGAAAGTGAGCACGACCCCGTTTTGCACTGCTGGAAGATGGGAGCGGCGGTTCGCTCACTGCCTCACTATTAAAAGAAGAAGTCGAGGTAACGTTCGTGCCGGAAGAACCAACTGTCGCTCAAAATCAAAGCGAGACTGCCGAAGGACGCTTTGAGTCGCGTCTCAACCGTATTGAGCAAGAGGTACTCAGAGAGAATCGATGGTGGCGGGGCGGCCTGATCGCTGCGCTGGTTTTGCTCTCGCTCGCGCTCTTCTCAGCTCGCCACCATCACCGTCCGCAACCGCGCCCAATGAACATGGCCGCGATGCCTTACGACTACGGCCCTTACCCGCCGCCTCCCCTCCCGGGTTTCGGATGGGGTGGACCGTGCGGCCCGGGCCCCGGCTACGGATGGGGTCGCGCGCCATTTGGCGCTCCGTCCGGACCCTGGGGTGCAGCACCTGGCGCCCAACCGCCTCAGGATCAAGGGCCTTAAAATCAGGCTCCCCAAGATCAGCCCGCGGCGCCTAATCGCTAGACACCGCAGTCCTTGCGGATTTGACATGACCGAACCTATGGCCGGCAGTGCGCGGGTGCCGGCCATAGGTTCGAGGGACGAGTGAAAGCGCTTGGCGATCGGTATTGCGGTTCGCTTTGCCCTCATCCCTCGAATGTAGGACTTAGCCGCTACCCGAGCAGCGCGAGCGCCAATCACTAAAAAAGGGAAGTCTGAAACCTCCATGAGGTATCAGTAAATCTATAAGTTTTGGGCTTCTCAACAACTCTCCGCATCCCGCGCGCGCAAAGGAACACTCGATGACGGCGGGCTCCCGGCTCGCGACTAAACAGGCATCCGGGCTATATCGAATAGACCAAAGCTGCGGGGCCGTGGCGGACCACGCGCGAATTCCGGATAACGTCCTCGAACGTCGTCGAATCTAGAATCGCCGCAGTCGCGTCGCGCACTTGCTTCATCAGAATTCGCACTGCACAGGTCGCCTCGTCGGCGCAGTCCTTGCACCGCTCGTACGCGATCTTGCTGACGCAGGGCAGGGGAGCGATCGGGCCCTCGAGTGTACGCATTACCTTCCCGACCGAGATCTGCGCAGGCGATCTGCTCAGCTCATAACCGCCACCCTTGCCTTTTTTGCTACGCAGAAAGCCCTGCATCTTGAGTTCGAGCAGAATTATCTCGAGGAAGCGCCGGGGTATTCCCTGACGCTTGGCGATCTCGGCGATCAGTAATGGACCCTTGCCGTACTCCTCGCTGAGTGCGATTAGCGCCTTCAGCGCGTATTTCGACTTGTGCGAGAGCATCGACCAATCCTATCGATAGAGTCGGCTGAATATCAATCCGCGCCCACTCGAGTGGCGGTAAGCCGGCAACGAGGGGTCCGACCGAAAAAGGCTGCCAGAGACTCGATGAGGAGCGCAAAAACCTCTTCATCTTGCAGAACGGAGGTCCGAAAATCTGGTTGCTGCGGAGGTGCGCTCCTCGCCACCTTTGACGTCTGCATGTGGCTCAACCTCGCGGGTCCTGGCCCACGCTCGACAGTGCGACAGCTGTTCGCCATGATGGCCCCGTGAGTATCATAAGGGGGTTCGCCGCGTTTACCGGTTGGCTAACCGGTGCATTGGCCGGAGTTGGCGTGATTTTCTACGCGATTGGCTATTTGATCACGCGCGCGCATCTCACCCTTCTTGGCATCTATGGGCTGTTCGACGAGAGTTATGTTCGACTCATTACCGAAGGGGCGATGTTCGCACTCTCGATCGTCAGTTTCATTGGGACGGTTCTGCTTCCTCTCTCCGCGGTATTCGGGGTCGCCGCGCTATTAGTCAGACTTGTGCTTTCGATCTTCGGATATTTTGGACTCACCGGCCGGGTGCGAGACTTGACCGGTCCGTACCTGCACTGGACCCGCAAGCCGTCGTTTAATGCGTTTCTTTATGTCGCTTTGATTCTGCTCCTGTTGTGGCATTACGATCGTTACTTCGAATCCTTCCAGAATCCGTTGCGCATAACTAACGTTCTGTATCGTACGAGCGGTGATCAAAACAGCGGCGGTACCAACGTCCCAGCGATGCAGAACTCAAATCCATTGGAGAGCAATCAAATCCGCACGTGGCTCGAGCAGGATAACACTGAACGAACCCACGACCATTTTCGTAGGTTGCTTTGGGGAGAGGTATCCGCAGCATTACTCCTCGCCGCAGCCTGGCACGTCACAATCGGTTGGCGATGGCGAATGCTATGGATTTCATACTTCGCGATCAGCTTCGTGGTTTACACCGTCTCCCTCCCGATGGTGTATGGTGTCCTGGAGGAACCGATTGAGTATCCGGTGATTACGCTCGACGCGACTGACACGGCGCTGACGCACCTCACCGGCAAGTTGTATCTGCTGAACAAGACCGATCAGGATTTTGTCCTGTGGGACGCTCAGGGAAAGCAACTGCTCTGGATACCCAGATCTGAAGTGAGATGGGCTGCGGTCCGGCAAATTGAGAATCTCTTTGGCTCACCCAACGGCCGGAATTAAAGTGTTCCAAAGGTATCGCCTACGGGTTTGGCTCCTGCGCATTCTAAGTCTAGGTATGATGAGTTGCATGCAACCGCTCGTCCCGCCGAATCAACCGATATCGAGTGGGGGCGGACCCGGGATTATCGGTACGCTTCAGGTCTCCGGCACGCAAGTTTTCGTGAACGGAACGCCGGTCCGATCCGGCTCAGAGATTTACAGCGGCGACCGCGTTGCGACTGGCGCCGGCAGCAGCTGCCTGGTTAATCTAGCGGGCGGCGGTTCGATACAACTCGACGAAAATACCGACCCGCTGTTCACCCTATTGAGACAAGGTCTTTGCATCCTTGTCGAAATCGGCTCAGGCCAGGTTTTTGAAGACACCCCCGGCCAATGCATCCACTTCAAAACCCCGGACGGATCGGCGCAAAGCGACACTAAGGTGAATATCGATCTGCGCAGTGGGAGCACCGTGTGGACCGTCGCGCAAGGTGAAGTCCGACTCAATCCGCCGGTTGACTATGTGGTGCGGCCATACGAGCAAGTTACGGTTTCGCGAGGGAGAATGGTGGACAGCAGGCGCGTCACGGCGGCTGAGCTGGTTAATATAATCGCATGGCGGCGCAAACATTTCCGTGTTTCTCGAGTGGTCCCTGCGCCAACGACACCGCCGGCTTACGTCCCCCCGTCGACTTATGTCCCCGCACCGACTTACGTGCCACCCCCCACTTATATGCCACCGCCGCACCATCGTCCGCCACCGATCTATAGCCCTCCACCAGTCAGCGCTACGCCACTGCCTGCAATCCCGTCTCCCCCGCCGGCCATACACCCGCGACATCCGGTTCTGGAGACGACACCTATTGCGAGGCGGACTCCGGTGCCGATCTACCCAAGGTATCGGATGAGGTCATTCCCGGTTGCGACACCGACGCCAGAGATCATCAAATGAGCTGACGTTTGTAGTGATGGCGGGATCGGCATACACGCGGATGCGGCTGCGCAAATGGGCGGCGAGCCGGGTCTGCTTCGGCCTCGAGGATCTGGCGCCGAGAGACGCCAAACACTATTGCGGAATTAGACTAGCGGGCGCGGAAGGACTAGTATCAGGTCGAGATTAGCCCAAATATTACCGCGGCTTTCGGCTGAACTGCCGGGAGGTAACCCCGCGAAGTCAAGCGCAACTCCTCGATGACCCCGAGTGAGGACGAAAAATGGCATACGACCTAATAATTCGTGACGGCACTATTGTGGATGGCTCCGGACTCCCGCGCTATCGCGCTGACGTCGGAATAACCCAAGGCCGGATAGCAGCAATCGGTAAAATCACCGAGTCGGCCAACCAGGACCTCGACGCCGAAGGCCATGTCGTGGCTCCCGGCTTCATCGATGCGCACACTCATATGGACGCCCAGGTCTTCTGGGATCGCCTTGGCACCTGCTCATGCTGGCATGGCGTAACCAGCGTGGTTATGGGTAACTGCGGCTTTTCTCTTGCCCCCTGCGCGGAGAAGGACAAGCTACTGGTGATGCGCAACCTCGAGCGCGCCGAAGATATTTCACCGCAGGCGATGGAGGCCGGGATTAAGTGGTCGTGGGAAACCTTCCCCGAGTACCTCAACGCAGTAGAGCGGGCTCCCAAAGGCATTAACTATATGGCCTATTTGGGACACTCTGCGCTGCGCACGTACGTGATGGGCGAGCGAGCCTTTGCCGAGGAGGCGACTTCCGAAGATCTCTCGGCGATGAAGCGGGAACTACGTAGCGCGCTTCGAGCCGGCGCCGCCGGCTTCACCACCTCGCGCTCAAATGCCCATCTAACTCCCGATGGACGGCCGGTCGCCAGTCGCCTCGCGAGCTGGGACGAGGTCAAGCAACTGGTGGGTCTGATGGGTGAGATGCGCGCTGGCGTCTTCGAGATCGCGCGCGAGAATAACGATCGCGATCCCGAGAAGATGCAAGACTTTATAACGCGGCTAAAGGCGCTGGCGGTGGATACCGGAGTGCCGACAACCTTCGGTTTGACCCATTCGCGCAAGGCTCCGCATACCTGGCGTCCGTTCTTTCAGATGGTCGATGACACCACTGCCGCCGGCGGCAAAATGCTGGTGCAGGGCCACAGCCGTTCGATCAGCGTATTGATCTCGTTCGAGACCACCACTCCATTCGATAAGGCGCCGGTATGGTGTGATATTCGCAAGCTGCCGCTGGCGGAGCAGGAGGCCGCGCTGCGCAATCCAGACGTTCGGCGCAAAATGGTCGAGGCGGCGCACGAAAGAATCCGTTCCGGGGGACAGACGGTCGGCGCCGAACCTCGCCGCCCCGAGTTCGACTGGCTTTTCGTTCTCGACAAGCCACTCCCGCCGTATCGCTCGATCGGCGAGATCGCGCGGGAGCAGAATAAGGACCCGATCGAGGTTATGATCGATTTCGCCCTCGAAAAGCATCTGAAGCAGTTTTTCCAGCAACCACTGGTCAATGAAGACCAGGATTATGTGCTCGCCGGGATGCGGCATCCACGCTCTGTAGTCACTTTCTCGGATTCGGGCGCGCACGTTTCCCAGATTATGGATTCCTCCATCCAGACGCATTTGCTGAGTTACTGGGTGCGCGAGAAGCGGGCGTTTACGCTCGAGCAGGCCGTCCGCAAGATTACTTACGACCTGGCTTGCTTCTGGGGTCTCGCCGGGCGGGGTTATCTGCGCGAAGGCGCGGTCGCCGATCTGGCAATCTTCGATCCGGAGACGGTTGGGCCACAGATGCCCGTACTCGACCACGACCTGCCGTCGGACGCGCGGCGTCTCAAGCAGAAGGCCGACGGGATGCTGGCCACGGTTGTCAACGGCCAAGTAGTCCTGCGCAACAATGAACATACCGGCGCACTACCTGGACAGTTGCTGCGCGGGCCGTTGGCCGCTGCATAGCGGACGCGCGAACACAAAAGGGGCGGACCCCGGTGCATCCCAATGGCCGCTCTTTTCAGGATGAGGATCTCGGCGGTCGCAACTCATGTTTGCGGCGAGATCGAGAGAGCGATAGCGTCATACTGATCTCGCGACAGGCGCTGAGGCTCGTCACACATGAATCCTCCCATGCCTAAACTCCGGGAAAGATTAATCTGCGTGACTGCCGCTCTGATCGCGACATTGGCCTGTGGCTGTGGTACGACCGCACCTTCCGAGACTTTTTATACTCAGGCTGCGCGAACCTCCGCAGCGCGCGCCGACGATCAGACGGCCCAGCAAGCGCCGAAAGGGAACGATTTGCTCGGCGTATGGGAGGGAACGACCTTTGCCCGAAGGTCATCGGAACGCGGCAGGGTAGGCGCTCAACAGCTGGTCACGATCACTCTGATCGAAGGCAAAAATTCGGCCGTCACCGGCTATTACAAGTGCGCTTACAGTAACCAGAACTGTCTGGGCCAAAACACTACCGGGAAAGTCGTGGTCGCTTCGCTCAAGGACTCGAGTATCCTTGTTCGCGTGATGTTGCCCGACGCGACTAGCTCTATGTTTCGCGGCCACGTGGCGAATTCATCGGTAATTGGCGGTTATTCCGTGTACGGCGGCGGTGGACTGTTGGAGCAGGGCGACTGGCGCGCACAGCGCTCCTATTAGGGCGGCGCCCGCTCATGATATTCCGCTTCGTCTATTCGGCCCCGGCTTTGTTGATTCGGCGTCAGCGATTCCAGCCGTCGCGATGCAAATAACTTCCCTGGCGGATCTGGTTAGAGATCCGAATACCACAGAGGATTCTCTGAGGACTCAGTCTGCGGTCATCTTCGCAATCTGGGTGACCTCCCCAGTTGTCTCCTAACGCACGAGCCGCGAACCCGTCTGGTCTGCGGAACCTCTTTCGGCGGATTTCCGAGCGCAAGCGGCAGCGCTTGACGATGAAAATCGCTTCATCGGGGCCTGCCTCACTCGCGAAGAAGCATCGGCGTGGGCGCCACCGTCCTGTCGGAGTCTGATCCCCCATCATCGCCCTTTGGCGGTCGACCGCATC
>Ga0207139_1154_pt1 | contig 13919 bp, 12 predicted proteins | sample Alteio_BWMinHeat_7_FD_153585 | JGI IMG/M metagenome (GOLD analysis project Ga0207139, IMG submission 153585) | Enriched cells from forest soil in Barre Woods Harvard Forest LTER site, Petersham, Massachusetts, United States -... | ecosystem: Environmental > Terrestrial > Soil > Temperate forest >... | reverse complement strand
GAGTATCGATGAGATTGATCTTGCACTTCTCCCACTCGCAGTAAGCAGGTGTGAGCGCGATTGACATTTGCCGCGCGATCTCTTCGTCATCCCAGGAAGTAGTTGCCGAACCATCGTCCACGCGGCCCAGCCGCTGCGTCGCTCCGGCCGTATACAGCAAGGCTGAAATCAACGACGTCTTTCCACAATGCGAGTGGCCGACGACAGCTACATTGCGCAGGTTGACGCTTTCATAGGTCTTCACGAGGAACTCCTTTCGATGCGGAGCTGAGATGTGGTCTGAGTCGTATGCGAGGCGAGGCTGAGAGGAAAGGGCATTGCTGGAAAGAGTCGCGTCCGAGCCGCCGGACGCGAAGCGACTCTGCCGGGGCGATCTCTCCTCAATGGTCGAGAAACTGATGGTTCGCACACCCATCGCATAAGAACGACCAGAAACGATCTGGTGAGGCGAGGCATCAGGACATCAAGCGCTGCCGAGGGATGCAGCAGACGGGCTCTGGCCCGAGAGCAGAAACCGAATCGTAACACGCGGAAGGAACCGGCTTCAAACGGGCTGTGTGTGCGAAAGAGTGGCCGCAATGCCTCAGCAGATAACCATAACATCGTAATGGCGAAAACTCATGGCTATCCCTGTCGCCCCACCGTTAGCCGATTTCTCAACGCGGACAACCGTGCCCGAACAAGCAATCTTCATCCGCCTTTCGACAATTGGGAATAGGAAATCGATGGTGATGTCGGAAGTGCATTCTGGAGTGAAATTCGAGTAAAAGAAAGCTCCCGAAGTGCTGATATCGCGCACCAATGCCGGGTGGTTTTGCGGATCGGAACCTGGACAAGTCACTTCCGATGGAACCGCGAGTCGAATGCGCATACAAGAGCGACGCTGATCGAGCGTGCTGCGCGCAATGGCGAGTGTTATCTGCCGGTGCTCTAACATGCAGGTCTCCTTGGGAAATCTGCGCGGCGCAGTGCACCAGATTTGCAGCCTCGATGCCAAAAGGTAAGTGGCTGATTTGGTTGCCTGCCATCAGACGCAATCCCGAGTCGTCGGCAAATTTTTCACAGTCGGCGTGCCATTTTGAGTGTGCAAAAATATGCGATCTCAGGTGTTTTGCGGAAGCAGTCGTTGCGACTCGTCCTATTTGCCTGCGAAGTTGGCGGCTCTCTTCTCCAGAAACGCGCTGGTTCCTTCCTTTTTGTCTTCAGTCGCGCAAGAAACCGCGAATAGCGTGGCTTCCAGATAAAGACCTTCCATTAGCGTCATCTCCATGCCGTGATTTACCGCTTCGAGACAGTATTGAATCGCGAGGGGCGCATTCTTGATGATCGATTGGGCGATGGCCTCCGCGCGCGGAATGAGTTGAGCGGCAGGTACGACTTCATTGACCAGCCCAATGCGGTGCGCCTCCTGAGCCGAGATCATTTCTCCGGTGAGCAGAAGCTGCATGGCAATACCCTTACCCACGAGTCGCGGAAGACGCTGAGTTCCACCGTATCCGGGAATGATTCCGAGCTTCACTTCCGGCTATCCCAATTTGGCATTCTCGCTGGTGAGACGCATCGTGCATGCCATCGCGATCTCGCACCCGCCGCCGAGAGCAAAGCCGTTAACGCAGGCGATGACCGGCTTGCCGAGATTTTCGATTAGATCGAGCACGGCCTGGCCGCGATGGGTGTACTCCTTCGCCTCGATGGGATTGTTCTTCTGCAACTCGCCTATGTCCGCGCCGGCCACAAACGACTTCTCTCCCGCTCCTGTGAGAATCACCACGCGCACTTCGCGGTCGCTCTTGAGTTGCGTAAAGACGCTGCGCAGTTCGCCCATGGTCACGGAGTTGAGAGCGTTCAGGACCTTGGGACGGTTGATGGTGACGTAGGCGATGGAATCCTTTGTTTCGAAAAGAAGGTTATCGAAAGTCATGAGAAATTCTCAGTTTTGAGTTGTCAGTAGTATTGGCTTTCGGCATTCGGCTATCTGCGTTCGGCCAGGCCAGCGTTTTGTGCTTTCGTATCCGGACCTATCTTCCGCGGTGACTTAACGCCGGCAGGTCGGAGCCGCGCGTCCGTGGCCGAATGCCGAATGCCGAATGCCGATAGCCGAAGGCCTGTTGCTCACAAATTCACCGGCACCGGGTTCTTCGCATCGCTCCAGTCATAGAACCCCTTGCCGCTTTTCTTCCCATACCAGCCGGCTAGGACCAGACGCTTGAGCAGGGGCGGTGACGCGAACCGCTGTTCCTTGAACTCGTCGTACATCACGTGCGTGATGTAGTAGGTAGTGTCGAGCCCCACGAAATCGAGCAGCGTAAACGGTCCCATCGGATATCCGCAGCCGAGCTTCATAGCATTGTCGATGTCGGGGATCGAGCCTACGCCTTCCTCATACGCGCGAATGGCATCGAGTAGATACGGAACCAGCAGACGGTTCACGATAAACCCGGTCTTATCTGAAGTTCGCACGGGCACCTTGCCCAATTTCTTTGCGAATTCCACAGCCGTGTCCATCACTGACTCTGAGGTCGCGATGGTTCGGACTACTTCCACCAGCTTCATCAGCGGCACGGGATTGAAGAAATGCAAGCCGATAAAACGATCTACCCTTTTAGTGGCGGTCATCAGCTCGGTAACTGAAATCGAAGATGTATTGGTGGCAAAGATGGCATCGGACTTAACCATCGAATCGAGCGCGGCATAGACTTTCTTCTTCTCATCGATGTTCTCGATGATGGCCTCGATGACGATGTCGCATTGCGCCAAATCTTCTTTCTTCTGTGTTCCCTTCAGCCGCGCCCGGATTTCGTCTTTCTGTAGCGCAGTTATGCCGCCTTTTTCGGGGCCACGCTCGACGAATTTCGCCAGCGATGCGTCAATGCCGGCAAAGCCTTTATCGAGCGCCTTCAGCTCGGCTTCGAGCACGATAACGTCATAGCCGGCCTGCGCGGCCACTTGCGCAATGCCTGAGCCCATGAGCCCACAACCTAGAACTCCCACTTTATTGATCTGCATTCGTTCCTTCAGCTCCATTTTCTGTCGAAATACTAAAAGCCGGGGGTGAACACGAAGGACACGAAGGTCACGAAGGCTTTCTCCAATCGTCTCCATCGACGACGCGATGGATTCCTTCCTTCAGATGAACGACATTGAAGTTAATGAGTAAACCCAAACTCTTTTTGCTCATTCGTAAATATGAAAGAAGTTGAGCTTTGTGTACGGTTGTGATGTCTTCGATCGCTTTGATTTCAACAATGACGATCTCTTCGACTAGAAGATCCAGTCGGTAACCTATATCGAGCGTGACCGACTCGTAGATAACTGGAAGCGGCACCTGCGAACGCACCTTGAATCCAGCTTTGCCGAGTTTCATAAGCGCTCTCCAGCAAACCGGGACCTAGCACCGATTGCACTTTGAGTGCAGCCTTGATGATTTCGTGACTGAGATCCGCGGGAGAAAGCGACCTCTTAACTCCTTCTTGCATTGATTCCCTTCGTGACCTTCGTGTCCTTCGTGTTCACCCCGGTTCTTATGTTGCAAGCGATTCCACAATCACCGCAATCCCCTGTCCGCCACCAATACACGCTGTCGCCAGTCCATACTTCTTCTTCCTGCGGCGCAATTCGTACAGCAGCGTGATCACCAATCTCGTTCCTGTTGACCCCAGTGGATGGCCCAGTGCGATTGCTCCACCATTGACGTTGGTCTTATCGCGATCGAGACCGAGTTCCTTCTCCACCGCAAGATACTGCGCAGCAAAAGCTTCGTTCACTTCGATCAGATCGATGTCGGCCAACGTGAGGCCGGCTTTCCTAAGGGCTGCGCGAGTGGCCGGCACCGGTCCGCTGCCCATGATGCTGGGATCAACTCCCGCAATTCCCCAACTGATAAGGCGTCCCATAGGTCTTAACCCTCGCTTCTGGGCTTCTTCCAGCGGCATGAGCACAACGGCGGCTCCGCCATCCACGATGCCGCTGGCGTTTCCGGCGGTTACCGTGCCCTCTTTTCCGAACGACGGCTTGAGTTTGCCCAAGCCTTCGAGCGTGGTCTCCGGACGAAGATGATCGTCTTTGTCGAACATCTCCCCCGTGGGATTGCCGCGGCGATCCTTCAGCGGAACCGGGGTAATCTCTTCTCCGAGGCGGCAGGCCTTCTGCGCAGCGGCGGCGCGCTGCTGCGAGCGCAGCGCAAAGTCGTCTTGCGCATCGCGAGTGATTCCCTGTTGCCCGGCATACTTTTCGGCGGTTTGCGCCATGTAAAGCCCGCAGTAGCTATCGAGCAAGGCGACCATCAGCGAATCTTCCATCTTGCCTTCGCCGAGGCCAAAGCCCCAGCGAGCGCCGCGAATCACATGCGGCGCCTGCGACATCGATTCCATGCCACCCGCCAGCGCAATCTTCGATTCCCCAAGCTGGATCATCTGAGCCGCTGTGACAATCGACTGCATGCCCGATCCGCAGAGGCGGTTTACGGTGAGCGCGGGCACCTCAATTGGCAATCCAGCTCGAAGTGCGACGTGGCGCGCGCCATAGAGGGCGTCGCCTGAGGTCTGCTGCGCGTTGCCAAAGACGGCGTGGTCGATTTCGCCGGCGTCAACACCGGAACGGTGCATCGCTTCCTTGCCGGCAATGGCCCCAAGTTCCATAGCGGTAAAATCGCGCAGCTTTCCACAGTAGCGTCCCATTGGCGTGCGCGCGCCATTCACGATAGCAATGTCGGTTGGTTGAAGCATGAAATATCCTGGTGACAAAGTTACAATGCCCCACCATGATGTATTGATCTGAATGGGGCAAACCTTTGAGTTTAGCAGGGAAACAATCACGGAGGCGGGATGGAGCGGGTAACCACAGCATTCGAACCACACGCCGGCATGGATCATTCATCCAGGAGAAATTCTTGGGGAGGAGTTCCTTAAACCACTTGGTATGTCAGGATAGGCGCTGGCCAAGGCGCTCCACGTCGCTCCGCAGGTGTTGAATGACATAGTGCTGCGCAGACGAGGTATTAGCCCGGAGAATGCACTGCGGCTGTCACGATTCTTCTCCACCACACCTGAGTTTTGGATGGATATTCAGAACTCGTAAGAATTGGCCTTGGCCAGAAGAAAACTTTTAAAAAATTGGCAAGATAAAAGCCGCGCCTAGCCGCATAACGCTAAGCTACGGCCGCACTCTCGGAAATGGGCGCCATCGCATGCGCCGAGTTCGGTCCTTGAGCGTGGGCGACATCCAATGCGTGCTCCACGCGATTGATTGCTTCGGTGACAATATCCACGGGATCGTATTCCTTCTGTATCACCGCGCCCGCGATTCCTACCGTCATGGCGATCTGATTCTCGGTTCCAGGCACCTTCACGCTGGCGAAGAGCTTTCGCAGCTTATCGACCACGAAGAACGCATTGGTGTCCTTGGTATCGCCCAGAATCAGAGCGATGCTGGTGCGATCGTAGCGAATCGCGGTATCGGTCTGTCGGATGGTTGCGCAGACGTTCTGTCCAAGGCCCTGCATCATGCCTTCGACGGCAGCGTCGCCGGCCTCCCGCGCCAGCACGCTGGCTTTGCCGAAGTTCAGGAGCATTAGCGTCATCGGTGCGCTCTGCTGAAGGGAGCGCTTTACTTCAGCCATCATCACGTCGATGTAGGATGAGCGCTTCAACAGCCCCGACTTTTCGTCAGTCACCGCCAGGGTCTTCATCAGAGAGCGCAGTTTGGCGTTGTTCACCGCCAGTATCATCTGTTCAGCGATAGTCTTGAGGACTACCACATCGGTCGAACGCCACTGCCGAATCTTGTCCGTTTGTTCCAGAATTAGAATCCCGACGTGCTCGTCGCCGTCGCACAGTGGACAGGCGAGAACAGATTTGAGTTCCAGCGATTTTATGTGTTGCTGGATGGATGCCAGTTCGGGAGTTGCAGCCACGTTCTCGATGGCTACCGATCCACGCTGCAGGGCAAGATGCTGCATCGCTGCGATCAGACGCACAATCGACATCACATCTGACTGCTTCACTCCGGGAGCGCAGTATTCAAGGGCGGCGCTCGGAGGCTTGCCCGGACTGCATAATCCGGCGATGCATCGACTCGCTTTCCAATGACGGCCTACGTCGTTGACGGCAGCGAAAAGAACTCCCTTCACGTTGGACTGCCGGTAGATGTTGCGCGTGATCTCGGTCACGCGAGCGAAATTATCGACGGCGTCTTCGCCGCTGTGAGCCGGAGCAGTGGTCGCAGCCTGGACCGAAGTCGATCCGGGGACAGCTTGAGGGGCCGGACCGTTGTCGGCATATTCCGGGGTTATCCCCGCATTGAGATAAAGCTGGCGTAACTTTTCGTTGCGTTCTTCTTCACGAGGAAAGAGCTTCTGAATGCGCTCCAGGCGCTCCACGGCCTTGGAGCGCATGGAGTACTGCAGGAAGATCTCGGCTTGCAACATCAAATCTTCCAGGATGGTCGGCTCGGTATCGCCCTCGGCAGGTTTTTCCTCCACAATGTCGCTGAACTCTCGCGTTTCTGTTTCGGCGATGTGTAGCCGGTTAGCGATTGCGCGGAAGTGATTGGCGTCAATTTTGCCGCGCAAGTACTCCAGCTTGCGCCCGAGTCCTTCCATATACGGGTCCACTTCGGCGGCCCGGTCGAGTGCGTCGGCTGCGCGCAGGAAATCGCCCGTCGCATAACGAAGCTGGAACAGCTGAATCAGCGCGTCGCAATAGTCGTGCTCGCGGTTTGCCGAATTGAACAATCCAATCAAATATTCGAGGAACTCGGCATCCGGCGGATGCGTGCGGGTTATATCCCGTAAGAATGTAATAAACTCCCTTCGATGCCCGAGGCGTTGCTGTTGAGCGTCAAGCTTGTGCGCTAACTCCAGAGCCTGCTGGTGATGTTGTCCCTGGAGCAACTCTCCTAGCAAAGCCCCCATTTCGTCCAGCTTGGCAGGAGCGCTTTCGTAGAGTTTCCAAAGGATCGGATAAGCCTCGATTGGACGATGCGCCGCGACCAGAGCCAATGCGTAAGCCTCCTTAGACTCAGGCGAGGCATTCCGTGCCTTTCCCGCAGGCTCCAAGGCATGCACCGCCTTCTCGACATCTCCCTTATCCAGCAGACCTTTCCCATAACGGAACGCAATTTCTGCGTTCGACGGGTCTTGCTGATACGCGCGCTCGAACCAGGGAAAACCGATGTGTCCGTTTTGCTCTTCCACCTGACCGATCTTCAAGTAGGCCTCGGCGGAGGTGGCGTGATCGTTTACCTTGGCCGCCAAGTCGGCCAGGCGTTTCAGGTTTTCTTCGGTGGCCTCGAGCGTGGCAATCCGGCGCAACGCTGACAGGGCTTCGTTCTCCCGCTTTTCCTGAAGGAATCCTTGAAGTGCAGCCTCGTAGGCTTCCAGCGCCTCGCGCCGGCTGCCGCTGCGCTCAGATACTTGCGCAAAGCGAAGAGTCTGTCCCAGAGCTGGAGGCACTATGCGAGCTAACTTCTTGTAAGTGACCATGGCGCGAGCGTTGTCGCCCGCGGCTACTTGCCGGTCGAACAGCTCGCTGAGCAGGGCAGCAGCCTCATTGCCGCGATTGACTTGAAGGAACAGGTCGGCGGCAGTTTGCCGCGCAGTGTCATTGCCCGGATCCTGGTCCAGGACCGAGAGATACTCCTCCAGGGCAGACTCCACCTTGCCCTTCTGGAGATACTTCTCCGCCTTTTCGAGCCGCTTGGAAATGTCTGCCATTCAAGATTGCGAGCAGCGCAGGAATGAAGCTGAGTCGATTGTAAGCGGAGCCGGAGGGATTTGGTAATTCTGCAATTACTTCTGCGGGGTAAACAATTCCAGACGCACCCGCCACGTAGTCGATTCGCCCGGCTTGAGTAAAACCATACCCGTATCGTTATTTTTCCATTCGTTGCCGTAGGGATCGGGAAGATTGAACTGCGGTTCGATGGCAACGAAGTCCTTGTCCAGCGGCGAGTACACCTGGATCGACTTGATCTCGGGCGATTCGGCGCGAACTCGAATTCCGTACTTTGATTCCGGATCAATGACCGTCGAGGTGGCGCTTCCGTTGGGACTACGCTTCAGGTCCTGAAAATTGTCGTCGAGAAAGATGTCATCGAGAGCTTTGCCGCCGGGAGCGGTAAAGTCGTACTTGCTGACTTCCTTCACTGGCTTCACATCTCCGGTGGGAAAGACGTCGTCGTAGTTGTTCATCATGGCGACTTTATCGGCAGGTAGGTGCAGGCGCGCCTGCTTGCGATCTCCGCTGGGAATGACGAAATAGGGATGCCATCCGATACCTATCGGGAGCGGATCTTTCCCAACATCCTTAGCGGTCACCGTGAACTCGATAGCATCGTTGCGCAGCGCGACACGCACGCTCATGTCGGTGCTCGACGGCCAGTGCCTGTCCCAATCGCCGGCATGGAAAATTCCCGAAACGGTCGAGGCCTCGGGAGTACTCCGCTGCTGAACATTCTGGAACTTCGACGTCAGCATCAGCCCGTGCATTGCGACCTTCTCTGCGCCGGGATTCTTGCCGCCCCAGTTTGCCGGCAGGTGCACAGTGTCTCCGGCGATTTTCGTCGTAATTTCTCCGCCGTCGGAAGATACTTGGCCGCGAATGCGGTTGGCGTATGGCACCAGGAAGGCGCCGCCGATAGTGAAAATCTTGTTGCCGAACTTGTCGTCGTTCTTATCGAGCAAGTCTTTGGCATCGCCAAGCGATGGCGCGCTAAGAATATTGACCTCGCCCTTGCCGGGAACGTAGGCCGTGATTTGCAGGACTGCCATCCCGCGGCCCGGAAGGACAGTCGCTGTGAGGAACTGGGGCTTACTCTCATCGCCGCTTTGCGGGCGCTTCAGGACTACGATGCGCTCGCCACCAATGGTCACCGAGCTCGGGGGAGGAATGAAGTTGGCAGACTTGGGCGCGCTCGTGGTCTTTTGCGCGAATGAGGTCTGCGCCAATGTCAGCACCAGCAAGACCCGTAGCCATCGGTTCTTTATGTTCATTTTTTCCTCGTGAATAGATTGTGGCCGTCCATAATACGCGACACAGTCGGCAGCTCGGAATGACAATGACAATGACAAGGAAAACTCATCCGAAGTGCACTCCTTTGGCCTCTGGTCCAAGGTAGATCACTAGCGCGCCGATGCTGAGTACCGCTGCTGCCAGGATTCCCATCGACTGCGTATAGGAGAACCGTTCTCCCAGCACTGGTTCGATATAGCTGATAGTCGAAGCGCACAAGACTCCGAGCTGGTAGGCAAATCCCGGAAAGAATCCGCGCAATTGTCCAGGAGAGAGTTCGTTGATGTGCGCTGGAATCACTCCCCACGCACCCTGCACCATGAACTGCATGATGAAGCCGCCGGCAACCAGGAGCGCAGTGGTAGGCGAAAGAATCCACAATGGGATCGCCGCCACGCCTAGCAACGCGGCCGTGATCATGGCCCGCCTGCGCCCAGCGCGGTCGGAGTAGGCGCCGAAGGCGAGCCCTCCACAGATTGCGCCCAGCATGGCGACCATGCTGATAATCGCCGTCCAGTGCGGGTTGAAGCCGCGCGTCTTGCTAAGGAATGTAGGATACAGATCCTGCGTGCCATGCGACATAGAGTTCAACATGGTCATCAGCACCACAAGATAGAGAAAACGACGCCAGTTGCTCCTGACAATCATCCAGTAAGTCTTCCAATCGGTGCGAGATGCCTGCCATGCGGCTGACTCTTTCACTTTCGCGCGAACAAACAGGGAGAGCAACGCAGGCAAGCCGCCGATAAAAAACATCGCGCGCCATCCGAAGTGAGGATAGATAGTGAAGTACGCGACTGCTGCGAGCAGATTGCCGAGCGCATAACCCTCCTGGAGGAGGCCGGAGACGACGCCGCGCCAGCGCGCAGGAACCGATTCCAGCGCTAACGAAGCACCCACGCCCCATTCGCCGCCCATCCCGATGCCGTACAGCAGCCGCAGAATCATGAAGCTGCGGTATCCGGGCGCCAGTCCAGAGAGAACCTCGATGATCGAGTAAAAGATGATGTCGAGCATCAACGGAAGTCGGCGTCCGAAGCGGTCGGCCAGCAATCCGAATATCAGCGCGCCCAGTGGACGCATGGCCAGACTGGCCGTTAGTGTGAGGGCGATGTCGGGACGCGAACGATGAAAGTCGCGGGCAACATCGTTGAGTACATACGTGAGGATGAAGAAATCGAAAGCGTCGAGCGTCCAACCGAGAAAGCCGGCGATCAGAGCATTGCGCTGATTCGCCCGATCCGGCCTGACCACGCCTGAGCTATGGACCATTCACGGAATAATAGTCGAGTCGCGGGAAACGGTTTTCGCGAGAATCACTATGAATGGAGGAGAAGCAACTCTTCGTAAAACTGTCATTCTGAGCGCCTCTCTTGCGCGAAGAATCTCCCGCGATGTCTTAAGAGGAAATGCCCTGTCCTGGCTCCTTAACGAGTACTTGGTGGAAGAGCCAGGACAGGGCAATTTAAGTTCGAAACATTCCGGGAGATCCTTCGCTCAAAAAAACGGGGCTCTGGATGACAAGATTACGACCTTTCGCAGCTAATGATCTGGCTGCTGAATAATCCGGGCGAACTCGTACCCTTACTATCTTGAGCAGACGAGAATTCTGCGCATCGCAAAATCACAAAATCGCGAATCCCCTCACGCTTCGCCGAATTGAATCCCGATGGCATCGAATGCGAGTGGATCCATCGGATCCTCATTCATCTCGACAACATGATCGCTGCCATCGCGCAACACGCGCCAGCAGAGCAGCTCGGTAATGGCACGGCGATAGAATTCCGCGTATGGTCCCTGCAGAGTCTCGGGAGCGAAGAATGTGTCCACCGTGCTCATGGCATCTCCTTAGAATCGGGCTGCCCGTGGAAACTGGGCCCTTTACGACTCCTTAACCCGAATCTGATGCAAGTTCCTCTCCATCCGCTACTCAGAGTTGTAAATATTTATTAAGCCGATGCTAATCACTAGAATGTGATTTGGAGCTATGAACACAGATCAGGTTCCTTCCGAGCAACCCCGCCTCGCCGATTTCACAACCGATTTAAGAGTCATTCCGCTTTCAATCATTTGCATCGGAATTGGAGTGGCCGGCGCTTACCTGGCCCTGATTCTGCTGAAGCTGATCTATCTCTTCACCAGCCTGTTCTTCTTTCACCACTGGAGCTTCGACTACAAATCGCCGGCGCTCAACACTCTTGGATGGCTTGAAATCTTCGTCCCGGTCGTGGGAGGACTTATCGTCGGCGTGATGGCGCGCTACGGTTCCGAGCGCATTCGAGGATAGCGTTCGAAGGCAGAAGGAGCCGGTTGGATGGTGATCGCGAGTGGCTGGGCCTTCGCGGTCATGGCAGGTGTGTTTGTTGCCGTGGCATGCGGAAGTCCTGACGCGTATCTCAATCCAGCCGTGACGCTCGGGTTTGCAGTCTCCACAGGAAGCTTTGTGAAGTTGGTGCCTTACATCGTCGCGCAGATGCTGGGCGCATTTGCTGGAGCTACCCTGGTATGGCTACATTTCCTGCCGCCCTCGCCGGTTATCCGGCGCACGGTGGACCACCCGCCATCGGCCTGACCCTCTAATCGTGCACTGCTAGTTCCGACAGTAGCGGCCGGAGCGATCTGAATGCAATCTTTAGTTGGAGATTCCGTTTTGTGTTAGCGCGTTTCGAGCGCGTCGAAAAGGCTGGAAAATGGGTGCCGAGACGGTCCAGTGAGTTGCCGCGGAATCTGCAATCTTCAGAAGGGAGTAACTATGAGAAAGAGATTGATGATTGGGGCGGTAGGTTTGTTGGTGTCATGCCTGGGTGCCTTTGCCGATGATGTCAAAGGTATGATCAAAGCACGCGCCGGAGACACATTGGTGGTGCAGACCGATTCGGGAGACGTCACCGTCGTTCTCACGGACAACACCAAGACGGTAGACAGGAGAGGCGTCTTTGGGCTCTCCAAAGACCAATTAGGCGACACCGTCCTGATACCTGGATTGAAGGTGTCGGTCGATGGAACCCGCGATGAGAATGGCCGCTTCGTAGCGAACGAGATCACCACCGACGGCGACGATCTGGAAACGTCGGAGATGATCCAGGCGGGCTTGCATCCCACGGCGGAACAAGTCGCAAAGAACGTGAACACTCTCGGCACCCACGAATCGCGGCTCGATGCTCACGAAAAGGCCATGGCTGCTAACGACATCAAGGTCTCAAACTATCAGGAGCAAACCACGGCGCAGATTGCAGAGAACATACGTGACATCGACGCAGCCACACAACGGTTTAACGCCCTAAGCGATTATGACGTTAAGGGCCAAGCCACCGTGAAGTTCTCCGTCGGTAGCACCAAGATCTCAGACGCAGACCAGGAGCAACTCAAGCAACTCGCGCAGACCGCCACGAGCCTCAAAGGCTACATTATTGAGGTGACGGGCTACTGTGATTCCACTGGCGGCGCCGAGATGAACACGAAATTAAGCGAAAATCGCGCCAAAGCAGTGGTCTATTACTTGATGCAGCAGGGGAATGTACCGGTGCGGCACATCATCGCGCCGGGCGCGATGGGCGAGTACGGGGCAACCGCGAGTAACGAGACGAAAGCAGGTCGAGCCGAAAACCGTCGCGTTGAAGTAAAGATTCTGGTCAACAAGGGAATCGCTGGGGCCTAAAAGTTCCTCGCCTTTCCTGGACCAGTACATACGCGCAGGTTGGCGCTCCCTCCTCCAACCTGCGCGTTACTCGCGAGCCTGAGCATTGTCTGGGACATCTCCAACGCGATGTGCCAATCTGACTAGCATTACTAAAAACCCCGTCGCGCAGCGCCTCTGCAAACCGTTGATTCACCTATGACGGATGACGCATCCTATTTTCCCGTTGTGGTTTTGACTTTTGCTTGCGACACCACGTTGTGGCACCGCACTCATAAGCGTTAACTTTGTCAGACTCGAGGGCCTTACTCGGCGGGCATCCAGGTCTTGTCGGGGTTGTATTCCGACATGGCCCCCGCCACCTTTACCGTGTCCGGCCCAAGGTCCTTCTGAAACGCCCTGCCATCCTGGTTGATGATGAAGGTCATCACGCCGGAGGTGCGGTACACCGCGGGATAGGCAAGAAACGCGACGCCGCTGGTCAGAACCCCATTCACCCTGTAGTCGCGGGCGCCGCCCCTCGCGGCCGGTCCCTGGCGGGTAAGCAGGCGAAAGATGTAGCCATGGAACGGGGTCGGCTCACCCGCCTTCCGGGTATAGCCTTCGTCCGACGCGCCTGCAAGCAGCGGCCCGACGGGACTGGGAGGCTCGTTGTCGGCGGTCTTCCAGTAGAGCCCGTCGTGCTTCCCTTCGGTGCTGAAGAGCTTGCTGGCGTAGTACTTCACCTTTTCGTCATCATGCGTGGTGGAGGCATATTCCTTCTGGGCATCGATCAGCGTTTCCAGGACTTCGATGGCGTCGTTCTCGTTACTGCCGATGCGCCGGTAGAGGATCTCCTGGATTCCGCTCTGGGTGTCGAAGTACCACGACCCGCTTGTGTTCTTCACCAGCGAGATGGGCATGGGCCAGTTGTCGGCCCCGATATAAAGGGTGGCAGTCTGGTCCGGCTCGATGACGACGCGATGCATCTGCTCATAGTGAGAGGCGAACTTTTCAATCAGGTTCTTGTCCGCCACGTCGTCGCCGGTGTGCAGGACCGTGTCCGCGTTCGGGCCGAAGATCGCCTTCAGGCTGCTGGAGTCATCGGACTTGGCCGCCTTGTAAAGGGCCAGCGCCGCATCGCCGGGAGTAGAGAAAGTCTTCTCATTCGCCGCCTGCGCAAGGGAACCTGAAGGATAAGAGAGCCAGAGCAGGATCAAGACGGCCAGACACAGCACGGCGCCCGGGTGATGGGGCCATGGCCTTTCGTGAAGTTGCAACCTACGTTTCACTGA
>Ga0207139_1153_pt1 | contig 13989 bp, 19 predicted proteins | sample Alteio_BWMinHeat_7_FD_153585 | JGI IMG/M metagenome (GOLD analysis project Ga0207139, IMG submission 153585) | Enriched cells from forest soil in Barre Woods Harvard Forest LTER site, Petersham, Massachusetts, United States -... | ecosystem: Environmental > Terrestrial > Soil > Temperate forest >... | reverse complement strand
CCCGCAACGGTCTGGCGCATGCCGTCGCGCACTGCGGGGTTAACGGGCAGAACGGCGGGCTTTGCTGTGACGCGATGGTCGCCCGCATAGGAACCTTCCAGAGTTTTCGAGTCGGTCGGTTTGATTGGCCCGAGCACGACTTGGCTTGAGACGTTCATACCGCTGGTCACGTCATTCTTGCCGACGCTGCCATTCACGGGTGACGCCTTGGTGCCTTCGCTTGCTACGGTTGCCTCATCTGTCGTCTGTGTGGCAGCTCTGCTGGCTTCGTTGTCTCCGACAGCCATGCCGGTCGTTGTTACATTCTTGCTATTCATGATTGCTGTTTCCTCAAGGGCATCTCTGTGCAAGCCTGCCCATCTTTTTCTAGAGTTCGCCATGATGCGACGGGCGATTGCGTCTGATATTGCTTCTGACCTACTGCGTGCCATCGTTGACTCCTTGCAATCGAAACAACGATGGATTGAAAAGGCGATGGTAGAACTCTGTGGCATCTTCAATGCACAGGGAGCGTAAGGAGGTAACTAGTCTCCGGGCCATCGCCTGTCTTTGCATCTCTGCGATGCAAACTTATTTGCGGGAATCGACTACGAGCTTTTGAAAGCGGTCGAATCCAAAGGCGGAAATGTAGCGCGACTTCAAGCGGTTCGCATCCGCCGTTGTTCGGTTATCACTGATCTGCGACAGTCTGGTCACGGTGCCGAGCCATTCAACCTCGGCTGCATCTTTCGCGTGGTTCGCAGCGGCAAGCGCTTCTTGTGCGACCAGTGCCGCTGCATCTGCCTTCGTGGTGTCAATTGCCATCTGTTTTACCTTTCTGTTTTTCGAGTTTTGCGACCCGTGCGCTGAGTCTCTGAACCTCATCTATCAAAAGCTGGAGATTGTTTTGGAGCTGGTCGAATTCGTAGGGTGTCATCATCAGTTCAAATCCTTGCTCTTGCGTGCTGCCCGTCCGAGTGGTCTCGGGCGCAACGGTCTGCCAAGGTAATTGATGTGGGCTTTAAAATTTGCGAGTCGCGTGCGATACATTTTCACAACGCTACGCAGTCCGTCCAGTTGCACATTCAATTGCAGGATGTGCTCAGCCTGCGCTGTGATGACGCCGCGCTGCCGCGCGATCTCTGCGTCTCTTGAATCTGTGGCGCTGGGCTGTGGCGTGAGCGCAGTTGCGCCGTCGCTCCATAAGGAGCGCTTCCTTCGTGGTAATGACACTGGTGATCCTTTCAGGGATGCTGCACCAAGTAGGTGCAAGATGTGTCACAGCGGGTGTGACAGATGGGACGTGGGACTAACTTGGTCTCAGGTGCCGGAGGGGATGCGGGGCCAAGTAAGCCCCGGATACCGGGTCTTCCCACTAGTTGTGGGAAGATGGGAACGGTCAGAAAATCGACTTGTACTGATTATAGCACGAAAAGTTCAGTTTGCAACAACTTTCGCTGTAGACGCCCCGCTGTACACGCCATGGTACACCGTACAGTGTACTGATGTCTACAGGTATCCTCCCAGGACTTCTGGGAGCATGGTCATAGCCTTGCCGCCAGAGTCGCTAGGAATGGCCGTCCCACTGCCACAGCTCAACAGGAAGTCAATGTAGACAGCTATCGCAGCTCTGCGCCACTGAAAAAATATCGCCTCTGTAATCGAATCGTGGAGTCAAAGTATGGCTTTTTTGTGATTAACGGATGGAGTCCGCAATGACGATTAGCTAAGTATATGAAAAATCATATCTGGGGTCCGCACGGATGGTCTCGTTTTGAGACGATGGCGAAGCAAGGGCGAACAGATGTAGACACAAGGGTATGTGCTAAGAATTTGTGTGGCACCGGCTGCATCTCCGTAGCTCCAGCCAAGCCCTACCATGCCTTGCAGATAGCCGCATCCGGTGTTGAGTCCCTCGGGTAGAGTCCCCAGGCAGAAGCCCTAGGGCTAGGACGTGGCACCAAGTTGGTGTCAGGTTCCGGGATGCTCCTGTCCGGGACAGATGGATGCCATTTTCCGGCATCAAAAAGTGTCATTTGTGGCAAATTGTTTCATTTTGAGAGTGGTATATTTCTACGATTTTGCTTGTAAGTTATTGATTGTACGTAAAACCGACATATGGTTAAGTAATTGCACTATGATTTGATGTCTGCCGAGTAGATTAAGACGGCCAGACAGCTAACACTGACCGGTGTCCTGCATGTAGAGCAGAGCCAACCGCCGGGCCAACCGCCGGGGCAACGTAGCCATAACGCAGTGTTGGACAGGGGCCAATGGGCTTACAAGCGAAGCTGTGACGGATTCACAGCGCATTGACGGGGCGATACACGTCAACCTTGGACAGACGCGGAGTAGTAGTGTCGCAGACTGCCCCACCCCATCCCAGGGCGATCTGGGACTACGGCTGTGGGCAGAGAATCGCGCGGGAATTAACGTGCGCGGTCGCAACACGATGGCGGTACAGTGTACGGTCAAAGGTTCCAAGTCTTTGATTACAGGTAACGGCCATCTGCTCTGGTCTTACAGTGTAACGTCCTGATGCACAGCGTGACGCACAGGGCCATGCGTCATTGATGCATAGGCAAACCGTACAGTGTAACGTCGGCCTGACGGCCATTCCCTTCCCTGTATCCCCTCTGGTCTCTCTGTCTGGTATCTGAGTCTCGGGTATGTGTGCCCGGAATTGAGATGTAGACGGAAGTCAGTACAGTGTACCGAACGCAGTTCAACAACAACGGCACGGCGAAGGGTTACCGCCCGACGCCGCGCCTTAACCGCATAACCGCACGTCAGAGGCGTGCAACCATGTCAGCTACTCAAATTTTAGCACCCGTTTTGCAATTTCCCGTTCAGCACTCTTGCCCCACATGCAACCGTGCGTGCGCTGAAGATGAACTCAGCGAATGCATGCGCTGTGGACAGCAGTATTGCAGGTTCGATTCTTGGGACTGTGAGTGTGATCGCACAGCCCGTGAGATGAAACAACGTGCGGAGGAGTCCAAATGAACCAAGACGTTGCGATGAGCACGTGGTACGGACGGCCACTAACACGCACGGAAATTTTACTCTTCACGTGGCTGGACGATGAACGGCAAGCCATCGCACTTGCAAAGTTTGTCACGTTGCAGGATGACGCAACTGCCGAGGACGTTGCGGACGCGGTTATGCGTGCCTTGGTCGCAGCAAAAGAAGCAATCAGCGGTCGGGCGCAAGTGGAGTACATCGGCGGAGAACGCAGAGACACATTACGGAGGAAGCAATGATGGAAAAATGTTACGTCTACCTCCGCACAAGCGGAGATGACGGGAAGGAGAAAGCAGGGCTTCCCGTCCAACGGGAGTCTTGCGCTGCCTTCGCTGCACGTGCAGAACTGGAAATCGTTGCGGAGTTCCCGGACGATGGCATCACTGGCAAATTGCCGATGCATTCTCGTCCGCAAGGCAAGCTTCTCATTGCGGCTCTGCTCGGAGATGGCGTTAAGACCGTGCTCTGCTACGACGCCAAGCGCATCGGTAGAACGCAACCCGCATTCTGGTCTTTTGTGGGGATGTGCCGCGACAATGGCGTGAAGGTATTGGATGCAGCGGGCACAGACCTAACGGGCAGCGTCATGGGCGGAGTCAATGGGATGCTGGCTGAGATGGACAGGGACGCAACGGTTGCGCGACTGGCCAAGGGTAAGGAAATCTGGCGTGCGCGGGGCAAGCGAGTGGAAGGACGTTGGCCCTACGGTCAGCATCCAAACCACGAATACGATGCAGAGCGCATCATCCTGGCACGCATCCAAGGCTTCCATCGCACGGGAATGACTGCGTACTCGATTGCAAAGCAGTTGAACGCTGAGGGGATTCGCACGCGCATGGGAAAAGAGTTCTCTCAGCAAACCGTCATGAACATCATTCGCCGTCCCTAGGTGCCGTGGTAGGCTGTGTCTTATGAAGAGCGTCAAAACGAGACACAAAGTGACCGCCCAGCGCACTGCCTACCTGGACGACCAAGGGCAGGATTACCCAGATGTGCGGCTCGAACCTGAACGAGACATCCTGTGGGCGCTGTGTGATGAGGACGAAACTAGAGCACTAAAGGGTAAGACTGTGAAGGTCGTCCGGTTCTGGATCAATGCAGGAGACACGTATTATTTTATGCCTAGGGATGAGTTTGAGCGCTCGACGGAGCGATTTCCAGGTCAGCAGTCAGGTCAGTAAAAAAAAAGAATGCCAATCAAATACCTTCCCAAGGCTATCGTTTCAACCGTGATTGGAGTGGTACTGTTTATGAGTGTCATGCCGAACAGCATCAAAGGAATGCCGGAGTGGGAGTTCTACTCGATCTTTGCAGGTTCGCTTTTGTTCGGATGGTTAGTCGCAACCGGCATTGTCAAAGCTGTGATTTGGCTTATGAATCGCTGATTCCACCTGCCGTTCACCTGCCGTTTGCACTGCCTTGCATGTACTAAGATCGTCTAAAGTGCCGTCCGTTGCTCTGCATCTTGTTGAGTGTACGTTTGACGGCGGGTTCGAATCCCTCCCTCTCCGCCATGTTTTGAACAACTTGTGAGACCTGCAATCCGCTCTGCAATCCGTTAGTCCGCACTGCTCAGCGCCAGCCCTACAACCTTGGAGTGCGCCTGGGCCATTTCATCCGTTACGACGTCTCCATACAGGTTCATCGTGGTGCGAATGTCACTATGCCGCACTAGCTTTTGCTGCACAGCGATTGGAGTTCCCACAGCGTCTAACCAAGAACGGTAACTGTGGCGCAGGGTGTGAGTTGGCAGCTTGGTCGAACAGTGCACAAACTGACAAAGCTTTATCATGCAAGGTGTAAAAGGAACGGAGACATTGACGAGCTTGGAGACCATAGCATTCGATAGGGGCCAATGAGACGTGGAGTTGCGATCTTCGGCGCGGGACTAGCCTTTCGGCTCGTTGTGATTTCCTACCTTGCCCACGTAAAGCCTTACATCCTTTTGTGGCGAACCAATGAAGCCGGAGCCATAGCACGTTGGATAGTGACGAATCATGCCTTTTCGTCCCCGTTCCACGATGCCAGTGGGCCTACGGCCTGGTTAGGACCTATCTATCCTCTGATCATCTCGGGTTGTTTTTTGGTATTTGGTGTCCAAACCTCAGCCTCTGCCGTAGCCGTGATGGTCTTCAATGCAGTATGTTCTGCCGCGGCAGGAGTTATCGCCTATGAGATTGGCAAAGAAGTTTACAGCGAGAAAGCTGGTTTGTTTGCCGGGTGGATGTGGGCTTTTTCTTCGTACGTTGCGGTGCTGCCATTCCTCCTGTGGGATACTTCCCTGTCGGCGCTATTGTTAGGTTCAGCCCTCTTGCTGACGCTGAGGTTGTACTCAGGCAAGGGAGATTGGACAGCATGCGGTAACTTGGGGAGTTGCCGGGCTTGTCAGTCCGGCACTGCTTGCGCCCTGGCCGGTTCTGGTACTGTTGCTGCTGAAGCGCGGGAGGTGGAAACAGGTCTTCATCATGTCCATCTCTACAGTTATCACGATAGCTCCATGGACCGTTCGGAATTATGCCGTCTTCCATGAGATCCTGCTGATTCGCAGCAACGGCTTAACAGAAGTGTATTTCGTCAATTGTGGTTTCGAGACTCATCCTCTCGGACAGAGCATGGAATATCAGCGCCTTGGCGAAGCTGCGTTTACGACGCGGGCAAACAGCCGAGCACTGGACTACATACGAACCAACCCGAGAGCCTTCTTCAGTGACTCTCTCCGCCGGGCAATGCTCTTCTGGATTCACCCGATCAACTTTTGGCCTCTCCCGGTAGTGATTGACTTAGCAGCGCTGGTAGGATTAATTGTGCTGTTCAGGAAGTCGGGAACTTTGGCACTGCCGCTTCTTGTAGTGCTCGCGCTGTTCCCACTGACTTACTACGCGTCGCAGGTTGTGTCACGATATCGCCACCCAATCGATCCCGTTCTTTATGTTCTCGCGGGAGTCGCCTTGTCCAGCGTCTCGCTGAGACAAATCAGGGCAAAAGCTAAGTTCTATAAACGCAAACCACCCGCCATTGAACAAGTCTTGTTCTGATTTCAGAACAGAACGAAATTTTCAGTTGACAAGGCCGCGAATCTTAGCGTACTGTCGCGTCCCATTCGGCAAGAGCCTCAAGAGGAGGAAGACAGACTCTTGAACGGGATGTTCTCACCACGACGGCCTGATATCTCGTTACACCGCCGGTAAACTGACATTTTCCAGTACAGGATATTAGTGGCAAAGGTGCTCTTTGTTGTCCGGGAGTGTACGGCGGTAAGGCCTAGCCCCAGATGTAACGCTCACGTCACTTGCGTGAGAAGAAGGCTTGGCCGCGCCGATTGGCGACCCTGCTCAGCGCCGAACAACCTCTCAACCGCGCTTATAAAGGCCGATAGCTCTTTCTCAGCCAAGATGAGAAAACCGCTAGCGAGTTGAATGCAACGGTCCGTTTCCGCATCCCTTGAAATTTTACGCTTCTCGAGCATGACAACCTTTGGGCCAACTCGTGACGTATCAGGGTCGGATCATTTGCTAAACTCTTTGCCAAACATAGGAAGGCCGCTTTTCGACGCTAGACGCGAAACCTCATCTTCAATGATGTCCCAGTGTTCGACTAGAATCCCGTCCTCGATGCGAACGATGTCCGCTGCAATCCAGTTCGCGGGCTGGCCGAAGCCCGAAAATCGCCCATGGACGATGACGAAATTGCCTTCAGCCACAATCGTTCCGGGCTCATATTTGAGCGTGGGCGGCATGCTCTTGATGAGCTTGAACAGCCCGTCGCGGCCAGGTTCGATGTGCGCGCTGTGTTGGATGTAGTGAGGGGACCAAGACTTCTCAGCAGCCGCGTAGTCACGCTTGTTGAACAAGGTATCGAATGCTTCCAGGACAAGCGCTTTGTTTTTCGACTCAACTGTACGGTTCATTGCCATGTCAGCCTCCTCCTAAAGCTTTGATCCACCGTCCACAGGGATACTGGCGCCGGTGATCCAGCGCGCCTTGTCCGACGCCAAGAACGCGATTACATCTGCCACATCTTCTGGTTTGCCGATTCGCTTCAATGCCTGCATTCCCAGCGTGACCTCGCGACCCGCTTCTGTCTTCGCAAAATTCGACATATCCGTATCGATTACTCCCGGTGCGACTGCATTTACGCGGATGCCTCGCGGCCCAAGAATGGCAGCCCAGTTTCTAACTAGAGTCTCTAATGCTCCTTTCGTCGAGGCGTAGGCAAGGAGCGAAGGGTTGTCCAGAGCGGGCTTCCCAACTACGGCGTGCGCCCCAATCGAAGAGATCACAATGATGTTCGAACCTTTACCGAGGACGGGCAGGAGTTGCTGCACTAGGAAGAACGGACTTCGCACATTCGTTGCAAAGAGGTTGTCAAAATCCTCTACCGTGTAATCTGCGATGCGTGCGGCTTTGCTGATTCCCGCGTTTAGCACAAGCACATCCAATCGATCGCCGACTATGGAGAGCACTTGTTTGGCTAGCAGCGCAGCACCGTTCGGAGGTCCTAGATCCGCAGAGATTGCATTTGCGTTTCCGCCTTTCGTTTGGATCTGAGAGACGAGAGATTCCGCTTCCTGCGCAGAACGGCCGAAGTGAGCCAATATATGTGCACCTGTCTCAGCAAGCGCCAACGCAGTAGCTCGTCCAATTCCACGGGAAGCCCCCGTCACCAGTGCAGTTTTGTTGTGCTGAGCCATTCTTACCTCCCGCCCTGCATGAGCTTCTGTCAGCCCTTGTCCGAGCTAACATCTGAACATCAGTCGGCCGCGGCGCTAGTCGTGACCGTAGCAATCCTGTCGCTTTCATTTAGAAACCGATTTGTTTCAAAAACAAAATCCTCGTGATACTCGTACCAAGATCCATGGTTGGCGTCGGGGTACAGGATCAATTTGGCGTTCGGCAGGTTCTGAACCAGATAGAGTGAATTCACCGTATAGACGATGATGTCGTGGTTGCCGCTCACGATCAACGTTGGCTGTTTGATGCTCTTCAGATAAGCGAATCGCTCTCCCGGATGTGTGCCCCATTGACCAACAGCTGCAATCTGCGCCAGAACGACCTTATCGTTGATCGGAGCGTCGCGATTTTCGGTGCGTGACAAGTACCGCTTCAGGAACTCGCGACCTGCAGCTTGGCTCTTCTCAGAGTCGGTGAAGAAAACCTTGAGCCATAGATTCTCGGGCGGATCGTAGGTGGCACCGAAGATCGCGGCCGTCTCGGGCGTGATGTGCCCCTGTCCTTCTCCCGCGTCGTGATTGCGCGGTGCGGTTCCAACCAGAATCAGCTTACGGATCAATTCCGGACGGTCGAGTGTGATCTGCTGCGCGACCATTCCGCCGATGGAGAAACCGAGAAGATCGACCTTCGTTAATCCGAGACCATCGATGAACGCTTCCGCGTTTTTCGCCATCCCGGCGAAGGTCATTGGTACTTCGCCGGTCGAACTTGCGACACCCGCATTATTGAAGATGATGACCTCACGCTCCGTGGCAAGCCCGTCCAGAACCGCAGGATCCCAGTTATCAAGATTTCCCGTGAAGTGCTGATTAAAGACAAGGGGCAAAGCGCTTTGCTTGCCCCAGCGCCGATAAGCGAAACGAACGCCGTTGGCCTCAACAAACTGAATGGGAACTGTCGTCGCTGTATAAGTGCTCATTGTCTAGTCCTCCTCGGTAAGGATCGATGATCGGTTTGGCGGCCAATCCTCAAAGGCGGTTCCCTCCAGCCATGTAATCGCCGACTTGGCTTACCAATTCATCCAACAGGCAGCGCATCGGATACAAGCGCCAGGGCTGCTCTCGCGCAATCGACGTCGTTTTGCACCGTGGGCGCCCCACTCACCCCGATGGCCCCGACAACTTCTCCGTTCACCTTAATGGGAAACCCTCCACCCCACGCCGCCATACGCGCAAGCGTGGGAATGCCGGCCAAAAGCGACGGGTCGCCCTGGATAAAGTTGAAAAAGTCCTGCGTGGAGAGGCCGAGCAGAGCTGTGTACGCTTTATTCTGCGCCATCTCGATGGTCGGGATCGGGGCCCCATCCATCCGGCTAAAGGCCTTGAGATTGCCGCCATCATCGAGAATGGTTACGTTCTCGCTGACGCCAAGTTCTCTGGCTTTCGCCACTGCTGCATTAACCATTTTCTGCGCCAGCTCAAAAGAGATACAGAGTCTCTTCACTACATTTGCCATTGGACACCTTCCTCCATTTGTCTGTTGACCATCTCCGCACTTCGCGCATTCGAGGCGGCCTTCGGGCCCTAGAATTAGTCCGCGATCATTCCTCCATCCACTGGGATGGAGGCGCCAGTCATGTACGAGGCATTTGCCGAAGCGACGAAGGCGATCACATGCGCGATCTCCTCCGGTGTTGCCAGACGTTTGACGGGTACCGTCGAGACGAGCGCGGCCTTATTTGCATCTGTGTTGGTGAAACGTGTGAGCATGCCCGTATCCGTTGTGCCTGGAGCGACTACGTTTACCCGAACTCCGGTTCCTGCAACTTCGAGGGCCGCGGATTTTGTCATCCCTTCCACCGCATGTTTGCTGGCTACGTAGACGGATGCTCCGGCAGCGCCGACACTTCCATAGGCCGAGGAGACATTCACGATGCTCCCGCTCCCCTGTGGCAGCATCGCGCGCAGTTCGTGCTTCATGCTTAACAGCACACCAAGTACATTGGTATCAAACGTATCCGCGTAGCTCTCTGCGGTCTGTTCTGTTACGAGACCCCGCACGCCTTCCGTCCCAGCGTTATTGACTGCAATATCCAGGCGTCCGAAACGCTTGACCGTTTGGTCCACAAGGTTGCGCACGTCCTCATCCTTGCGGACATCAGTACGGACAAAAATGGCCTCTGCTCCGAGCCCTTGTAGCTCGGCAACCAACTCTTGTCCTTGTTTGTCTCGACGCCCCGACACAACAATGTGTGCCCCTTCTTGTGCAAAGATTACTGCGGAGGCGCGGCCGATTCCTGTCAGCGCGCCGGTAATTAAAACAACTGGTGAACTCATAAATCCCCTCCCTTGATCTCGAGGCCATGCCAACTGGGAATGACTAGCGGTCTGCCGAGCCGCGCGAGGTTCCTGGTCGTTCTTGAAACATCCATTCCCTGATATAGGGTGAGCAGTTGAGCACTTCGACACCATCGGCCTCACAAGCATTGAGGAAGCGAATGGCATCGACATCCGCGAGATCCACCTCCTCCAAATCCAAAGCTACTTGTGGTCCGCCACGCTCGATCTCGGCCCTCACCTGATCAAGGTCCTCAGATCGAAGCTCACCGCTCAGCCGAATCCGTGTTCTGCGCTTACCAGAAATCCGTTCAATCTTCAGAGTCATGGGCCTCTGGTCCGAAAGCACACCCTTACGAGTGCAACGACTGGGCCATTCACAATTCCTTGCGTGGAACCGGCTTAGAAGTGCCGCCGATCCTGAATTTAGAGGAATTCCTGTTTGGTGAGGAAAACGCAGTCGACTAGCAGGTCGCCGCGCTCGAATCAGCCAGCCTGTGGGACTTTGAAGCGATATTTATTGATTCCCAAGCGCTTGATTTTTGAGTCGAGGGTCCGTGTCGGTAGCCCCAGATTGGCTGCCGCGCCCGTTGGCCCTGAGATCCGGCCGTGGCTTTCTGCCAATGCGGCTTCAATCATTTCCTTTTCCTGCCTAAGCAGTGCACCGTTAAGTGCAACTCCTGGACTAGCGACTTGGGGCGGCTCACGCTTGAGCCAGGTATCGTCCACAGAAAAAGTATCTCCGTCGCTCAGGATGACGGCCCGCTCAATTACATTTTGCAGCTCACGAACGTTGCCCGGCCAGCCGTACGCTTGGAACAGCTTGAGAGTTTTTCTATCGATTGTTCTGAACTTCTTTCCAGCCTTTTTTCCGAAGCGATCAATGAAGTACTCGACGAGCAAGGGAATGTCGGATGCGCGATCGCGCAACGAGGGCATCTCAATGGGCACGACATTCAGTCTGTATAAGAGATCTTGTCGAAACTTGCCTTCGGCCACGAGCGCGTTCAAATCACGATGGGTGGCCGCCAGCACTCTTACGTCAACGGGAATTGGCTTGTTGCTGCCGACACGTTCGATCTCACGTTCTTGCAGCACCCGTAACAGAGCGATTTGGATTTCCGGGGGCAAGTCGCCTATTTCGTCCAGGAAAATCGTCCCGCCATTCGCCGATTCAAAACGCCCCAGGCGCCGTTGCGTCGCACCAGTGAAGGCGCCTTTCTCGTGACCGAAGAGCTCGGAAGCAATCAACGATGCGGGGATTGCGGCGCAATTCACAGCAATAAATGCACGTTCCCCGCGGTTGGATCGCTTGTGGATGGCGCGCGCAATCAACTCCTTTCCTGTGCCGGTTTCGCCCAGAATCAGGATGGTGGAATCCGAACGTGCCACTTTGCCGACTTGGCGGAGCACTCTACGCAGCGCTTCGGAGGAGCCGACTATGTCCTCAAACATCGAGTCACGATCGATTTGCTCTCGCAACGCGAGGTTTTCATTGCGCACCCTTTGTTCAGTTTGCTTGCGATCTTCGATGTCAGTAGCCGTCGCGAACCACCGCGCTACTCGGCCCTGTTCATTCAGCAGCGGGTTGTAGCGAAACAGAAACCAGCGATACCGCCCGTCTTTGCCGCGCATGCGCTTTTCAATCTCAAACGGCACTCCACTTGCCAAACCGTAGCGTCGTTCGCTCCGTGCTCTTTCGAGATCGTCTGGATGAAGGTCCCTCTCATGTCGCTCATTAGTTCCCGCGCCTTGCATCTCTTCAAGAGTGTGTCCGTTGTAGTCGAGCAGCACCTGGTTTGCCTGAAGTAGAGCCCCCTCCCTGTCCAGGACCAGGACATGCTGAGGAAGGAAATCTATGAGCTGCCGGAGCTCCCGCTCGTCCTGCCGGAGTTTCTCCTCCGCGCGCTTTTGCTCGATGGCAATTCCGGCAATCCGGCTGGCGTAATCGATCAGTTGAATTTCAGCTGGGCCCGGCTCTCGAACTTCACGGTAAAACATACCGAACGTGCCTAGCACTCTGCCGTCGTGCGACATAATGGGCGCCGACCAGGAGGCACGCATTCCGGTTCGCACGATCAGATCCTTGAAGTTCGCAAAATGCGGGTGCGAGAGCACGTCAGAAACGAAAACAGGCTGCCGTAAGTAAGCGGCTGCGCCACACGACCCGACGTGAGGCCCAATACACACGCCGTCGGTAGCGACTCGATACTCGTCAGACAGTTTTGGGGCGGCGGCGTATCGTAGGTGCTGACCGTCCTCATCCAGGAGGAAAATCGAGCACACCGCTCCCTCCGTGTGAGCTTCGATCAGGAGAGCGACACTCCTCAGGACGTCGTTAAGGGGTGCGCCAATGAGAATCATCTTGAGCGCATCGAACACTGCCTTGCTGGATAGACTTTGCTCGGGACATGGGGATGTTGGAAGCGCTTGCAGGTTGGGTGATGATGCCTTGGCGTTTGCCATAAACCAGTCGCTTGTCAGTTGCTATGCCGGCAGTATCGCACAAACACATGTCCAACACGCGATTGCAAACTAAGCCAGTAGTAATGGCCTTAGCCACCACTGATCGCTGGCACAATCGAAACTTCTGCCCCGGCAGGAATAGCGGTGGCAAGTCCACCCGTGTAACGCACATTCTCGTTGGCCACAAAAATATTCACGTGCCGTCGAGTTTCGCCCGTTTCGGTTAGAACTCTGTCACGCAGTCCTGGGTATACAACGAATAGCGCCTGCAAAACCTGGAGCAGATTGGCGCCCGCTTCCACCTCCATGCGCACGGCGCTCTGATTCCCTGTAAACTCACGAAGCGGACCCGGAATGTTGAACACGACCTGCATCAGCCTGATTTCCCGCGCCTGACTCTTTTCGTACGAGCGGTTTTCCGCCCTTTCGGGCTTTTTGATTTCAAATTCGGTTTCGCTGTTGGCACGCCATCCATGTGGACGACAGCGGCCTTCACGCACAAGATCTGCGGTAATCGTTCAACAATTTTCTTCCAGCTCTTTCCATCATCTCTCGACCCGTAGACCGTTCCGCTTCGCGTTCCAAAATAAATCCCCGCGGGATCAAGGGAATCTGACGACATGGCATCCCGTAATACCGTTTCGTATGCCCCTTTCTGGGGCAACCCCCGGTCGAGGGCCTCCCAGGAGCCGCCCGCATTTCGGGTGCGGTAAACTCGTAAATGTCCCTCTGGGGTGCAGCGAAACTCATCCGATTCCACCGGCACGATGTACACGCAGTCCGGATCGTGCGGGTGCATCAGCATCGCGAAACCAAAATCCGAGGGCACCCCACGCGCGATGTCCTGCCACGAATCACCCCGGTTATCGGAACGGTATAGCCCCCAGTGGTTTTGCAAGAACAATCGCTCGGACCGAGATTCATGGAGCACAATTTTATGCACGCACTGTCCGAACTCTGGATATTTCTCTGGCAGGAACATCACGCGTACTCCGTTGTTGCGCGCCTGCCACGTGGTCCCACCATCCTCGGTGCGGTACACACCTCCGGCAGACACGGCCACGTATATGCGGTCTTTGTTGCACGGATCCGGCAGAATTGTGTGCAAAACCAACCCGCCATTGCTCGGCATCCAACGAGGCCGGTGCGGATGATCGTACAACCCGCGGACCATTGACCATGATTCGCCGTCATCCCCCGATTCGAACAGGGCCGCGGGTTCCACCCCACAATAGAGTTTCTCGGGCTGGTCGTTTCGGCCCAGGCAAATTTGCCAAATGTTCCTCAGTGAAGCACCGGACTCTGTGGGAAACCTAATGCTCGCCTCCAGAGGATTGGTCCAAATTCTGCCGAAGTCATCGCTGGACCGCAGAAACGCACCCCACATGACGTTGTTTGCCGAAACCCACAAGCGGTGCCGGCCGCTTCGTCCGTCATAGGCCATCGCATAGATGCCTTGGCCGTGAAAATACGGGCCCGCCACGTCCCATCTCGAGCGTTCGCGGGACGAGCGT